>ENA-UOJS01001335-UOJS01001335.1-human-gut-metagenome-genome-assembly--contig:-C74-NODE-1335-length-20895-cov-13.922265_pt1 | contig 20895 bp, 16 predicted proteins | sample MGYA00242355_ERZ723902 | MGnify/ENA metagenome assembly ERZ723902 | reverse complement strand
CACTGGCGGCGCTCACCTTTGCAGCATCCAGTATTATCTGCGCTTTTGGCTTAGCGGCTGCCGCACCTCGCTCGCCGTATCGGCACTTAGAATTATGCGGTATTGCCTTTGTTATCTTGCACAAAGCGAACGGTTGCGCTTACAGCAGGTACGCTTCAAACCGGTGCAGGTCATCCACCTTTACGGTTGCCTTGTAATACACGCCGTTTTCGCGGTATTCTTCAGCCAGAACGCTGCCGCGGGTGCGGAACACATCGGCCAGGGCCAGCTTGTCATAGGGCAACAGTACCTCAATGGTGCGCACACGGTGTGCCAGAATCTCGTCAATCTTGGCCAGCAGGCTGTCCAGCCCGTAGCCGGTTTTGGCGCTTACCAGCAGCACATCCGGGTCATAGGGGGCAACACCGGTGCGGTCGCACTTGTTGTAGACCGTCACCTGCGGGATATCCCCGCAGCCCAGGTCGTTCAACACTTCATCGGTCACGCTCAGCTGCTCGGCGGCTTCGCTGTCGCTGGCGTCGGCAATTTTCAAGATGATGTCAGAGCAGGCAGCTTCTTCCAGTGTGCTCTTAAAAGCATCCACCAAATCATGCGGCAGGCGGCTGACAAAGCCGACTGTATCCACCAGAATCACTTGTAACCCGCTGGGCAGCGTGCATTTGCGGGCGGTGGGATCCAGCGTGGCAAACAGCATGTCGGCTTCAAAAATTTCTGCGCCGCACAAAGCGTTGGTCAGGCTGCTTTTGCCCACGTTGGTGTAGCCCACCAATGAGATGACCGGAACACCGTTTTTCTGGCGGGCGCGGCGGGTTTCACCACGGCGCTTTTCCAGCTCTTTCAGGCGGCTTTCCAGCTTTTCAATGCGGCTGCGCAGGTAGCGGCGGTCCAGCTCCAGCTTGGTTTCACCGGCACCGCGGCGGGCACCGCCACCGCCGCCGCCACCGCCGCCCTGGCGGCTCAGCGCCTCGCCAAGGCCCTGCAGGCGCGGCATGCGGTATTTCAGGGTGGCCAGCTCAGTTTGCAGCTTGCCCTCGTTGGTGGTGGCGCGCGCACGGAAGATTTCCAAAATCAGCATCGTGCGGTCCAGCACTTCCACCTGCAAAGCCGCGCTCAGGTTGCGGATCTGGCTGCCGGTCAGCTCGCCGTCAAAGATGGCGGCCTCGGCATCGGTATTCAGGCATACCAGGCGCGCTTCCTCCACTTTGCCCTCCCCCAGAAGGGTGGCGGCTTCGGGGGTGCTGCGCTTCTGGTACACGGTAGCAACGGCCTGCATGCCGTTGGCTTCCGCCAGGGCGGCAAGCTCATCCAGGCTGCGCTGGGAGTCAAACTTGCCCTGGTCCAGCGCCAGCAGCACAACGCGCACCGGCGGGCGCTCGCTGTCCAGAGCCTTCTGCCCAACAGGGGCGTCCTCTGCCGGGGCCTGGGTAGCGGTAAAGTCCAGGGTGATGGGGTCCTTCATTTCGTCCATAGGGGTCCTTTCTGGCCGTATTCGGCCAGGTCAGCAAAAGTATGGGGCAGGGGAGTGAATGTCAGACGGTTGTCTCGGCATTCTCCGCTGGTTTCGTTGGTTCTGCCTGTACAGCGGGGGCAGCGGCTGCCGGTTCATCGGATTTCTGGCAGCCGGGATTCAGCAGGTACCAGGCCAGGCAGGGCACCTCGGTGCCGTCAAAGCGGTGCAGAACGGTATCGTGGTCATAATGGAAGCCGGTCTTGGCCAACACGCGGCTGCTTGCCACATTCTGGCTGGCGTGGAACCCGGCCAGCCAGGGCGCACCTACCATGCCAAACCAGTAATCGCGCACGGCAGCAGCGGCTTCGGTGGCATAGCCCTGGTTCCACCACTTTTTGCCCAAGGAGTAACCGATCTCATACATGCCGCCCAGCAGCTCGGTTTTCACGTTTTTCCAGGCATAGGGCTTTTCACGCTCACAGGATTCGGCGGGGGCAACGCTGATGCTGCCCATCAGCACACCGGTCACTTTATCGCAGATGCCCCAATCATAAAAATCCGGGCGGTCATATTGTTTGACGATCTCGTTCAGATATGCCATCGTTACCACCCAGTCACGGTGGGGCTCCCAGCGCAGGTAGCGGGTCACTTCCGGGTCATTGGCCCAGTTGCCAAACATCATTTCGCAGTCGTCGGTTGTCATACGACGCAGGACCAGCCGCTCGGTGGTCAACTCTTGTGTGCCGCAATGCTTCATCTTGATATACAACCTTTCCTTTGCAGTAGTTATGCTTGGCTGTGCAGCAGATACCGCCGCACAAAGCCCATAAAGATCTGCCACAGCTTGTACAGCTGGGCACGGTAAATGTTACAGTAAATAAACAGGATTGCTGCAGTTAAAACAAACTTGATGATAAAATTGTGGGCGAACACCACGCCGATCACGGCCACACCCACCGCCAGCAAAAAGCCGCAGATCGTCCGGCTGAAGCTGGGGATGGTGCGGTAGTAATACTGCCCGGTCACAGTGCGGTACAAAAACATCGTTGCATTGGCCGCTACCAGGCCGACCGCGGCACCCATTACGCCAAAACGCGGCACCAGCACGGCGCACACGGCAATGTTGGCCGCAACGCCCACGGCGGTTCCAATCGTATCCTGGAACGGCTTGCGGGCAATGGTGTTGCCGTACACCGTGCCTTCGCACAGGATGGAGAACACCACGGCCAGCATCATCAGCGGAAAGTAGGGCAGGCAGGCCGATTTGGCCGGGAAGATGATGAAGATGATATCCTCAAACATGACCAGCAGACAGAAAAAGCCGAAGATCAGCAGGTTCAACAGATCATGGATGCGGCCAATGCGCTCCTGCTCGGTGCGGTAATGCGCGTAGACATAAGGGCCCCAGTAGGTGGAAAAACCGGCCTGAATGGTGGTGACAAGCTGGGCCAGGGTGTAGGCGAAATCAAACGAACCCTGCTCCGCCGCGGGGGCGTAATTGCCTAAAAAAGAAAGGCAGATGGCGCGGTACAGCGGGATCAGGATGGCCGCAGGTGCCAACACAATGCCGTAAGGCAGTGCCGCCCGGTAAATGTGGGCATAGGGGCGCAGGCCGCGCACAGGGGCCTCTTTCGTTTGACCTTTAGATGCCCGCCGCCAATAGAACACTGCGACCCCCGCAAAGCTGCACACCGCACCCAGCACAAAAGCGCGGGCGTCCTGGGTAACAAAGCCGGGCAGCAGGTAGATCAGGTTCAGGCAGGCCTGCATCCACAGCGTTTCGGTGGTGTAGGCGCGCACATTGTTTTCCAGCCGGAGCAGCACGTTGAGGTAACGCACCAGCATGTACAGAGCAGCGTTCAGGAACAAAAACGGCACCAGCCCGGCACCGTTGGCCCCAAGGCCAAAGGCCGCCGCCAGCGGCTTGGCGAAAAAGATGCTGCCGATGCCGCCCGCCAGCAGCATGACCAGCACCGAAAGCCGGGTACACGCGGCAAACATGCTGCGCCCGGTGGAACCGGCAGGCGGTTCGTGGTAAAAGCGCAGCAGGCTTTGGTCCAGCCCAAGCATGCCCACGTTCATCAGCGACATGGTGTATGCCATGAAGGAAGCAGGAACGGCGTAGCTTTCGGCGGGCAGGACGCCCTTGATGATAAGCGCTGCGCCGGAAATGCCAAAGCCAAGGTAGGTGGCAATGGAGTATTTCATCACATTTCCGGCAAAGCTTTCAGTTTTTTTCGGTTCAGACATGGCAGGCTCCCATTTGCAGCGGGCGCACCGCAGCGCGCCGGAAAAACAACTTTATTTTACATATGGCCGGATGCGCGCTTCCATGCGCTGGATTTCCTCCGGCGGGATATAGGCTTTGTCCACATAACCGTAAATGCGCTGGGCAAAGTTGGCCAGCGGCGGGCAGAAGGCAAACACCCGTTTGGGTTCCCACTTGTGGCGGTACAGCATGTGTACCCCCGCCAGTGCGCAGAACTTGAGCAGGTTGAAGTGCGGCGTAAAGCCGGGCCCCATCGGTTCATCCCGCGGGGGATTTTTGTACACTTCCTCCAGCAGGTCGGCCATCCGCTTGTAGGCCGGGGCAGGGGAGGGGTCAAAATAGCCCTCAATCACATCCCGTGCAATGGGGAACGGCGGGTTCGGCTGCGCCATGGCAGCGGCAAACTCCGGGTAGCTAGTCACATAGTGAGCATCCTTGTAGATGACGGGGTCATACTCGTGCTCGATGGGCACCGGGCGCAGGATATGGCAGCTTTTGCCCGCCATGTATACTTCGGCCACAGCGGTGCTCATCCAGATGGAGATGGAATCCGCCGCCACAATCCACTGCTTGACGGAATCCGCAAAAATCACATGGAAGTTGGGGCGTTTGGCGGCCAGCTCGTCCAGGGCTTTGCATTTCCATTCGCTGGGGTGGCGGCGGTATACCAGTTCCACCTCCGGGTGGTCACCCAGGTAGCGGTCAAACCAGGCCAGCGTTTTTTCCATCGAAACGCGGTTGGTGCGGGCAAAGCCGGAAAAATCCGTTCCCGCCATTTTGGAAAGCTCGGCCACTTCCTGGTCGGTCATGCTGGCATAGCCAAAGCTGGAAATGTACAGGTGCAGCTGTTTGGCGGGGTCAAGGCCGAATTCCTTGCACAGGGTTTCCTTATCCTTAAAGTAGCCCTTGAACTCCGGCCGCAGAAAGTCCATCATCACAGCGCCGGTCACGGGGGTGTTCTTGGCATCCATGCCATGGGCCTGTAACCGCTGGGCAGTGCGCTGGCCCCAGCAAGTCTGCACGCAGCGCTTGGCGTTGCCGTTCATGTTGAACCAATCGCCCTCCTCCTGCGTGTCGGAGAGCATCTGCTCCCAGTGCAGGTTGACGATTTTGTTGCATTTGCCAATGTTGTTGTACACATGGCTGTTGATGGCTTCGTTGTCATACATGCAGCTGGCGACCAGAACTTCCGGCTTGTCTTTGCCAAACAGGCGCAGATCTTTGGCATCCAGCAGCTGGCGGATGCGCACGGTGTAGCCGCGGCGCTCCAGCTCCAATTTGAGCAAAAGATCGCTCTCATATTCCCGAACGGTGTGTTCGTACAAAATCAAAAAGTCCAGTGCCACAGGGAACCTCCTTTTTGGGGTGGGGCAGCATCAGCGCTGCATATCATCAAACAGTTCGGCTGTCCAGTCCGGCAGGCCGTATTTTTCGTCCAGGTGGAACCCGTCAAAAAACTGGGTGTCATCATCGGTAATGCAGCTGGTGCCCCATTCGTAATTCAGCACGGTAAAATTCTGCTTTTCCAACAGCGGCAGAACTTCGTCCTGCATCACGGCGGTAATGCCAAAGGCATCGCATACCTCGGTGCGCACATTGGCGGCCATGGGGGGCAGCACAATGGTCAGCTCCACGCCGCGGTCTGCGCAGCGCTGGGCCATAGCCAAAAACTCCGCCAGCTCGGTTTCGTTCAGTGTCCAGTTCTGGCAGCGGGTGGTGATCAGCGCCGGGTACTCATACAGCTTTTTGTGCAGCGGAATCGTGTTCCCGGCATCATCCAGGTAATCCGCCGCGGTCCAGTCGCCGGATTCAATGGTGTCCGGCGTGCCCTTTACGGTGTCCATAAACACGGTCAGGGCGTTCACGTTGTATTCCAAGTTCAGACAGTAGGCCAGCGGGTTGCGCAGGGTAGCTTCCAGCGCCGAAAAACGGTCGGTGTTATAGCTGCTGTTTAAGGTGTAGAACGAAAGCTCAAACAGAATGCGGTCCACCTGGTTGCCGGAATCCAGCACATAGTTGGCAAGGTCCACACATTCCTTCAGGGAAGCACCGCCAAAGGCCAGGTTCTGCCAGCTTTGCCCGGTCAGGGAATCCACAAGGTCCATATCAAAGTGGGCCAGGCGGCTGTCCCCGATAATCAGGTTGGTGCCGGGGCTCTGCTCATAGGCGCGCACACGGGCCACCGGCTGGCTGGAAGAGGCTGTTTTTTTGATGCCAAAATAATTGTTTGGCTCAAACGCCACAAAAAAGGCAAACCACAGATAAACCGGCACGAACAGCAGCGCCAATTTTTTGATGATATGCTTCACGCCGGAAATCTCCTTTTTTCCATAAGATTAAAACCCTGCATAGGGGCCGAACGCGTTGGCGTTAAAGCCGCCGCTCTGCATGATGTACCCCACCAGGATAAAAACGATCAAAACAATATACAGCGCATTGCGGTGCTTGGCGCTTGCCAGGGCAACCTCAGCCGGTTTGTTTTTGCAGGCAAAATTGCGCCGGTGATCCAGCCAGATGCCAAGCGCCAGCGCCAGCGCAGCGAACGCCCAATAAGCCGCTACCATAATGGTATTGGCGTAAAAGCCGGTATACGCTGTGCTGTACAGCTCCCCGGCAAAGCGGGCGGGGGACCAGCTGTTCATCAGGCAGCGGCCCAGGTAGACGAAAGCATCGCCAACGCCCAGGTTTTCGGCCATGCCGGAAAGGTTGCCGGACCCCACGCGGAAGAACACCATGCTGATGGTCCACAAAACAAACACCACAACCCGTTTGCCCCACAGCACACGGGCCGGGGTGCCGCGCTTTTTGGGTTTGCCAAAGCGGCGGTGCAGCAGCTCTTCGCCCACGCGGTAAACCGCCTGCAGCAGACCCCAGATGATGAATGGCGCGGTGCTGCCGTGCCAGAAGCCGGAAGCAAAGAACACGCAGAACACGCACAGCTCGGTGGGCAGGCGGCCAAAGCGGCCAAGATCTGCCCAGGCCAGCGGCATAAAGAGATAATCCTGCAGCCAGGAAGAAAACGAGATGTGCCAGCGGCTCCAGAAGCCGGAAAAGTTGGTGGCGTAAAACGGGGTCTTAAAGTTTTCCGGCAGGTCCAGCCCCAGCACAAGGCCGGTGGCACGGGAAATCTCGGAATAGCCGGAAAAGCTGAAATACAGATAAAAAGTGTACATCACCGCGGTCAAAATCAGCATGGGGGCGCTGTAATCCGCATAGTGGGGGAAAACCGTATCCACCACCATGTTCAGCACATCCGCCACGGCAATGTATTTGAACAGCCCCAGCGCATATAGCCGCAAAGCGCGCACCGTGCGGGCGGCATCAAAGCGGTGCTCGGCGCTCAACTGCGGCAGCAGCGCACCGGCGCGGCAGATGGGCCCCTGGGTGACGGTGGCAAAAAAGTTCAGGAACAGCGCCAGCCGGATAAAGCTGGTTTCCACCTCGCAGTCGCCGCGGGCGGCATCGATCAGGTAGGCGATTGCGGCAAAACTGGTAAAGCTGATGCCCAGCGGCATGGCTACCGCGTGCCAGCCGTGCAGCACCCCGCCCAACAGGCCGTTATACTTAAAAAAGGCCAGAATGCCCAGCATACCGATCACGCCAAGGCGCAAAAAGGCGGTTTTGTGTGCGCCGCCCCGCCAGGCAAGGCCGCGGCCGCACAGGTAGGTGAACACCGCCAGTGCAATGGTGACCGGCAGCATGGCCGGCATGGCCAGCGCATAAAACACCCACGAAGCTCCCAGCAGAAACACCGGCTGCATGCGCACCGGCAAATGCAGGTAAACGGCAGCCACAACCACCAAAAATGCACAGTATTGCAGGCTTTGCAGCCCCATGAGCGCAACCTCCAGACCTAATAGGAGCGGTACCGCACAACGCACGGCGTGCCGCAAAAAATCCACAGGCAGCAAGGATAAAATAAGACCGCCTGCACCCGCAATATGGCAAAATGGCGCAATATCACAGATTAACTAAACTATTATACCTGTTTTGCCTACTAATGTAAAGTGGGCCGCCCCGCGGGGGCAAAATACGCACGAAAAAACGTAAAGAATACTGTTTGCACAGCGGCAACAAAAGCAACGTTAAAATGTGATAACAAAGAGCAAAATGCGGAATAAAAAGCAAGCCTACTAGGTGTGATAAGTTTCCTGGAACGGTTGCACTGAATACGTGAAAATGATATACTATCATAGTAATAAAAAATAGGCTGGGTGTGTACCAAACTGTCCGGCGGTTGAAATGCTGGTGGGACGGACAGTTTTTGCGGGACTGCAAGCAGGGTTCCGCCGCAGGCTTACGGGAGTGAAAAATATGAAAGTTGTAATTCTTGCCGGCGGCTATGGCACGCGCATTTCGGAAGAAAGCAAGTTCAAGCCGAAACCAATGATCGAAATCGGCGGTATGCCCATTTTGTGGCATATCATGAAAGAGTATTCTTACTATGGCTTCAATGATTTTGTGATCTGCGCCGGGTACAAGCAGCATATGATCAAGGAGTGGTTTGCGGATTATTTCCTGCATACCAGCGATGTGACCTTTGACTTCACCCAGGGCAACGAGATGATCGTGCATGACCAGCACGCCGAGCCGTGGCGCGTGACGGTGGTGGATACCGGCCTGAACACGATGACGGGCGGCTGCATCAAGCGGGTGCAGAAATATATCGGCAACGAAACCTTTATGATGACCTATGGTGATGGCGTCTGCGATGTGAACATTGCCGAACTGGTCAAGTTCCATAAGCAGCATGGCAAGCTGGCAACCCTGACCGCCGTGGTGCAGGAACAGCAGAAAGGCGTGCTGGATATCGGCCAGGACAATGCGGTTCAGGCGTTCCGTGAAAAAAGCGTCAACGATGGGGCTATCATCAACGCGGGCTATATGGTGCTGGAACCGGAAGTGTTTGATACCATCAGCGGTGATGATACCATTTTTGAGCAGGCCCCGCTGCGCGAGCTGGCAGCCAAAGGCCAGCTGATGAGCTATGTGCACCGCGGATTCTGGCAGTGCATGGATACCGAGCGCGAAAAAAGTATGCTGGAAAAAATGTGGGCGTCCGGCTGTGCGCCCTGGGAAGTGTGGAACCAACAATGAACTTGGAATTTTACCGCGGCAAACGCGTGTTTGTAACTGGGCATACCGGTTTTAAGGGCAGCTGGCTCTGCCGCATGCTGGTGGGTGCCGGTGCAGTGGTAACGGGCTACAGTTTGCAGCCGCCCACAAACCCCAATCTGTTCACCCTGGCAGGGCTGGAAGGCAAAATGACCAGCGTGATCGGCGACATCCGCGATTTTGCCAGCCTGAAAGCGGCCTTTGATGCCGCCCAGCCGGAAATTGTGCTGCACCTGGCGGCCCAGCCCATTGTGCGGGACAGCTACAAGGACCCGCGCTATACCTATGAAACCAATGTGATGGGCACCGTGAACCTGTTGGAATGTGTGCGCACCGCCCAAACCCCACCGCGCTCTGTGCTGAACGTAACAACGGATAAGGTGTACCAGAATAATGAATGGTGCTGGGGCTACCGCGAAAACGAACCGTTGGACGGCTTCGACCCCTACTCCAACAGCAAAAGCTGCTCGGAGCTGGTGACCCACAGCTATAAAAACAGCTTTTTTGCGGATGGCAGCGTGGCCATCTCCACTGCCCGCGCAGGTAATGTGATTGGCGGCGGCGATTTTGCCAATGACCGCATCATCCCAGACTGTGTGCGTGCCATGGCAAAAGGGGAGAGCATCGGTGTGCGCAACCCGTATTCCACCCGCCCATACCAGCATGTGCTGGAACCGCTGGCGGCGTACCTGCTGATCGCCCAGCGCCAGTATGAGGATAACCGGTACGCCGGCTATTATAATGTCGGCCCGGATGACTGCGACTGTGTGACGACCGGCACCCTGGTAGACCTGTTCTGCCAGGCGTGGGGCGATGGTGCTGCATGGGAAAACCGCGCTGAGGCAAACGCCCCGCATGAAGCAAACTTTTTGAAGCTGGATTGCAGCAAATTGAAATCCACCTTTGGCTGGAAACCGCGCTGGCATATGGCGGAATGTATGCAAAAGACCGTTGCGTTCAGCAAGGTATGGCTTTCCGGCGGGGATATCCCGGCGGAGATGGACAAAGAGATCAAGGAATTTTTGAGTGAGTAAGGGAGCAGACGATGGCAAATTGGAGCAATGAGGCCGAAGCCCGCGAGCAGATCAAGGCGCTGGTGGCAGAATATTACCATGACTTTAAGGAGAAAAAGGCGGATTTCAAGCCCGGCGACCGCGTTACTTATGCATCCCGTGTGTTTGATGAAAAAGAAATGTGCGCCCTGACCGATGCAACGCTGGATTTCTGGCTGACCACCGGCCGCTTTGCGGATGAATTTGAAAAAGAGTTTGCCAAGTGGATCGGCGTAAAGTTCGCCAACCTGGTCAACTCCGGCTCCTCCGCCAACCTGATTGCCTTTATGGCGCTCACCGCTCCGGAACTGGGCGACCGCCAGATCAAAAAGGGCGATGAGGTCATCACTGTGGCATGCGGGTTCCCCACCACTGTCACCCCGGCGCTGCAGTATGGCGCTGTGCCGGTGTTTGTGGATGTGACCGTGCCGCAGTACAACATTGATGTGACCAAGCTGGAAGCCGCTCTTTCCCCCAAGACCAAGGCAGTCATGATCGCCCATACCTTGGGCAACCCGTTTGACCTGTCCGCCGTCAAAGCCTTCTGCGATGCCCATAACCTCTGGCTGGTGGAGGATAACTGCGATGCCCTGGGCACCCAGTACACCATCAACGGCGAAACCCGCTTTACCGGAACCTGGGGCGATATCGGCACCTCCAGCTTCTACCCGCCGCACCACATGACGATGGGCGAGGGCGGCTGCGTGTATACAAACAGCCCGCTGCTGAACCGCCTGATCAAGAGCTACCGCGACTGGGGCCGCGACTGCATCTGCCCGTCCGGCCATGATAACTTCTGCGGCCACCGCTTTGACGGTCAGTATGGTGAACTGCCCGCAGGCTATGACCACAAGTACGTTTACAGCCACTTTGGCTATAACCTGAAAGTGACCGATATGCAGGCCGCCATCGGCTGCGAGCAGCTGAAAAAGTTCCCCAGCTTTATCGAACGCCGCCGCCATAACTGGGACCGCCTGCGCGCAGCCCTGGAACCGGCCGCCGATAAGCTAATCCTGCCGGAACCGGCCGCCAACAGCCGCCCGTCCTGGTTCGGCTTCCTGATTTCAGTCAAGCCGGAATCCGGCCTGGACCGCAACGCCGTGACCCGCTATATTGAGGACCACAACGTCCAGACCCGCCTGTTGTTCAGCGGCAACCTGATCAAGCACCCTTGCTTTGACCAGATCCGCGGCACCGACGCCTACCGCGTGGCAGGGGAGCTGACCAACACCGACTTTATCATGAACAACACCTTCTGGGTCGGCGTGTACCCCGGCATGACCGATGAGATGATCGACTATATGGCAAAGATCATTATTGAAGCGGTGAACCAGTAAAAAGCGCTGATAAGATGAATCAATAAGAAAAAGCAAAGCCGTGCTGATAAGAAAAAATGGCTGCTGCACTGCGGTAAATTATCAATACAGGCTTTGCTTTTTTGATTGCTTATAAAAAAATAATAAAGGAACGGGATCCATGCAAAAAATGTTGGCACTGTTGGGAGCAAAAAGCAAAGAGGAATTTGTTGCGCTGCTTGCACAGTTTATCAAGTTTGGCCTTGTTGGCGTAAGCAACACGGCGGTATCAATGGCGGTGTATTATATCTTTTTGTGGATCAGCCCAGACCTGTATATGGTAGGCAGCGTTCTGGGAACAATTCTGAGCATTGCCAATGCCTTTTTTTGGAACGATAAGTTTGTGTTTACCGGGAATGCAAACGATTGGCGCAGTAAACTGAAACGCCTTGGAAAAACATATGTCAGCTACGGCGGCACGTCGATCCTTTCTAATGTTTTGCTTTGGATAGAGGTTACGTTCTTCAGCGTAAGCAAAACGATTGCGCCGATTGTAAATTTGCTGGTCACGATTCCGCTGAATTTTATCATCAACAAGTTGTGGACATTTAAGGAAAGATAAACGACAAAATGTTTCCCGTCAACGATGTGGAGCTTATCCGGCACGGAAAAGTGCGGTATCGGGATCCCTAACCATCATCCGACTCAACGAGGTTGGTTGGCGGTGCTTTATTGTTGAAAATAAGACTGCAAAATATATCGGTAAAAAATATGGGAAACCAGGGAATATCTGATACATAACCGGGAACAGAAATAGGGCAAGGCTGTGTATGGACAACATGACAACAAATAACGAAAATAAATCTGGTATCAGCATTGGATTAGATCAGCTGTTGCCGGAAGAGAACAAATCGGTGCAGCTGGGACTGAATTATGGCCAGAATGAATGCAACAGCCAGCGCGTGCTGAAAGAGAATAACGCGAAACGGGGAAAAGGCCTTTTTGGTAAAAAAGGAAGAGGGAGCAATCCGTTCTGGAAAAAAACGGCCAAGCTGTACTGTGTACTCAGCGCAGTGTGTGCCATTGTGGTTATGGTAACGCTGTATGTTACCCATGGTGATTTTCTTTCGTACTTTTTATACCATGATACACTGGATGCCGGCATGGATTTTTTCCATAGCATTGAATATGTTCGTGGACGCCAGCCGTATGCGGTGTTTGACACACTGTATCCGCCCTTGGCAAATTTGTTCTTTTATGCCCTGTTTTTACTGGTGCCTGCTTCGGTATCTGATAACTGGACCTATGACTTTGAGGCGTCCGTTGCCATGCGCGGCACAGAAACTGATTTACGCACAACACAGTCGTGCTTTTTGCTATACGTCTTTTTTGTGGTGCTGGCGGTTCTTTTGCTGGCGGTTTTGCTCCGTGACGTGATGCAAAATGCCCAGTGGGCCAGGGCCAGTACGTTTTTTGCCTTGTTCAGCTTTGGTGTGCTTAATGCGGTAGACCGCGGCAATATTATTTTGCTGGCGGCGGGGCTTTCGCTTTTTTTCGTCATGTATCACCGTTCAAAGCGCGCATGGGTGCGGGAACTGGCATTGGTTGCACTGGCAGTAGCAGCCGGACTTAAAATTTATCCCGCATTCTTAGGTGTTATGCTTTTAAGAAACCGGGATTTCAAAGCAGCAATCCGCACGGTGTTTTATGGCATTGCAGCGTTGGTGCTCCCGGTGTTTGCCTTCCAGGAGGGCGTGTACGGCTTGCAGCTTTGGCTGAAGATTTTGTTCTCTTTTGGAAGTAAAAGTAAAACACCTTGGGCAGGCAATGGCATCAACAGCATGTTCGCACATGGGGCGCATCTGGTGGACCTGATTGCCGGAACCAGCAATGCAACGGTATCTTTTTTTGCAGCAGCCTTTGCTGTGGCGGCGGTACTGGTTGTGTGTGCTCTGCTCTGCCGCCAGGAATGGCAGGCGTTGCTGCTGATTACCGTGGCTATGATGTACCAAAGCCAGGGCAACTATATTTACTGCATGGCGCTGATTCCGCTGGCGTATTTTCTTGCACAGGAAAAGGTGATGACACGTCAAAATATATTGCCTTTTGCGGTTTTGATGGTATTTAATCTGCCGCTTCCAATCTTTGAAGAGCGTAACTCTTATATTCGCAACACCATTGTACAGTTGGCAATACTGACAGCTATCATCTGGGGCGTTGTACAGGCAGTAAATTGTGTGTTGGCAGCGCTGAAAACCAAAAAGCCTGAACAATCAAAACTAGATAAAAAAGCTGCACGCAGCACGCTGGTTACTTTCGGCGCTTCACTGGGTGCATTGGCAGTTTCCCTTGCCGTTTTCTATGGCGTGTGGGTGCTGTATAATGCGCCGTCTATTACCATGCAGCTGGGGGATGGCATTTATAACACAGAATATTATACTCCTGAAAACTCCAACAAAGAGCTGCCGTTTTACTGGTGCAAGAAAAGTGCGGAGATCAAACTGGTAAACCCGCAGCTGAATACGGAAAGGTACACCTTTACCTTTACAGTGGGGGATTATTTCTTTGATATTTCTGACCGCCCCAGCATTACCATTACCTTCGGTGACAGTAGCCAGACCTTTGTGGTCAGCCAGGAAAACATGAAAATCCGCTATACTGCGGATATTCCTTTTGGTGAAAGTACAATCGATATTAGCTACAGCGGCAAGCGGGTCGATGCCCCGCAGGATTCCAGAACTTTGTATTTTGTAATGGTTCAGCCGCAGCTTGAACGGATTAAATAAAAGGAGGACACCCCCAATGAAACAGCGTCTGGCCGATTATGTGGCCGATTTTCTTGCGGCGCACGGCGTTACGGATGTGTTCAGCGTGGTGGGCGGCGGCGCCATGCATCTGAATGATGCACTGGGCCACCACCCGGCGCTGCATGTTACCTATAACCATCACGAGCAGGCAAGTGCCATTGCGGCGGAAGCATATGCCCGTATTGATAACAAAATTGCCGCCCTGTGCGTTACCACCGGCCCCGGCGGCACCAACGCCCTGACCGGTGTGGTAGGCGGCTGGCTGGATTCTATCCCTATGTTTGTAATCTCCGGCCAGGTTCGGTACGATACCACGGCCCGCTATGCCGCGCAGTTTACCGATGGCCTGCCCCTGCGCGCGGTGGGCGACCAGGAATACGATATCACCAAATCCGTTGCTCCCATGACCAAATACGCCACCATGCTGGAAGACCCGAACCAGATCCGCTATGTGCTGGAAAAAGCCTGGCACCTGGCAACCACCGGCCGCCCCGGCCCGGTGTGGATCGATATCCCGGTCAACTATCAGGGCGGCTACATTGAAACCGACAGCCTGCCCGGCTATGACCCGGCACAGGACGATGCCCGGCTGCCGCCCCCGGTGGACGATGCCACCGTGCAGATGGTGCTGGAAAAGATCCGCAACGCCAAGCGCCCGGTGCTCCACGCCGGATACGGCATCCGGCTTTCCGGCGGGTACGCAGCGTTCCGCGCCGTGGCGGAAAAGCTGAACATCCCCATTGTGACCTACTGGAACGCCGTGGACCTGATCGAGGACGAAAACCCGCTTTACTGCGGTCGTGCCGGCAATATGGGCGACCGCCCTGGCAACTGGGCCATCCAGAACGCAGACCTGATTCTGGCTGTGGGCACCCGCATTTCCATCCGCCAGGTGGGCTATAACTGGAAAACCTGGGCCCGCGCGGCGGAAGTCATCATGGTGGATATTGACCGCGCCGAGATGAAAAAGCACACCCTGCATGTGGAGCACCCCGTGTGGGCGGATGCCAAGGACTTTCTGCAAAAGCTGGATGCCGCCGCAGCGCCGCTGACCCCTGTCAGCCAGGCAGCGGACTGGCTGGCAACCTGCCAGCGATGGAAAAAAGATTACCCCGCCGTGCTGCCGCGCCAGTGGGAAGAAAACGGCACCACCGCCAATGTGTACGCCTTTGTGCGCTACCTCAGTTCCCGCCTGCCGGAAAACAGCCTGACCGCAGTTTCCAACGGCGCCTGCTGCGTGGTGGGCAATCAGGCGTATGTCATCCAAAAAGGCAGCCGCATGGCCAACAACAGCGCCATTGCCAGCATGGGTTACGGCCTGCCCGCCGCCATTGGCACTTGCATTGCAGGCGGCCGCCGTACCACCATCTGCCTGGAAGGCGATGGCTCTATCATGATGAACCTGCAGGAATTGCAGACCATCCTGACAAATAAGCTGCCGATCAAGATTTTCCTCATCAACAATAACGGCTACCACTCCATCCGCCTGACCCAGAACAACCTGTTCAAAGACCATTGCAAGATCGGCATTGGGCCGGAGAGCGGGGATCTGTCCTTCCCGGAGTTCCGCAAAATTGCCGAAGCGTTCGGCTACCCGTATTCCTGCGCACATTCCAACGCTGAGATGAAACAGGTGGTGGATGCCGCCCTTGCCGCAGAAGGCCCGACTTTCTGCGAGATCTTTACCGATACCCAGCAGGTCTGGGAGCCGAAGAGCGCCACCAAGCGCCTGCCGGACGGCACACTGGTCAGCCCGCCGCTGGAGGACCTGGCACCGTTCCTGCCGCGGGAAGAGCTGGAAAAGCAGATGTTTATCCCCCTGGTGCCGGAGCAGTGAATGATGATAGAACGTAACATTAAAACCGTAATCGTAACCGGCCCCACCGGGGCCGTGGGCACAGCATTGTGCAGCCGGCTGCTGCAGGCCGGGTGTACCGTGGTGGCGGTCTGCCGCCCCGGCAGCCCGCGGGCTGTAGCGCTGCCCAAGGATGCAAACCTGTATGTAGTTGCCTGCGATGCCGCCAACCTGGCGGATTTGCCGCAGTGCATGGCCGCAGCCGGGCTGCCCGTGCAGGCGGATGCCTTTTTCCACCTGGCGTGGGCGCATACCATTGGCGCGGGCCGCAATGATATGCCGGCTCAGATTGAGAATATCCGCTATACCATTGATGCCGTGCGCACCGCGGCGGCAATGGGCTGCCGTGTGTTTGTTGGTACCGGCAGCCAGGCAGAGTATGGCCGTGTGGACGGTGTTCTGCGGGCCGATACCCCCACAAACCCCGAAAACGGGTACGGCATGGCCAAGCTGTGTGCAGGCCAGATGAGCCGTACCGAGGCCGCCGCCCTGGGCATGGACCATGTGTGGGCGCGTATCCTTTCGGTTTACGGCCCGCATGACGGCCCCAACACGATGATCTCCGCCACCATCCAAAAACTGCTGGCCGGGCAGTGCCCGGACCTGACGGCAGGGGAGCAGAAGTGGGATTATCTTTACTCCGCCGATGCTGCGGATGCACTGTACCGCATGGCCTGCCATGGCCGCAGCGGTGCCGTGTACCCGGTGGGCAGCGGCACCGCCCGCCCCCTGCGGGAATATATTGAGACCCTGCGTGATGCCATCGACCTGGCCCTGCCGCTTGGCCTGGGCAAAATCCCTTACGGGCCGCAGCAGGTCATGTTTTTGCAGGCGGATATCACCAAGCTTGCGGCGGATACCGGCTTTGCGCCGCGCACCGCCTTTGCCGATGGCATCCGCGCCACCATTGCGTGGGCAAAAACGCAAAAGCAAACCAATTAAGCCAATAAGGGCAATACCGCATAATTCTAAGTGCCGATACGGCGAGCGAGGTGCGGCAGATGCCGTGCCGCAGCTGCCGGAGCGGTGCTTAAGCCGCAAGGCGGGAATTGTGCGGTGTTGCCTAAGGAATAACCCCGTCCGTGCGGGCAGGACCCGTATGGATGAACAGGAGCCAGACAGTATTTATGCAGTTGACCTACCAAAAGTTAAAGCCGTTTGCCTTATCCTATCTCACCGCGCCGCTGGCGGTGTTTTTTGCGGGGTATCTCCGCGCGCCGTTTGCCGTTGCGGGCCTGGCCGTGCTGGCCTTTGCCTGGTGGTATGCCGTGTGCAAAACGCCGCAGGTTAAGCAAGTGGGACAAGAAGAGCAGGGCATTACGCTTTCGGTGCCAAAGCTGGTGCTGCTGTTTGCCCTGATGCTGTTGTGGGGCTACCTGGGCGGTCAGACGGGCTTTTTTTACCAGAACTCGGACTGGGGTTACCGCAACGCCATTTACCGGGATCTGATCACAAACAGCTGGCCGGTGTATTACCCGCAAAAGGATACGGCGCTGGTGTATTATATCGGGCACTGGCTGGTCCCGGCGGCGCTGACCAAACCGGTATACGCCCTGTTTGGGCTGGATGCCGCCTGGATGTTCGCCCGTATGGCCCTTTGGGGGTGGACGGCGCTGGGCACCTATCTGGCGGCGCTGAATTTGTTGGTCTACCTGCGTGCCGATACCGGCAAAAAGCAGGGGATCGGCCTGCTGTTTTTGATTTTCTTCAGCGGAATGGATATTCTGGGCGCGCTGTACAGCAGCCGACTGCCAGACCTGCTGGCCTATGACGCTATGCACCTGGAATGGTGGACGAATGATTTCCAGTTCAGCTCCCTGACGACCTGCCTGTTCTGGGTGTTCAACCAGACAGTGGGGGCATGGCTGGCAACCGTCTGCTTTTTGCAGGAGAAAGACTGCCGCAACTACCTGCTGCTGGGCACGGCCTGCCTGATGTGCGGCCCCTTCCCATTTGTGGGGCTGGTTATTTTTATGGTGGTGCGCGGCATTGTTCTGCTGGCACAGCATCAAAAAGGCGTGCTGCAATCGGCGTTCTCCCCGGCCAATGTGCTGGTGCTGGTTGTGGTGCTCAGCATTACGGCCAGTTATTTTTTGGCCAATAACGCCTTTGGCTACAGCGTTCTGGGCGAAACTGTCGCCGGGAACCAGGCAGCGCAGCAGACTTTTGGCCAAAACGTTCTGACCAGCCTGCAAAAAGGCATGCTGGTATTTTACCTGCTGGATGCCGGCATCTATCTGCTGCTGCTCTGGCGGCAGAACCGCCGCAGCTGGCTGTTTTATACCTGCGCCGTGTCGCTCTTCATCATTCCGTTCTTTAAGGTGGGACAGGGGTGCGATTTCTGCATGCGGGTGTCCATCCCGGCTATCTTTATCCTGATGACCCTCTGTGCCCGGTACTTTATCGCCTTGGTGGGCACCAAATGGCGGGACGGTACGCTTGCACAGCATGCCGTGACCATTCTGCTGGCGGCAACGCTGCTGATCGGTGCCTGCACCCCGGCCATGGAAATTTACCGCGGCATCTGCCACATTGCCAAAGAGGGGACTTTCTGCCTGGAAAACGAGGAGCCCTATACCCTGGCGGACCGCCCTGTAAGCCTGAACTTTGAAACGCAAAACTGCGAAAATAAATTGTTCTTTACCTATTTTGCAAAATAGTGTATAGTGATAAGGGTCTGCCCGGCTATTGCGGCAGTGGGCCAAAGACTAAACTTAAAGGAATGAAACCTGCATGAGCGAGAAGAAAAAAGTCATCTCTGTTATGATCCCTACCTATAACGAGGAGGAGAACGCCCGCCCCATCTATGAGGCGGTGCGGGATGAGATTCGGAAGGACTGCCCGGATTATGACTATGAGATCCTTTTTATTGATAATAAAAGCCAGGATCGTACCCGCCGGATCATTACGGACATCTGCGCGCAGGACCCCAAGGTCAAAGCCATTTTTAACAGCAAGAACTTTGGTCAGTTCAACAGCCCCTATTACGGTATGATCCATACCACAGGGGACTGCACCATTACCATCTGCGCGGACTTCCAGGACCCGGTGGAGATGATTCCAAAGTTTGTGGCTGAATGGGAAAAAGGCTACAAAATTGTAATCGGCAAAAAGACCACCAGCCAGGAAAACCCTGTCATGTACTTTTTGCGGGACTGTTACTACAAAACCATCAAAAAGATGAGCAATGTGGAAATGATCGAGCAGTTTACCGGGTTTGGCCTGTACGATAAAAGCTTTATCCAGACCCTGCGTGATTTGCACGACCCCACCCCGTTTTTGCGCGGGATTGTGGCGGAGCTTGGCCCCGAGCGCAAGGAGATTGAATACACCCAGCCCAAGCGCCGGGCAGGTAAGACCCACAACAACTGGTACAGCCTGTTTGATGCCGCCATGCTCAGCTTTACCAGCTACACCAAGATTGGGATGCGGATGGCGGAGTTCTTCGGATTTTTCTGCGCGGCGGTCAGCTTTATTCTGGGGCTTGTGTTCCTGGGGTGGCAAAGCTGATCCACTGGAATACCTTTGCTGCGGGTTATGCCCCGATGATTATTGCTGTGTTCTTTGTGGGTGGTGTGCAGCTGACCTTTCTGGGATTTTTGGGCGAGTACATCATGGCAATGAATGCCCGTATTATGGACCGCCCCCTGGTGGTGGAAGAAAAGCGGCTGAATTTTGAACCCGAAACGCCGGAAAGTGATGTTGTCCGCGCCCAGTGATAACGGCCGGATGGTTATAATAGATTGCGAGTTGACAGTAAAACAATGATTCCTTTTAATATTCCCCCGCAGGTTGGTACAGAGCTGGACTATATGCGCCAGGCCATGGCAAACAATAAAATCTGCGGCGATGGCCCTTTTACCCGCCGCTGTGATGAATGGATGGAACAGCGGTTCCATGCGGGCAAGGTGCTGCTGACCACCAGCGGTACCACCGCGCTGGAAATGGCTGCCCTGCTGTGCGGCATCCAGCCCGGTGATGAGGTGATCCTGCCCAGCTACACATTTTCTTCCACGGCAACGGCCTTTGTTTTAGCTGGGGCCAAGCTGGTGTTTGTGGATATCCGCCCGGACACCATGAACATTGACGAAGCAAAAATTGAACCCGCCATTACCGAAAAAACCAAAGTTATCTGTGTGATGCACTATGCCGGTGTGGCCTGCGATATGGATACCATCATGCAGATTGCGCGCCGCCATAACCTGAAGGTGGTGGAAGATGCCGCCCAGGGCGTGATGGCCAGCTATAAGGGCAGGGCACTGGGCACCATCGGTGATTTTGGCTGCTACTCTTTCCATGAGACGAAGAACTTCTCAATGGGAGAGGGGGGCGCACTGGTCATCAATGACCCCGAAACCGTGACCAAGGCCGAAATCCTGCGGGAAAAGGGTACCAACCGCGCCAGTTTTCTGCGCGGCCAGGTAGATAAATACACCTGGGTTTCTTATGGCTCCAGCTACCTGCCCAGTGATCTGAATGCCGCTTACCTGTGGGCACAGCTGGAACAGGCCGATACCATCAATACAGACCGTACCAACAGCTGGGATTATTACGCACAGGAGCTGGCACCGCTGGCTGAAGCAGGCCTATTGGAGCTGCCCACCGTGCCGGAAGGCTGTGTGCATAACGGGCATTTGTTCTATGTCAAGTTGCGGGACCTGGAACAGCGCACTGAGTTCATTGCCTATTTGAAAGCCCACGGTGTGGCATCGTCTTTCCATTATGTGCCGCTGCACAGCGCCCCGGCGGGCATCCAATACGGCCGCTTTGCCGGTGTGGATGAATACACCACAAAGGAAAGCAACCGCCTGACCCGCCTGCCGCTGTACTATGGTCTGACCGAAGCCGACCGCGCAGCCGTGGTGCAGGTGGTCAAAGACTTTTTTGCACAGAAATAACATGCCCAGTGCATGAAATCAGCAATATAACAAAAATCCGTATCCCGAATGCCAAGCAGGGCAGGAGGATACGGATTTTTCTGTTTGTTCTTTTAAAATTAAGGCAACACCGCACAATTCCCGCCTTACGGCTTAAGCACCGCTTCGGCGGCTG
>ENA-UOJS01001329-UOJS01001329.1-human-gut-metagenome-genome-assembly--contig:-C74-NODE-1329-length-21029-cov-12.334891_pt1 | contig 21029 bp, 15 predicted proteins | sample MGYA00242355_ERZ723902 | MGnify/ENA metagenome assembly ERZ723902 | reverse complement strand
ATGAAAGCAAAGTAAAAAGGAGCTGTGAAGAAATGAATCCTCATTTCTTCACAGCCCCTTTTTTACATGTCTTTTCTGCGCTGCCTCCGGCCACAATGTCGGTCTTTCCGATGTGCCAGGTGGTATTCACGCGGGCGCGGGCGTCGTTTCCGCTGTCGTTTTTGTAGCGAACGCGGGTGTCTCCGCTGATTTCCAGAATGGGCTTTCGCTCCTCTTTCTTTTTCTTTTTGCGGTAGCCCTGCGCTTCGAGTTCGCGGGCGTATTCCTTCTTGAGTCTTGCCATGTCTTCTGTCTGGTCTTTGGCAGGGACGGATTCCAGAATGTTCTTCACGACGCTGGCGATCTCGTAGCGGGTGAGTGTTTTGTCAAAGAAGGCGGTGGTGTAGGCAGGTGCTTTCCCTTCTTCGGTGAGGGTGCGGGCGATCCGGTAGTCCCAGGAGCTTTCCCTCACGATCTCAAAAGAATTCGGAGCATCCCATGGCGAGGCCCATGCGGGCACACACACGATGGTAAGCAGCAGGGTCAGTATGAGTTTCTTCATGGTGTCTCCTTTTTGTAGCTAGGGGTTAGGGATTAGGGATTAGGATGTCTCTCGCTCCATATTCACAAGCATCTTCCCCCATCCTCCCCATATTGCCATTTTTTATTTTTTCCTCATTGGCCCGAATCAGTCCATTCAGCATCTTGGCAATCTTCTCTTCCAAATTCAAGGCTGCTTGGATATCTGCCTCATTCACAAAACCTAAATCAACAGCCACCAATAACTGCGTCTCGATTTCATAAAGAGAGCCACGCGCCATATAAAGATAGCGGAGTCGATTTCTTAAGCTCCTCTGCCCATAAGCCTTCGGCTATATTGGATGTCACGGAAACGCAGGCTCTCCTGAGCTGATCCGACAGTGCATACAGTTCAAATCGCGGAAATTTAAACACCAAATTGTAGATTTCTCGATTCAAACGCCGACTGTTTTGCCACACAATGAGACTTTTGTAACTTTCCATACGATTCTGTCCTCCGGAAGGGTGGGACCTTGCGTAAGCAGCACCATCATCCTAATCCCTAGCTACTAATCTCTAGTCACCAATCCCTAGTCACTAGTTACCATCCCCTAGTCACAGATCTTTCTCTCGATCACTTCGAGCAGGGCATCGCGTCCTTCTCCGGTGAGCGAGGAGTAGGCGAGGGGCAGGGAGGCGGTGGGGAAGAGTTTCTTCATCTGCATGAGGTTCTTTTTGAGATCATTGCGGCTGAGTTTATCGCCCTTGGTAGCGATGATCTGGATGGGGATGCCGGCTTTTTTCAGCCAGTCGAAGGCTTTGAGGTCGATGGGGAGTCCCGGGTGCCGAAGGTCGAGCAGCAGACCGATCATGATGAGGCCGGGAGACTTCTTCATATATTCGTCAATGAAGGAGGACCAGCTGTCTTTGTTTTCCTGGCTGGTCTTTGCGAAGCCGTAGCCGGGGAGGTCTACGAGGTACCAGTCCTGTCGCTGTTCTTCTTCGTTCTCGATGCGCCTAGACTGGATGGCGTAGTAGTTGATGGTGCGTGTCTTGCCGGGTTCGCGGCTGACGTAGGCGAGCTTCTTTCTTCCGGTGAGGGAATTGATGAGAGAGGATTTGCCTACGTTCGAACGGCCGATGAAGGCGATCTCTTTCTTGCCGTCCGTCACGTACTGGGAACGGTTCACCGCCGAGGCAAAGTAGGCGGAGGAAAATATATGAAATTTGGTGATGTCTTTGATCTCTGCCATAGGACAGCTCCTTTCTATGGAAGCACCGATCCTGCGATGGAGTCAGCGTTCCTTTAAGAATCACTCATTGGTTTCAGAAAATGGATGGTTAGGGATGCACAGCGGTATTCGGGTGCTTTCGTATATCGCCTGCTCGAGACGATCTTCCCCGCTCTCTTTCATACCGCTAGAACCCTATCCGGCTCGCTTCGCTCGCCACCTTCCCTACGCGGGGAAGGCTTTGTGTCGGGGATACCGCTTTCCCCATCCAACCTCCGCCCCTTCGGGGCACCTCCTTCCATAGGAAGGAGGGAGTGTCTACGCGAGCCCCTTCCCTTGGAAGGGGCTGCCGAGCGCAGCGAGGCGGGGTTGGCTTCCGCAGCAGGTTGAAAAGGAATGGAAAGAGGCGTTTCCTCGTTTCGTCATCCCGAGCGCAGCCGAGGGATCTTTTTCGTTTCCCGTTTCCGATTCCCTTCGTAAAGCCGTCTGTATGAAACACCGTCCTTCCTAGTCGCATAGAGGGCAGTGCTTCCCGCTATCCGCTCCCCTCACATTTTTTGCCTGACCGCGAACGAAAAAGATTTCTCGCTTTCGCTCGAAATGACAATATGGGGAAAGCGGCATTCTCGTATCCCCCTCCTTCCTCTGGAAGGAGGGGCCTCGAAGGGGCGGAGGTTGGCTCTCGCAGCGGGATGAAAGGAAATGTACGATAGTCCGTCCTCTCGTTTCGTCATCCCGAGCGCAGCCGAGGGATCTTTCTTGCAGGCAGGAAAACCGTACATATGAGGAAGTCCGTCATTCCAAGTCGTATGAAGTACGGTGTTTACCGCTCCCCTCACATTTTTTATCTGACCGGTGTGCAAGGAAGATTTCTCGCTTCGCTCGAAATGACAATACAGGGAAAGGCAGTACTTTCATTTTCCGCCCTTGAGGCGCTTTTTTCCCCCCTCTCTTTCATACCGCCAGTACCCTATCCGCCCCTTCGGGGCACCTTCCCCTCGAGGGGAAGGCTTTGTCCGTCGCTATCAGTTTCTCCGCATATACTTGTATTCACTCTGACGATATAGGCTTATGGCTTGCCGTGCTTCCATTCTGCGCAAACAAAAACCGCTCTGCGAGGACGGGCTTTGCAGAGCGGTTTCTGGTTCTATTATTCCACAGTCACGGATTTTGCGAGATTTCTCGGCTTATCCACATCATTTCCTCTCTTAATAGAGGTGTAGTAAGCGAGGAGCTGCATCGGGATGACAGCGAGGATCGGTGCTATGAAGGGATCGACTCTCGGGATACGGACGGTCTCGGTCGTGTACTTCGCGATCTCTGTATCATCGACGAAGCCGATGCCGAGGACTTCGGCGCCGCGGGCGCGGACTTCCTGGATATTGCTGTACATCTTTGCACTGACATCGTCCTGTGTCGCTACGGCGATGACAGGGGTCTCCGGCGAGATGAGGGCGAGGGTGCCATGCTTCAGTTCACCGGCCGCGTAGGACTCCGCATGGATGTAGGAGACTTCTTTCAGCTTCAGTGCGCCTTCCATGGCGATCGCATAGTCGATGGAGCGGCCAAGGTAGAAAATATCATTCGCCTTGATGAGCTTTTCAGCGACGTCTGCCATGTGTTCTTTTTCATCAAGCACGGTGTCGATCTGATCCGGCAGATCTCTCAGTGCGGTGGAAATCTTCTGGATGAGTGCGGGCTTCAGTGTACCTTTCAGCTGGCCCATGTAGAGGGCAAGGAGCAGGAGCGCCACGAGCTGGGTGGTATAGGCTTTCGTAGAAGCGACGGCGATCTCCGGACCTGCCAGGGTATAGACGACATTGTCAGCTTCACGCGCGATGGAGGAGCCGATGGAATTCGTCACGGCGAGGCTCTTCGCGCCGAGACGTTTCGCTTCTTTGAGCGCCGCCAGGGTGTCGATGGTCTCGCCGGACTGGCTGACTACGATGCAGAGGGTCTTATCGGTCGTGAGCGGACGGCTGTATCTATATTCGGAAGCGATCTCTACAGATACGGGGATCTTTACGAAGCGTTCGATGTAGTGCTTTGCAACGAGGCCGGCATGGTACGCCGTGCCGCAGGCGGTGATCAGGATGTGATCGATGCCGGAGAGACATTCTTTCGTCCAGCCGAGATCGTCGAAATTGACAGATCCGTCTTTATTGAGATGGATCTGTACGGTATCGTGGACAGCCTTTGGCTGTTCATAGATCTCCTTCAGCATGAAATGCGGGTAGCCGCCTTTTTCAGCAGCTTCTGCGCTCCATTTAACTTCCTGGATCTCCTTTTGGATCGGCTTGCCTTCGGCATCGAAGAGGGAAACGCCATCCTTCTTCACGATGGCCAGCTCGCAGTCGTCCAGGATATAGATCTTTCTGGTATGGTTGATGACGGCAGGAATGTCGGAGGCGATGAAATTCTCGCCATCGCCAAGGCCGATGATGAGCGGATTGTCCTTCTTCGTGCAGATGATGGTGTCCGGCACCGCCTTATCCATGATGACGAGGCTGTAGGAGCCTTCGATCACGGAAAGGACCTTGCGGACGGTGGAGAAGAAGTCTCCGTCATCCATCTTTTCGAGAAGGTGTGCCACGACTTCGGTGTCGGTATCCGACTTGAAGACATGGCCTTCGTCGATCAGCTGCTTCTTGAGCGTCATGTAGTTTTCGATGATGCCATTGTGTACGATGACGAAATGATTATGGCAGTCGCCATGCGGATGGGCATTCCGATCCGATGGCTGTCCGTGCGTCGCCCAGCGGGTATGCCCGATGCCGATGTGTCCGGTGAGCGGATGCGCCTTCAATGCGGCTTCCAGATTTGCCAGACGACCTTTTTTCTTTTCGATAGAGATCGTACCTTTGTCATAGATGGCGATGCCAGCCGAATCATAGCCGCGATATTCGAGGCGTCTCAGCCCATCGATCAAAAAGCGGGACGCTTCGCCGCTGCCCACATAACCTACAATACCACACATACGGTATTCCTCCTTGCATATTTCTTTGGAATGCTCTGCCGCTCCGGGCCGCCCCTTGCCATCAGGGCTGTCTTTGAAAGAAGGCTGTACGCCTTGCTTTCTCTGCTCATGGGCCAGAGGATCTTATTCTTATTATGAGTAAGGGAAATGCGATTCGATCGCAAAATCAGAGATTACAGAAATGCGGACATCGCCCGCAGGTATTCATACGGAGTTTATTATATCACATGTCATAAAAATATGATATTCCCCGGTGGCACACAGAAAAAGGAGCTGTAACTTCCGTTAAGCTCCTTCGCTACGTTTTTCACATTATAGCATAGCTTGGAAGAGAAGGAAAGGCGTCAGACTTGGAGACTTTAGACTTCAGACTTCTGTCCTCCGATGTCTTTTCTCATTTAGATCGATCCCAATACCGATCCGAGCTCCTGCATCTCTTCCATTTCCGAAAGACCTGCCACAGCGGCGAAGACGCCGATCATAGCAAGAAGCAGCAGGAAAAGAAGGAGCATCACGTAGGGCGCGATGGCGATCAGAACAGATTTCCCGGTGGAGAAGAAATAGTTCTCGCGGATCGCAAGGACATCAAGGACGAAGGTCCACACGCAGATCGCAAAGGAACCTATGCCGGAGAGGAAGGAAAGTCCGATGCTTTCTGCCAGTGTGAAGAAGACGGAGAAGGCTAGCGGCAGCGATGCCGCCATGAATCCGGCGGTGATGCCCTTCGCGCTCCCTTGTCCGCCGAGAAGTCCGGAGAGGTAGTCGGTCACGGCGCTGTGGACAAGGAGGGAAAGCCCCAGAAAGAGAAGCACGGCCAGAAACTCGACAAGAAGCCCCGGTCCTTCTGAGAAGGCGGATACCGCCGTCAAGAAAAGTGTAAAGAGCCATAGGATCCCCGCTTCACGAAGGCGTTCGCCGCGGGTGATGTCATAGAGCGCCGCCCGCGGTGTCACGATCAGCGAGTAGACAAGATCAAGAAAGGTATTCATGGAGTTGCTCCTTTGGAATCGAATATTATGCGAATGGAAAGTCTTGGAGAGTCAGATACATCAAGACTTGGAGACGTTAGATATTAGACGTTAGACTTCAGACTTTAGACCTCTGACTTCTGATATCCCTTAGTCTCCTAGTCTAATACTCCTCACTTTATCGTGGGATTTTCCCCTTCTGTCAATGCCTTTTTCATGCTCCCTGCCATGGATTCTCCCATGACATTCGAGAGCCGGGCGGCTTCGCCGCGAAGGAGGGAGCGGAGTGTCACTGCGCTATTCGTATACGAGCGGGTCTCTATATGATCCACATCGAGCCCGCCGCTCGAGGCAGCGTAGTTCAGCGCATCATAATAATTGCCCATGGCATCGACAAGGCCAAGATCCTGTGCCTGGCGGCCGGTCAGGATGCGCCCATCGGCGATGCTCTTTACTTTCTCTTCATCCATATGGCGTCCGTCCGCCACTGTCTGGACGAACTGGTGGTAAATGTCATCGACCATGGCCTGCAGCATCTCTCTCTCTTCGCCTGTCATCGGGCGGTACATGGAGAGGATATCCTTGTGCGCGCCACTCTTGATCTTATCATTCTTGACGCCGACCTTATCCATCAGGTCTTCAATATTGGTATAGTCCATGTAGACGCCGATGCTGCCCGTCATGGTGGCAGGAGAGGCGAAAATATAATTTCCCTTGCTCGCCAGCCAGTAGCCTGCCGAGGCGCACATATCGCCCATGGAAATCACGATGGGCTTCTTGCTGCTGCGGATCTTATCCATTTCTTCTGCGATCTCCTGGGTCGCTCCTGTCGAGCCGCCCGGGCTGTTGATGCGGATCAGGATGGCTTTTGCCTGCGGATCCTTTCTGGCTTCCTGAAGCTCTCGCATGATCTCCTCGGAGGAGGAGCCGGAAGAGCCACTCAGCATCGAGTCTGTCTCCGGCCCGCCGTAGATCGCGCCGTCGATGCGCACGACGGCCACATAGCCCTCTCCCCGCTTTTCTTTTTCTGCTTTCCAAAGAGATGTGCTGCCCACCGAGAGCGCCGCCGCAAGGAGCAGGACTGCGAGAAGCAGGATCCATTTTCTTTTCGTCTGTATCGTCATTAGAAGTCATCCTTTCATTTATTGGCTGATAATTTCATTATAGCACAGGGTTCAGCAGCCAGGGGTGGGGAGCCTTTATTGACTTGTAACTTCCATGCTGCTTTCGGGCATCACTCTTTAAAAAATCGGCGCTCGCCTGCTGCCGTCAATCGCCGGCTTGAAACGCATATCCCCACTCTCTTTCATCCCGCTTCCCCCATCCAACCTCCGCCCCTTCGGGGCACCTCCTTCCATAGGAAGGAGGGAGTGTCTACACGAGCCCCTTCCTATGGAAGGGGCTGCCGAGCGCAGCGAGGCGGGGTTGGCTTCCTTTTGGGGCGGCGAAGCCCCCTCCTCTTTGCCTTTCCCATCAGGGAAGGGCGTTGTGTCGAGAATACCATCTTCTAAAAAAAGGCGGCGAAGTCGCCACGAGAGCCTTGAACCCTGAATCAAATGAAAGCAAAGTAAAACGGGGCTGTGAAGAAATGAAGATTTATTTCTTCACAGCCCCGTTTTTTATAGATGCATTGACCTGTTACGGCAGACCGTCGCTCATGAGATGCGCATAGTGCTGCTGGATCTTACGGGTGACAGGGCCGACTTCTCCATTGCCGATCGGCTTTCCGTCGATGGAGAGGACCGGGATGATGCCGTCCTGAGAATTCGTGAGGAAGACTTCTTCCGCATTCATCATATCTTCGAGGCGGACCGGATCTGCTGCATCATCGATGGAGGTGACACCGGCAGTCGGAGCGACGCGGGACAGGACAAGGGAACGGGTGATGCCGCGGGTCATGAATTCATTCGTGCCCGTGGTCCAGATGACGCCCGCCTTGACGATGAGTACATTCGAATGGGTGGCTTCGGTCAGAAGGCCGTCTCGGATGAAGATGCCGTCGTAGCAGCCCTGCTTCAGTGCTTCCTGACGCGCGAGAAGGTTATCCACCTGAGAGAGGGAAAGAATGTCGCAGTGGTGTCCGCGATCATCTTTCATCGTGATGCACTTCACGCCATCCTGCACTTTGGCAATGGCATCCAGACTGATCGGTTTGGCGTAGACCAGGACATTCGGACGCAGCTGATTTCTGGCAGGGATCAGGAAATCATGATCGCCCTGCCCGCGGGTGACGATGATCTTCACATAGCCTTCTTCGATGCCGCTTTCTTCGACGACGGTTTCCACGATCTCGGTGAATTCGTCCGGTGCTGTCACGGGACGGATGCCCAGAAGACGCATGGAGCGGTACAGACGGTCGGTGTGATAGGAAAGAGCAAACGGATGGCCTTTGTAGACGCGAATCCATTCATAGCATCCGTCGCCAAACTGGAGTCCTCTGTCATCTGCCGCGATGATCTGGGAGAAATCATAATAGAAATTGTGATTGTAGTATATGGTAGTTTTTCTTTCTGCCATACGTCTCACCTCCGTAACAAATTGTTATTATTATGGCTTATGAGGGATATTACCACTGGGGCGTTTTGCCTCTTGATTGCCTGCGAAAGAGGTTCAGCGGGTTCTATAGGTTCAAAGGGGGGCGGCGTATTTCGTCATCCTGAGCGGAGAAAAACGTCGTATGTTAGAAAATGGATGATCTGAAACAGGAGAACTGAGTCGAAGGATCTAAGTGCCGCAGAGTATGGATGTGGCGATGCCCGAAGATTTCTTAAAAAGCAGGTTTCCCGTTTGAGCTTTTCTGACAGGATTCGTTTGACCGCGAACAACAAAGATTTCTCGCTTCGCTCGAAATGACGATACGAGAAAAGATTTTTCTAATCCAGTCACTAGTCACCAGTCACTTGAGACTCCCAGTCCCCAATTCCTGAACATTCATCCCTCACTTGCTTTTCAGTGCTTTGATCTTTTCAATGAGGAGCGGGAGGAAATCCTTCAGATCCGCTTCGACAGCGTAGTCTGCCATTTCCATGATCGGCGCCTTCGGGTCCTTATTGACCGCGATGACGATGTCCGCATTGACTGCGCACATGTGCTGCATCGCGCCCGAGATGCCGAGTGCGAAATAGATATTCGGCGCTACGCCCTTGCCAGTCTGGCCGATCTGGTGGCTATGCGGCTCCCAGCCGAGCTCTGCGATCGGACGGCTGCAGCCGACAGCTGCTCCCAGAAGATCAGCGAGTTCATGGAGCTTCGCCCATTCTTCCTCCGTACGGATGCCGCGGCCGCCTGCGACGACGACCTTCGCATTTTCGACCGGATGGCTGTCCTTCTCACCGGCGATGATCTCCTTCAGCACCGTGCCGAGATCCTTCTCTTCAAGGGAAACGGAGAGGGAGATGACCTCGCCCGTGCGGGAAGCATCGGCTTGCGGATACTTGAAGATGCCCGGGCGGACCGTGCCGACCTGAGGACGATAGTCCGGAGACACGATATCTGCCATGATATTCCCATCCATCGCCGGACGCGACCAGATGACGAGCCCCTTCTCGGTATCTGCCGAAAGCTCCGTCACATCTGCCGTGACGCCGCAGACGAGCTCTGCCGCCAGACGCGGGGCGAGATCGCGGCCGAATGGCGTCGCACCAAAGATGATGGTATCCGGCTTCTTCTCCAAGAGGAACGGCGCCAGTGCTTTCTGGTACGCTTTCCCATCATAGTGGGCAAGGAGCGGATGATCGATCACATAGACCTTATCTGCGCCGAGGGGGATCAGCGAGGATGCCGGATCCTTAAGATCGGCACCGATGAGGACGACTGCGACCTCTTCCCCCAGCTGGTCAGCCAGTACGCGGGCTTCGCCGGTCAGTTCACCGGTGACCTTCTGGATCTTGCCATTCGCAAGCGCTCCGATGACATAAATACCTTTATATTCAGAAAAATCCATTTCGCCCCTCCTTAGATGACCTTCAGTTTCTGCATAGCCGAGAGGAAGAGATCTGCCGCTTCTTCCGTCGTCTTTCCTTCGATGCGGAGATTTTCTTTTTTCGGCGGCACGACCGGACGGACCTGACGGACCTGCGTCGGAGAGCCCTTCATGCCGATGCGCGCCGGATCGACCGGCAGATCGGCTGCCGTGAGATTTCCGATCTCCACTTCATCCTTTTTGAGGAGGCCCTTGATGCTCGGGTATCTCGCATGGTTCAGCGCTTCTGTCGCAGTGACGACCGCCGGAAGAGCAAGCTCGAGTACCTCGATATTCCCACCGATCTGGCGTTTCACGGTCAGGAAGCCTTCCTTCTCATAGGAAATGCCTACGGCTGCACTCACATCCGCGATGCCGAGCGTCGCAGCGATCTCCGGGCCGATCTGTGCCGTATTGCTGTCGATGGACTCCTGCCCGCAGAGAATGAGATCGAATGTTCCCAGCTTCTCGATCGCCTTAGCCAGCGTGTAGCTCGTCGCAAGAGTATCCGCACCGCCAAATGCGCGGTCTGTCACGAGGTATACTTCATCAGCGCCCATAGCGACCGCATCCTTCAGGACAGCGGCTGCCTGCGGGGGACCCATGGTGATGACCGTCACCGTGCCGCCCACTTCATCGCGCAGCGAGAATGCAGCTTCCAGCGCATGGAGATCCAGCGGATTCATGATGCTGTTCGCATTATTTCTTTTCAGTCTTCCTGTAGTCGGATCGACTTCCATCTTCGAGGTGTCGACGACCTGTTTGATACAAACCAGAAACTTCATAGTGTCTCCCTTCTGTGAGGTCGAAATCATATGCCACGCGGCACGAACGCCGCGCCACAGGGTAAAACGGGGCTATAGAGAAATAAGGCTTCGCCTACTGCCCCCATTATCCATATTTGTTTAAAGTATAGCATAAGTGAAACGTTTTTGCGTGAGAAAGTTCATAAACTTATTGCCTTGCTCCGAAATGTAGCATAACAAAAAGAGGCTGCCCGCCAGGCTTGCCTCCTTTGTTCTGCTGTTGTTGTCTTCAGATTTTTTCATCTTTTTTCATTCGTGCATAGCGTTTGGCCGCAATTCGCTCTCGCACCGATAATAATAATCAGCATCTCACCTTCCACCTCAATCAGCGCGTAGACGATCCGAATGCCGGATTTTTTTAGTTTGATCTTATACAAACCATGCAGATGGCTCCCGCTCAGATTCGCCAGTGGTTTTCCATAACCATCCGCCGTCGGGTTCTGCATCACTTTCTGGATGGCCTTATCAATGACTTTCTGATGGTAGCGATCAAAGCTTTTCCAATCCTTTTCTGCGAAAGTGGAAAAACGAACATGCCATATCATTCAAATTCCACCTCAGCATCATCAACATCCGCAATATCTTCGGATGAGATCCCAAGTTCTTTTCGTACTTCATCCCAGTCTTTGGTCTGCGAAAAAGCCCCATTCTCGATCCGATGCAGCGCGAGTGCAAGCAGTTCAGCGTTTTCCAGTTTTTCAGTCATTGCAAGATAGCTCTCGGGCGACATGAGAACGCATTCCGGTACATTGTTCTTCATCACAACCTTGGAGCCATTTTCTTTGACACTTTTGAAAATCTTCCCCGCCATCCCTTTATTAAATAAACTGATCGGGATTGTGTTTCTTAAAGCCGGCACTAAATTTTCCATAGTCGTATCCTCCTGTTTTCATTGTACTATTTATCGATAAATTTATCAATCAATGTATTGTTATTAGATAAGAAAACATTTCTCCGCATCTTCCTGTTTTCCATTTCTCATAAACAACAAAAACGCCCTGCAACGGAATCCCGGGATTTGCTGCAGGGCGCTGTTTATGCCATATCAATTATCATCGGCTGAGAAGTCAGCTTAGAAGTAAAACCCCAATCCCTAGTCACCAGCTACTATTTCTTAATTCTTCCGTCCCTCGACCGCCGCATTGCCGAGGAGCCCTTTCAGCGCTTCTTCGGCTTCTTCGGAAAAGTCGACATAGAATTTTGGCACCATGCGGATCTCCTGCCTTGAGGATATGAGGTGGAGGATGACGGGTGTATCGCCATGGTATTTCGCAAGGACTCTGGCGAGGGCGGCACTGACCTTGTCTGTCTCATGGCGGGGATCGACGTAGAGGTGGACTTCATCGACCGGCATGCGGACGGTCTTTTGGAACTGGGCCATCGGTATGATGCTGTCAGCTAAGATCTTGACTTCTCGCTCGTTCGACTGGACACGGCCGCGGATACAGATGGGTGCGTCTTCGGTGAGGAAGGGACGCGCGGCTTCCCAGACGGAGGGGAAGAGGACGGATTCGATCTCACTTTCATAGTCTTCGATGGTGACATAACCCATGGGCGCGCCCTTCTTGGTGACCATGCCCTTCACACGGGTGACAGTGCCGCCCAAGGTGACCGTCTTCCCGTCGTAGCGGCTGCCTTCGGTCTCGAGCTGGTAGATGGGCGTGCAGGCGGCCATCTGCTTCTTGTACGTTTCGAGCGGATGACCGCTGACGTAGAAGCCTAAGAGCTTCCTTTCCCAGTCGATCTTTTCATCCGCGTCCATGTCTTCGAGATCAGGATAGACGACGGAGCTTTTCATCTCGTCCCCGCCGAAGAGAGACATCTGTCCGCTCTCCCGGTCACTCTTCGCAGCGGCGACATCACTCATGACCTGCGGGAGTGCGGCGAGGAGCTGAGAGCGGTTGTAACCGAAGCCGTCCATCGCACCGCAGCGGATGAGGCTTTCGCAGGCGCGGCTATTGAGACCTTTGCCTTCGACACGCTCCAAGAAATCCGACATGGAGGTGAAGGGGCCGCCCTTCTGTCGTGCCCGGATGATGGCTTCGACGGCATTCTCTCCGACGTTCTGGATGGCATCGAGTCCGAAGAGGATCTTATTTCCGCTGACGGAAAAATAGGCTTCCGAAAGATTGACATCCGGCGCGGCGATCTCCACACCGGCTCTTCTGGTATCTGAAATGTAGCGGCTGACCTTGTTCTTGTCGCCATTGTAGCAGGTCATCATGGCAGCCATGAATTCAGCGCGGTAGTGCGCCTTGAGGTAGGCGGTCTGCCAGGCGATCCATCCGTAGCAGACGCTGTGAGATTTATTGAAGCCGTAACCGGCAAAGTGGACCATGAGGTCGAAGACGTAATTCGCCGTCTTTTCATCGACGCCATTCTTCACGGCGCCTGTGACAAAGGTATCGCGGTTCTTCTGCAGGATTTCCGGCTCCTTGTGTCCCATGGCGCGGCGGAGCATGTCGGACTGGCCGAGGGAGAAGCCGCCCATGACAGAGGCGATCTGCATGACCTGTTCCTGATAGAGGATGACGCCGTAGGTTTCCTTCAGGATGGGAGCCAGGGATGGATGCGGGTACTCGATGGGGATCTCTCCATGTTTTCTCTTGATGAAATCTTCCGCCATGCCGCTGCCCAAGGGTCCCGGACGGTAGAGGGCGACCATCGGGATGAGGTCTTCGAAGCGGTCCGGGTGGAGCTTCATCAGAAGATTCGTAAAGCCGGAGGACTCGGACTGGAAAACGCCTGTGGTGTCGCCCGCGCAGAGCATCTCGCACGTCTTCTCGTCGACAGAAGGAATGCGGTCGATGTCGATGGTGACACCGCGGTTTGCCCGGATCATCTCGACCGCATCATGGATGACGGTGAGGTTTCTAAGCCCCAAGAGATCCATCTTGAGAAGGCCGAGCTGCTCGACCTGATCTTTTTCGTACTGCGTCTGGATGAAATCATCCGCAGTGAGCTGGATCGGCACGTACTCATCGACAGGCTTCGAGCAGATGACGACGCCGGCGGCATGCGTGCCGGAATTTCTGGAAAGCCCTTCCAGGTCGAGGCAGTGGTCGATCAGGGTGCGTACCGTCGCATTCGACTCGTAGAGGTCTTTGAATTCCTTCGAGCCGTCCAGCGTCTTCTTCAGCGTGACGCCCGGGCCGCTCGGCACCATCTTTGCGATCTTGTCCACTTCGCGAAGGGGCAGATTCATGACACGGCCGACATCACGGATGACGGCACGCGCCGCAAGCGTACCGAAGGTGATGATCTGCGCCACCTGCTCGGCACCGTACTTCTCTGCGAGATAGGCGATGACCTGCCCGCGTCCGCGATAGCAGAGGTCAGTATCGATATCCGGCATGGAGACACGCTCCGGATTCAGGAAGCGTTCAAAGAGAAGGTCGAAACGCAGTGGGTCGATTTCCGTGATGTGCAGGAGGTAGGCGACGATGCTTCCTGCCGCGCTCCCACGCCCCGGTCCGATCGGGATGCCATGTGTCTTTGCGTAGCGGATGAAGTCCATGACGATCAGGAAGTAATCCGAGAATCCCATCTGATTGATGACACCGAGCTCATAATCCAGACGCTCCTGCTCTTTTCCCGTGGACTCCGGATAGCGCTCCGGGATCGCCGCCTCGCAGAGCTTTCGCAGATATGACTTGGACGTCTCGCCTTCCGGCACATCAAAGGACGGGAGCTTGTGGTCGCCAAAGGTGAAGGTCACATGACAGCGCTCTGCGATCTTTGCCGTATTCTCGATAGCGCCCGGATACTCGCCTAAGATCGCTTTCATTTCCTCTCCGCTCTTGCAGTAGAACTCGTCATTCGGAAAATGGAAATGATAGGGATCATCCAGTGTCTTTCCCGTGGAGATGCAGAGCTTGATCTCCTGGCTCTTCGCATCCTCTTTTTTCGTATAGTGGAAATCATTCGTCGCGACCAGACCCAGCCCATACTCTTTTGCCAAAGACGCCAGCACCGGACGCACATCCGCTTCTTCCGGGATGCCGTGATTCTGCAGCTCGAGGAAATAGTTCTCCTTCCCGAACGTATCGATGTAGTAGCGGATCACCTTTCTGGCTTCATCCATGTCGCGGTTTAAGATCGCCTGCGGAAGCTCGCCGGCCACACACGCCGACATCGCAATGAGGCCCTTGTGGTACTTGGTGAGGAGCTCATGGTCCACCCGCGGCTTATGAAAATAGCCCTCCGTCCACGCCTTCGAGCAGATCTTGATGAGATTCTGATAGCCCTCATTCGTTTCTGCCAAAAGGATCAGATGCCCCAGCTTCTCCTTCTCGCCCTTCGCCCGCTCGAAGCGGCTCTTCCTCGTGACGTAGACCTCGCATCCGATGATCGGCTTGATGCCCTGCGCGATACACTCTTTATATAAATAGACCGCACCGTACATGACACCATGGTCCGTGATCGCGACCGCCGTCTGCCCGAGCGACTTGACATAAGAGACAAGCCCCTTGATGCGGCATGTGCCGTCGAAAAGACTGTACTCGGTGTGGACGTGGAGATGAACAAATGGATCCAAGCGGAAACGCCTCCTTCACTCCTTTTTCTTTCGAATTCTAAGGAAATGCTGATCCGATCGCAGAATCAGTGTTTCCCTAAAAATAACTTTTTCTTATTGTATCATATTTCGTGATCGGTCATTCATCCGGTCCTGCTGAAAAAGTGCGAAGTGAGGAGCGTAGCCAGAGATCAGTGGGTTCAGTGGGTTCAACGGGGGCAGTGCGGCGCATTTCGTCATCCTGAGCGGAGAAAAGCGTCGTATGTTAGAAAATGGCTAATCTGGAATATGAGAACTGAGTCGAAGGATCTAGGGAAACGCTGATTAAATCGCAGAGTCAGATTCTACAAGAATTTTTATACATAGCTTCGTCATAACCTTCCTTAAATAGCCCGCTATTCGCGTCAGGCTATTCCTCGCTATGCATAAAAATTCAAGAGTAAAATCTGACAACGATTTAATCAGTGTTTCCCTAAGCGCCGCGAAGTTTTATCCGCGAAAGATGAAAAACCTGTGACCCTTTTGAACCTTCAAAACCCGCGCCCCTCTTTCGCACGCAATCAAGGGGCAGCACGCCCCAAAGGCTGCCCCTGAGCAACCTGATCCATAAAAAACTGATGACCCGTCATCGGGAGAACCTCCCAGTCACAAGTCACCAGTTTTTTAATCGATGTTTCTCTACCTCTCCCCAAAACAAAATTCCCTCTGTAGAAATATCAATCATTTCTTCAGAGGGAATTTCCTTTGGCTATTTTACAAATCAGTGATTAGGATTCACAGCCAGCAACGAATACTATTTCGCTGCCTTTACCGTACGAACTCTTTCTACAGTAGGCTTGCCATCTTTGTCCTGATGCACTGTATCCACCGTGAAACGTTCCAGTTCTGGTGCAAATTCTTTCAGAATCTTATCAGACAGAGTAGCCCCTTCCAGCATGGCTTTGTAGAGCATGGTGGCGAATTCATAACGAGTCATTGGACGATCCCCTTTGAATTCTCCATCGGGGTAACCAGTGAGCACACCATTGCCTTTCAAAGTAGATACATATTCATAAGCCCAGTGATTCTTCGGTACATCTGGGAAGAGCTGGAGCTTAGACGTATCCAGTTTCTTTCCTGCATTCGCATCCAACAGAGCCGATTTCAGACCTTCCATTTCTTTTCTGAGGTCTTTGATTTCCTTCGCCATAGCTACCTTGGAAGTAGAAACATGGTTGCCCTGGCCCAGTTTCAAGCTGACACCTGCATTCACCATATTTTCACCATTACCGAAGCTGCCGCCTACAGAGAACATGGTATCTTCATTCGGACGATAGTAAGCGCCGACAGCAGCTGCATTTTCGCCATTGTAATTGCCATAGCCTGCTGCGAAATCCCACTTGTCATCTGGATCGAAGTCCAACGGATGGAGCGCTGCCAAAGCGGCTGCACCAGCACCGACTTTGTTGATGCGGTTGCCCAGCTTACTGATACTCTGGACATTCTGTGCTACCTGCTGGTTGGTTGCAAAGAGCTGGCTACCATTGACAGCGTCACTAGATTTTTCAGAAATATCCCCAGCAGCTACATTGGTGACTTTCTGGTCATTGGCATTGAGACCCTTGTTGCTGACATAGGTTTTATTACCAATGGACAGTCCGTCCTTTGTCAGGGAAACATCTTTTACTGTGACACCATTGGTATCCATCTTGGTATCCCCTGTGGTAACACTAGAGAGATTCAGATCCTTATTCAGGCTCACCTTATAGTCTTTGCCACCGTCCTTATTGGTATCTTCGCTGATTTGTACGTTTGTATCATCAGTAGAAACGGTAGTATGTTTCTTTGCTACTTCTTCTACATTAGTGACACGTTTATCCAAATTTCCGATAGCTTCGGTGTTTTTGCTAATATCTTTCGTGTTCTTCTGAATGTTTTTTGCATTCTCAGCGATGGCTTTGCTATTGTTTTCGATAGCTTCTGTATTCTTACTGATAGCTTCGGCGTTCTTCTGAATGTTTTTTGCATTCTCATCTGCTTTGTTTTCGACACCTTTGAGCTGACTACCATTCACTGCATCGGTAGATCCCTCTTTCACTTCACCAGCAGCTACACCACTTACTTTTCCATTCTGGTCTACTGTTACTTTATTATTGATTGTAACAGTACCATCCTTGTCAAGTTTTACAGAGGACTTGTCATTAGAAATAGTATCTCCAGTGACATTCACATCTGCCAGTTTAGCCCCCTTATCTGCATAGATTTTATCTTTTGTCGCAATAAAGCCAGTCGTTTCAATAGTGCCATGGGTTCCGCTAATGCTTACATTCTTGCCGGTGATATCACCAAGAAGAAGATCCTTATTCAGACCTACTTTATAAGTCTTCTGCCCGTCTTGATCTGTTTCTTCTACGGTAATATTGCTACCATTGACTACTTTTGTATGTTTCCCGGCTTCCTGTTGTACAGCATGGAGCTGGCTGCCATTGACGGCATCTGTAGAGGTACTAGAAATTTCACCAGCGGCCACACCACTAATTTTGCCGCTCTGATCAATGGTAACCCTATTGTTGATTGTTACAGTGCCTTCCTTGTCAAGTTTTACAGAGGACTTGTCATTAGAAATAGTATCTCCAGTGACATTCACATCTGCCAGTTTAGCCCCCTTATCTGCATAGATTTTATCTTTTGTCGCAATAAAGCCAGTCGTTTCAATAGTGCCATGGGTTCCGCTAATGCTTACATTCTTGCCGGTGATATCACCAAGAAGAAGATCCTTATTCAGACCTACTTTATAAGTCTTCTGCCCGTCTTGATCTGTTTCTTCTACGGTAATATTGCTACCATTGACTACTTTTGTATGTTTCCCAGCTTCCTGTTGTACAGCATGGAGCTGACTGCCATTGATGGCATCGGTAGAGTCGGCAGCAATTCGACCTGCCGCTACACCGCTAATACGACCAGTATCATCAATCATAACTTTGCCAAGTTTTGCATTCTTAGAGGTAATCTGACTGTAATTGCCGTCCGCATCTCCTACGTACAGTTCTCCATCACGAAGAGCACTGTTTTTATAGAATACGCCATCATTCAGCTTTACATTTCCAATGTCGCCACTAGTTGCTTTGACACTTCCATCTTTGTCTACAGAGAATTTGCCGTCTGCTGCATAAAATGCGCCGTTGCTGTCTACGAAGAACGGCGTAGTACCATCTGCTTTTGCAGTACCTACTGCTACGCTGCCTGCTGTTACACTGCCGCTTGTCCAGATAGTGCCTTTGCTGCCGCTGATGCTTACAAAAGCGTCAGGATCATCTCCTGCAAGAGTAATATCATTATTCAGAGCAACCTTATATTCCTTGCCACCGTCTTTATTGAGGCCTTCGGTTACAGTAATATTAGCATCACCATTGGTAACAGTACTGTGTTTGAGTGCTTCTGCTTTTACACCTTTCAGCTGACTTACATTCACTGCATCGGTATCATTGACACCCGCTTTGACATTTATGATACGGCGAGTGATACCAGCTTCACCAGACTGCCCTACAGATTTGCCGACGGAAATGACACCGTCTTCGCCATCACTAGACAGGATGTCTCTCTTTTCTACCTTGCTGGCATAGCCAAGAGCGGTAGAATTTGTCGCACCAGAAACATTCGCATAGTAACCAATGGCTAAGTTCTGTCCATCACCAGCAGATGCTTTCATACCCAGAGCAATGCCTGTATTTCCTGCATGAGCCTCATTCCCCATGACCATAGAGCCATTGCCCGCGCTGGCATTGTTGCCGATAATTACAGAATCACTTCCACTATGTGTTTTTTGTTCTTTATTGTTTCCAATCAGGATATTGTTTTTCCCAGTTACCTTATGGTTATCTCCGATGACATGATTTCCATTGCCAGTCAGATCATTGTTATCCCCCATGACAGTAGTTGATTGGATATTCTTGGCTTTGTTATTAGAACCAATGATAGATGTATGGGTCGCATTGGTCACTTCGTTTTTGTAACCATTGATCATATCGTACTTGGAAACCGCACCGTTTTCCCCAATCAATGTATTCTGTACACCCAGTAGCTGGGAATAAGTTGCCCAATCCGCTTTATTTCCACCGCCGATAGCCATGACAGAACCGCCAGCATATTGGTCAGATCGCATAGCATCAATAATTTGTTGCTGTGCACCAGAAGCTGATACGTCATGCCAGTAAGGATTATTTATTTTTAAATTTTCAATAGAATTAGTTACTTCATTTCCGGTCCCCCAAACAAGAGAGGCATTGGTATTCTGTGTTCTATTACCAAATCCAAGTACACTATTTGCGTTGCCAGCAACCAATCCAGTTCCAGTCCACAATCCACTTGACTTTGAAGACTCTATACTATTTAATGAGCCATAAATGGTCGCACCGAAATTCTGTGCACCATACAAAGTTGAGCTACCGTTATTTGAAATAATAGAAAATGCTCCTGTTACGGTAGCCATGGAGCCACCATTATAACTACTTGTGCCTAATGTAGTAGAGTATACACCATTATTGAGTTCCATTTTTTTAGAGGGATCCACTTCTATATCCCCCAATTGTCCTTTGTATGTATGATCCCCAATCATTACAGAACCAGTACGAGCCATTGTATTTTTTCCGATAGCAATTGCTCCTGCCAGCTTTGTTCCATCGGTTACTTTAGCTTTGGTGAAGAGACTATTTGGGGAAACAGCTCCTTGGTTAAAGTCTAAATAAGACTCTTTTCTACCAATACCATCTGGATTGCCACCATTCCAAGCATATGCATTTTCGCCAATAGCAATATAGCCACTAACCACCCCAGGCGGATTGCCCATGGTAGTATTAGTTGATGCACCTTTTCCGACAGCAATATTCACATCCTCGTTTGCTGGATTGGCCGCTTCAATAGCCATACCGCCAAAACCTGTGAGCATCATGGCAGCCGCTACTACGGCAGTCATACTACGGACCCGTTTATTGCTTTGGCTATGACTTTTGGCAATTTCAGAAACTACGGTATAGCAATGTTTCGCTTTATTCCAAATGACTTTGTAAATATGATTCATGATATACCCTCTCTTTCAATGAATTCAGGGATTACGGATTGGTAGCTGGGGTTTAGGATAGGTTCGTAAAGATTAAGCGAATCCCTAAGCACTTATCCTTTTTTCTTCTGTTCTCGAATCGCTTTTCGTTTGGCTCTGTGCTGGGCTTCCCGACAGGTCTCACTGCAAGCACCGAAATGAACGAATGAGCACTGTTTCCTGCGTATGTACTTCATCCTTGGGCAGTCGTTTCCGATTGGCAGCTACACGGCAGACTGGCGAGCAATATCTCTGCCAACTTTTTAGCGGAGTAAACTCTTTCCCACACCATTGACATTTCATACCATACGCATGCCTCCCCTCCTACACACTATCCACTCCGGAAGAATTTTCTTTTCATGATTGGAGAAAATATCTCTTTTCTCACTTTCCATTTTCTCCGTCTGTGAATAACTGTGCTTAAATTCTTATTTAGACAGTACTACCCCCCGATTTCGTCAATGCCTAAATTAACTGATCACTACATGTTAAAACGCTATATGGGAAATGGGTATATTTCCCATATAGCATCCATTGGATCATTCCTATCTCCTACATCATGAGTTGTTAGCTGTTTGCTGTTGGTTATTTGAATCACAACAACAATACCATCAAAAAAGGGGATGTGAAGAAATGAATCCCCATTTCTTCACATCCCCTTTTTACTTTGCTTTCATTTGGTTCAGGGTTCATGGTTCAAGGTTCCGGGCTCTCGTGGCGGCTTCGCCGCAATTATATATGGGGCGATGCCCGATCAAGAATCATTCTCGCCCCTTCCTCTGGAAGGGGCAGACGAGCGAAGCGAGGCGGGGTTGGCATCCCCGTGTATGAAAATACCGCTTCACGCAGCCAACCTCCGCCCCTTCGGGGCACCTCCTTCCAAAGGAAGGAGGGAGAAAAGCGGAGTGCGTTGACTGGTAACTAGGGTTCAGAATTCAGGGCTCAGGGCTCTCGTGGCGGCTTCGCCGCCTTTTTTAGAAGATGGTATTCTCGTATC
>ENA-UOJS01001326-UOJS01001326.1-human-gut-metagenome-genome-assembly--contig:-C74-NODE-1326-length-21106-cov-18.144791_pt1 | contig 21106 bp, 18 predicted proteins | sample MGYA00242355_ERZ723902 | MGnify/ENA metagenome assembly ERZ723902 | reverse complement strand
CGGCTGGCGGCAAAGTTCAGGCCGCCCTGCAGGTAGCAGGTGTAGGGCTCGCGCAGCGGGCCGTCGCAGGACAGCTCGATGGTGCTGCCCTGGGTAAAGCTGCCGCTTGCCATGACCACCTCATCGGTGTAGCCCGGTTCCGGGCTGGGTTCCGGGGCCGCATAGCTGTCCACCGGGCTGGCAGCCTGGATGCCCTGACAGAAACCGATCAGGGCATCGGCGGTGCCGGCATCAAAGCAGGTCACGATGTCGTTGTGGTCATCACAGTAGCGCGGCACCGGGTTCTTGCCCAGCAGCTCCAGCATGCACTGCGCATAAATGGCGGTCTTGATGGCCTCACACACCACGCCGGGGGCATAGTAGAAGCCCAGATACATGTCGCGGGGCGTTTCCAGTGTGCAGCCCAGTTCCTTGCCCAGGCCGGGCGCGTTCAGGCGGTAGGCGCACAGCTCCACCAGATCCTTCCGGCCGGCAATGTAGCCGCCGGTGGGCGCAATTCCGCCGCCGGGGTTCTTGATGAGACTGCCCACCACAAGGTCGGCACCCACCTGGCAGGGCTCCTGCGTCTGGGTGAACTCGCCGTAGCAGTTGTCCACAAAGATGATGATATCCGGGTTGGCGGCACGGGCGGTGTCGGCAACCTTTTTGATGGTGTCCAGATCAAAGGCGTTGCGCTGCAGATAGCCGCGGCTGCGCTGGATATGGCACACCTTGGCCCCGGAGGCCTTCTGTGCAATCAGGTCGTAGTCCGGGGTGAAGTCAGCCTTGAGGGGAGCTTCGTCGTATTGGATGCCGTAGTCCATCAGGGTACCGGTGCCCTTGCCCTTGCCGTCCAGACCGATGACGCCCTCCAGCGTATCGTAGGGGCGGCCGGTGGCGGCCAGCAGGGTGTCCCCTGCCCGCAGCAGGCCGAACAGGGCCACCGCCAGCGTATGGGTGCCGCTCTGGAACTGGCTGCGCACCAGTGCATCCTCTGCGCCCATCACCTCGGCAAAGATCTGTTCCAGCTTTGCGCGGCCGGTGTCCCACAGGCCGTAGCCGGTGGTGCCCAGCATATCGGTGGAGGACATCTGGGTGTCGGCAAAGGCCTTGAGCATCTTGAGCTGGTTGAAATCGCGGATTTCCTCCATATGGCGGAAATAGGGCTGGCACAGCTCCATGGCCTTTTCGTCCAGTGCCAGCACTTCGGGTTTGTAATCAAAAAAGTGGTTGAGAATCGACATATCTGTTTCCTTAATTTAATGTTCTTGTATTTTCAGAAGCATGGACGCTCCGCTGGGCCAAACGCCAATATAAAATAGTTCTTCCTCTGAATATGCCCAGAGTGAAACGGAGGGCATTCAAATCGTCCGGCTCACGGCGCGGCAAAACGTACATACTCCCCCAGCTTTGCAAAGCCGAGGCGGGTGTAAAAATGCACCCGTTCCGGGGCGCAGAGGAACACCGGGTGCTCCCCTTCTGCTGCAAGGGCGTTGGCCATCTGCACGATGAGCCGCCCGCCGATGCCTTTGCCGCGCAAGGGCTCTGCAGTCTGGCCGCAGGCCATGTAGGCCTGTCCGTTTGCGACCGCATAGGCGCCCACGGTGCACACCGTCTGCCCGCCCTGCTGCAGCGCCCAGACCACGGCCCGGCCCCGGCTGCGCTTCGAGCACAGCTCTGAATAGGCATCGTCCCGCCGGGCGGGGTCCGTTGGATAAAGCGCCTGCGCCACCGTCATGGCGGGCGGCTGGGCGTCAAGGGTCAGACTGCTCCAAAGAGCATCCTCTACAGCAGGCAGGGGCAGCATTTTGCCGGGAGCAAGGCCGAACACGGTCAGCGTTTCGGCCCGATGCCAGCCTGTTGGCGGCGGGCAGACGCCCTCGTCCAGAATGACGCTCCCACAGCCGCAGAAGGCCAGAAAGCTTGCCAGCTCCTCCGGGTTTGCATGCCCGGCTGCCCATGCCGTGCGGCCGCTGAGTTCCAGCGCCAGCGTGGGACCAGCATAGAACCGACCGGGCTGGCTTTTGCCGAAGATCTGCTGATCCAGCGGCAGCAAGGCGTCCAGCACCCAGCGACCCCGGCAAGCGTTCCGGAAGCGGGCACGGCGCGCCGGGGTGTTGACCCGTGCGATCACTTGAGCGCGTTGACGATCTTCTTGAACTCACGGCCGCGCACCTCAAAGTTGGGGTACAGGTCGAACGAAGCACTGGCCGGAGACAGGATGATGATGTCGCCGGGCTTTGCGGCGGCGCGGGCCAGCTCCACAGCGTGCTGCATGTTGTCGGCGTGCTGGATGGGCAGCGCTGCTTCGTCAAAGCCTTCGCATTCGCGCACAGCCTTCTCGATACGGGGGCCGGTGGCACCCATCAGCACCAGGTTTTTGACGTGGGCAATGACTTCCGGTGCCAGCGGCTCATACGGGATGTGCTTGTCGTAGCCGCCCGCAATGAGGATGACCTTCTGGTTGAAGCTGCGCAGGCCCGCAATGGTGCGGGTGGGGCTGGTACCGATGGAGTCGTTGTAGTACAGCACACCGTCCAGGGTGCGCACCGGCTCAATGCGGTGCTCTACACCGGTAAAGGTGCTGCCCACCTGCTGGATGGCTTCCACCGGCACGAGGCCCCACACGGCAGCCGCAGCGGCCAACAGGTTCTCGATGTTGTGCAGGCCGCGCAGCTTCACGTCCTTCTGAGCCAGGAACGGGGTCACCACACCGTCCTCGGCCATGCAGAGCATGCCGTCCTTGCGCAGGAAGGCACCGTTGTCGGTGTCGTGCAGTCGGGTGAACCACACCTGCTTGCCCTTGCAGTCCTTCTGCATGGAGCGGCTGATCTCGTTCTCATAGCCCAGCACGGCACGGCAGGGCGGGGTCTGGTACAGCAGGATGTTGCGCTTGGCGTCGATGTACTCCTGCATATCCTTGTGGTGGTCCAGATGGTTGGGGGTGACGTTGGTCACCACGGCCACATTGGGGCTGGAATGCATGCTGATGAGCTGGAAGCTGGACAGCTCTACCACGGCCACATCGTCGGGGCTCACCTCGGGCAGCATGGGCAGCAGCGCTGCGCCGATGTTGCCGCCCAGATGTACCTTGCGGCCGGCGGCCTCGAAGAACTTGGCGATCAGGGTCGTGGTGGTGGTCTTGCCGTCGGAGCCGGTCACAGCCACGATGGGGCAGGGGCAGAAATCAAAGAACAGTTCCACCTCGCTGGTGACCATGGTACCGGCCGCCATGGCATCCTGCAGGGGTTTCTCAAAGTAGCCTACAAAGCCGGGGGTGCGCATAATGATATCCTGGCCCTTGAAGCCGTCCAGATAGTTCTCGCCCAGGCTCAGGTCGATGCCCAGCTCCCGGATGGTGGCGGCGTAATCTCCGAAGTCCTCCACGCTCTTTTTCTGGTCGCACAGGGTAACGTGTGCCCCCAGCTCCACAAATTCTTTGATCAGGGTCTTGTGGCTGACGCCCGCGCCGATAAAGGCCACCTTTTTGCCCTTGATGAGCTGTTCGAGCTTCTGTTGATCCTTCTGCATAAAAATAGATCCTCCTTCGTACAGTATCGTATTCTGAACACGCCGGAACTGCCCGGCATTTGTGAGTTTCGCTGTACTATTATAGTCCATTTGGCCGCGCTTGGCAACGGAAAACCGTGCACTCGGCACCAAAAAGCGCGGTAAATTCACAAAAAGGCAATTGTTTTTTGTCTGTGTTTCTGCTACACTTGTCGTTGCAGAGCCGTTTTTGAGGGTTTCTGCACCATGATGAACGGAATGAGGGTTTCTTTTTTGAATCGTTTTTTGCGCATGACCGCAGTGGTGCTTGCCGCTGCGTTTGCTTTTCTGCTTACGGGCTGCGGCGGCAGCTCCGCCAGCACCAGCTTTACCTGGTTTGTGGACAATATCCCCGCAAACCTTGACCCGCAGGTAGCCACCAAGGCCGAGGATGTGATCGCCTGCGAGAACCTGTATGGCGGACTCGTGCGCCGCAATGCCAGCGGCGAGCTGGTGCCGGACCTGTGTGAGCGGTGGGAGATCTCCTCCGACGGGCTCACCTATACCTTTTATTTAAAGAGCGGCCTAACCTACACCGGCACGAAAGGTGCCGCCACGGACTACGCCATCACCGCTGAAGATTTCGTGTATGCATTTCGCCGGGTGTTCGACCCCCAGACAGCCTCGCCCTATGCGGTGGAGTTTTCTGCCATCCAGAACAGTGCCGCCGTGCTGGACGGCACTGCCGACCCCGGCACGCTGGGCGTGTCGGCCATCGGAGAACTGACGCTGGTGTTCCGCCTGAGCGAGCAGGACGACACCTTCCTTTCCAAACTCACCCTGCCGGGTGCCATGCCCTGTGACGAAGCCTTTTTTGAGAGCACCCGCGGCACCTACGGTCTGAGCAGTACATCCACTCTGTCCAGCGGCAGCTTTTACATCTACAACTGGACGGCCAGCGGCCTGTTCCTGCACCGCAGTGCCGCGTCCCCGCTGGTGAACAACCTGCGCCTTGTGCAGAACACCAGCAACACCGACAAGAGTGCCGCCCAGCTCATTGCAGACGAAAAGTGCTCGGCCGCCCTGGATGACACCGCCGAAGCCACTTCCCTGCAGAGCGTGGAATACTCCGACACCACCTGGGCCCTGCTGTTCAACGCATCGGAAGGCTCGGTGTTCGCGGTTGCATCCCTGCGGCAGGCACTGGCCGGCATCGCCCTGCAGAACCTGTCGGTGCCCTCCTCGGGGCTATTCACGGAGGTGACCGGCCTTGTTCCGGACGGCCTGACCGTGGACGGCATCGACTACCGCGATGCTGCCGGGGACCTGCTGCCCACCATCCCGGATGCAAAGGCACTGTACATGCAGGCCCGGCAGGGCATGGCCAGCTCCGACTTCAACGGGGTGACCATTCTGCTGCCCCAGGGCTCCGGCCTGACCGAGACGGTGGAGCAGATCAACGGTGCCTGGCAGAAAGACTGTTCCCTCTTCTTCTCGGTGGAAGAGGTGCCGCAGGAGGAATTCGACGCCCGCCTTGCCAGCGGCAAATACACCATCGCACTGGCTCCCATCCGGGCCGAGGGCGGCAGCGTATACCAGATGCTGCAGCAATTTGCCGGAGACAACAATCTGACCGGTCTCACCGACCCGCTCTATGCCGGGGCCCTGTCTGAAAGCATCCAGCGCACCGGCTCCGCACGCTGCCAGCTGCTGCGTGAATGTGAACGCCAGCTGCTGGAGGGCTGCACCGTGGTGCCGCTGGCCGCCCAGCAGAAGCGTCTGCTGGTGGCCGACGGCGTGGAAGGACTGGTGTTCGACCCCTTCACCCCGGTGCTGGACCTGACCTACACCACGAAAAACTGACCCGACCGTTTTCGGCGCGATCCGCTCTTGACATTTGTCCCCTGCTTTGCTACAATGATAAAGCAGTGTGCAGGGTTAGCTCATCCGGTAGAGCGACTGCTTCCCAAGCAGTAGGCGGCGGGTTCGAGTCCCGTATCCTGCTCCAGCACAACAAGTCCCCGGTCTTGCATGAATTTCGTGTAGGGTCGGGGGCTTGTTTTATGCTGCTCTTGCGTTTTTACCGGTACTGTGCTATACTTTTCTGCGAACTGAACAAAAACAGCAGGTGCGTTCCGCCGCAGGCGCTTTGCCGCGGCAGGAACGTTAAAAGGGAAGCGGGTGCAAATCCCGCACGATCTCGTCACTGTGATAAGGGAGCCCGCGGCCCGGGTGCTTCTGGCACCGGCCACTGAAGCGTTGCTTTGGGAAGGCGGCGGCGGGCGCAGATCTTTCAGCCAGGAAACCTGCCTGCTGTTGGTACAGGAGCGCACCGCTCCGGACCACGAGGAATTGGTCGTGCCGAAAAGCCTATGGATCATGGGTCTTTTTGTGTTGCCATTCCGCAAGCAGAAAGGCCTTTTTTGTTTGCGGAAAACGCCCTTTCAGCGCCATGTTCAGGGGTATGCAAACTGTTCTGTACGAACAAAAAGGAAAGGAACTCATCATGAGAAAACGCAACATCCGCAAGGCTGCTGCCGCCCTGACTGCCCTGGCTCTGTGTGCCGGTGTGCTCAGCGGCTGCGGCGGCGCCGCATCCAGCACCGCTTCCAGCGCAGCAAGTTCTTCTGCCGCTGCCAGCAGCGAAGCATCCGGCGAGGACGCCGACGAGGCTGCCGCAAAGAACGTGGCAGACCTGATCGATGCCATCTATGTCCAGGAGCGCAACGACAACACCGACGAGCAGTGTGCTGCTGCCAAGGCTGCCTGGGACGCCTTGACCGACGCTCAGAAGGAGCTGGTGGAAGGCGAAAATGCTGACCCCGATTACTTTGGCCGTGACACCGGCGATGCTTCCAAGGATGCCGCCCGCAACGAGGACAACATCGGCGAGAACGAGCTGCTGGTGGTCTCCTTTGGCACCTCCTTCAACGACAGCCGTGTGAAGGACATCAAGGGCATCGAGGACGCCCTGCAGGCCGCCTACCCTGACTGGAGCGTGCGCCGCGCCTTTACCGCACAGATCATCATCAACCATGTGCAGGCCCGTGACGGCGAGAAGATCGACAACATGCAGCAGGCCATGGACCGCGCTGTGGCCAACGGCGTGAAGAACCTGATCGTGCAGCCCACCCATCTGATGCACGGTGCCGAGTACGACGAGATGATGGAGATGATCGACTCCTACCGCGACAAGTTCGAGAGCGTTGCCGTGGCTGAGCCCCTGCTGGGCGAGGTCGGCTCTGACGCCACCGTGATCAACTCCGACAAGGAAGTGGTTGCCAAGGCCGTGACCGAGGCCGCCGTGAAGGATGCCGGTTACGAGAACCTGGACGCCGCCGCTGCCGAGAAGGTCGCCTTCGTGTTCATGGGCCACGGCACTTCCCACACTGCAAAGGTGAGCTACAGCCAGATGCAGACCACCATGCAGACCCTGGGCTATGACAATGTGTTTATCGGCACCGTGGAGGGTGAGCCCGAGGAAACCGCCTGCGAGAACGTGATCGAGGCTGTGAAGGCTGCCGGTTACACCAAGGTCGTCCTGCGTCCCCTGATGGTGGTTGCAGGCGATCACGCCAACAACGACATGGCCGGTGCAGACGAGGATTCCTGGTTGAGCCAGTTCAACGCTTCCGGCGCATTTGAGTCTGTGGACTGCCAGATCGCCGGTCTGGGCGAAGTGCCCTCCATTCAGGAGCTGTACGTTGCCCACACCAAGGCTGCCATTGATTCTCTGAACGGCTGAAAATAACTGTCAAATTGCCCGAAGGGAGTGATCTTTTCGGGCAATTTTTCTTTTTGACAGGATTGTGGTATACTGAGACCTACAGGGAGTTTCTCCCTTTCTGATTCTGAAACATTGAGGTATTTTTCTATGCGCTGCAAACAGATGCTTTCCCTTTCCGTTGTCACCGTGCTGCTGGCCGCTTCTCTGGCAGGCTGCGGCACTTCTTCCACCGCTCCGTCGGCCGTCTCTTCCGAGGCCCCTTCCAGCGCGGCAAGTTCCGCCGCATCCGAAGTCACGGAGACCTCCGCTCTGCCGGACGGCGTATACACTGCCGAGTTTGATACCGACAGCGGCATGTTCCATGCCAACGAGGCCTGCGACGGCAAAGGCACCCTGACCGTCAAGGACGGCAAGATGACCTTCCATGTCAGCCTGGTGTCCAAAAAGATTGTGAACCTGTACCCCGGCCTGGCCGCTGATGCCGAGGCCCACAAAACGGACTGGCTGCTGCCCACCACCGACACTGTGACCTACTCCGACGGCACCAGCGAAGAGGTGTACGGCTATGACATCCCGGTCACCGCATTGGATGAGGACTTCCCGCTGGCCATTCTGGGTTCCAAGGGTACCTGGTACGACCACACCGTGAGCGTGCGCAATGCCCAGCCCAAGACCGAGGAAGTCTCCGAGACCCCCGCAGACGGCGAATACACCGTATCTGTGGCACTGGAGGGCGGCTCCGGCCGTGCCACCGTGGACAGCCCCGCCACTCTGACCGTGGCCGACGGCAAGATGACCGCCACCATCGCATGGAGCAGCCCCAACTATGACTATATGGTCGTGGCCGGCGAGAAGTACCTGCCCACCAACACCGAGGGCAACTCCACCTTTGAGATCCCGGTCGCTGCCCTGGGCACCCCGCTGGCCGTGACCGCCGACACGGTGGCCATGAGCACCCCGCACGAGATCGAATACACCCTGACTTTTACGCTGGAATAAGATGAACAAGATCACACGCAGCCAATTTCTGAGGCTCCTGCCCTCTGCCGGGTTGCTGCTGACCGCCTGTGCCGAGCAGGCCGGTCCCACGGCAGAAGTGCAGCTGGTACCGGCCGGGACTGCTGCACTGGACTACGCACAGCAGTTCACGGCTGCAAAATACGAGGGCGGCTATACCCTGCTCTCCATCCCGGCCGACGGGGCACAGTTCCTTGTGGTGCCGGAGGGGGCTGCCGTTCCGACCGATGTACCGGACGGCGTGACCGTGCTGCGTCAGCCGCTGCAGAACCTCTATCTGGTGTCCACCTCGGTGATGGACCTGTTCCTTGCACTGGACGCACTGGACTGCATCGCCCTGAGCGGCACCCGCGCCGAGGGCTGGTATCTGGACGAGGCCCGGCAGGCCATGCTGGACGGGCGCATTGCCTATGCGGGCAAATACAGCGCCCCGGACTACGAGCAGATCCTTGCCGCGAATTGCGGTCTTGCCATCGAGAACACCATGATCTACCACACCCCGGAGGTCAAGGAGCAGCTGGAGCGCTTCGGCATCCCGGTGCTGGTGGAGCGTTCCAGCTACGAGAGCGGCCCGCTGGCCCGCATGGAGTGGATCAAATTCTACGGCATCCTGCTGGGCAAGGAGGAACTGGCACAGCAGGTGTTTGACCGACAGGCAGAGCGCATCGCTCCCCTGCTGGACCAGCAGTCCACCGGCAAGAGCTGCGCGTTCTTTTCTATCTCGGCCAACAATCTGGCCAACGTGCGCAAGGGCGGCGACTATGTGGCCCGCATGATCGAGATGGCCGGGGCCGACTATGTGTTTGCCGATCTGACCGACAGCGGCAACAGCCTTTCCACCATGAACCTGCCGCTGGAAGACTTCTACGCCGGTGCACGGGACGCCGACTTCCTGATCTACAACAGTACCATTGAGGGCGTTGTCTCCACCACCGACGAGCTGGTGGCCAAGTGCTCCCTGCTGGCGGACTTCAAGGCTGTGCAGAATGGGCATGTCTGGTGCGTTGCCCAGAGCTTTTTCCAGCAGAGCATGGAATTGGCCGATTTTATCCTGGAGCTGAACCGTCTGTTCACCGAGGATGCGCCGGACGGATTGCAGTATTTCATTCACGTTGAGTAAGGAACCGCTTATGACCCGCAAAAAACGCTATCTGTTTTCCTATCTCCTGCTGGCGCTGGCGCTGGTGGTTCTGTTTGCCGCCAACCTGTTCTGGGGCAGTGTTGCCCTGACCCCCGGTGCCGTGCTGGCGGCCCTGACCGGCCGCGGGCAGGACGCACTGTCGGTGGGCATCATCACCCAGCTGCGCCTGCCCCGGGCCGTGATGGTGGTGTTGCTGGGCGCGGCACTCTCTGCAGCAGGCTATCTGCTGCAGACCTTTTTTGCCAACCCCATCGCCGGGCCTTTTGTCATGGGCATTTCCAGCGGAGCCAAACTGGCCGTAGCACTGGTGATGGTGGTGTTCCTGAACCATGGCCTGCTCACCAGCTCCCTCACCCTGATCCTGGCCGCATTTGCGGGGGCTATGGCCGCCATGGCCTTTGTGCTGGCGGTGGCCCGTCGGGTGCAACGCATAAGCATTCTGGTCATCTGCGGCGTCATGATCGGTTACATCTGTTCCGCTGTCACCGAGTTCGTGGTGGCATTTGCGCAGGACTCCAACATCGTCAACCTGCACAACTGGTCACAGGGCAGCTTTTCCGGCATGACCTGGGGCAATGTACAGGCGGCGGTACTGGTGGTGCTGCCTGCGCTGGCAGCAGCCTTCTGCCTCTCCAAACCCATGAGCGCCTACCAGATGGGCGAAGCCTATGCCCAGAGCGTGGGCGTGAACGTGAAGTGTTTTTCCCGGCTGCTGGTACTGCTTTCCAGTCTGCTGGCGGCCTGTGTCACGGCCTTTGCGGGGCCCATCTCCTTTGTGGGCATCGCAGTGCCGCATCTGGTCAAGCAGCTGCTGGGCAGCGCAAAGCCGCTGGTGGTGCTGCCGGGCTGCTGCCTGGGCGGGGCAGCCTTCTGTTTGCTGTGCGATCTGATCGCCCGCAGCCTGTTTGCTCCCACGGAGCTTTCCATCAGCGCGGTCACCGCCGTGTTTGGTGCGCCGGTGGTCATCGGACTGCTCATTCGCCGGAACCGGGAGGGTGCACAATGAAGGAATTTCTCTGTGAAACGCAGGATCTTGCCATCGGCTACGGCAAAACGTCGCTGGCCTCCGGCATTGCACTAAGGGCAAAGCCGGGGCAGATCCTTGTCCTTGTCGGCCCCAACGGCGCGGGCAAATCCACCCTGCTCAAAACACTGGCCGGACAGCTGGCCCCGCTGGGCGGCACTGTGCTGCTGGACGGGCAGGACCTGACCGCCTACACTGGCACGGCCCGGGCGCAGAAGCTGGCTCTGATGCTGCCCCACACCCGCCGCACCGAGCTGACCACCTGCTTTGAGTTTGCCGCCGCCGGGCGCATCCCTTACACCGGGCGGCTGGGCATTCTGTCCGACGCCGACCGGCAGGCCGTGCAGGATGCATTGGAAATTGCCGGAGCTGCGCATCTCGCAGACCGGGACTTCAACTGCATCAGTGACGGCCAGCGTCAGCGTGTTTTGCTGGCCCGTGCCATCTGCCAGCAGCCCAAAGTGCTGCTGCTGGACGAGCCCACCTCCTTTCTGGACATCAAGGGCAAGATCGAGCTGCTGACCATCCTGCAGAAGCTGGCCCATGAACAGGGCCTTGCGGTCATCGTGAGCCTGCATGAGCTGGACATGGCACAGAAGATCGCGGACGCAGTGGTGTGCGTGTTCCCGGACCATGTTTCCGGCGTGCTGACCCCGGATTCCGCCTTTGCCCCGGACAACATCCGCGCGCTTTATGCGCTGAGCGAAGCACAGTACACGGCCCTGTTCGGGCAGACAAAACCTCAAAAGTCCACGTTCGAGCACTACGTCCGCAGCGGACAGAAGCTGCTGCGCTGCGGCTATACCACCGGCACCTGTGCGGCGCTGGGGACAGCGGGCGCGGCCCGGCTGCTGCTCACCGGCCATGCGCCGGAGACGGTGGCCCTGCGCACGCCAAAAGGCATCGTGGTGGAGGTAGCCCCCCTGTTCTGCCGCCGCACCGACACTGGGGCCGAATGCGCCATTGAAAAGGACGGCGGCGACGACGTGGATGTGACCACCGGCTTGCCGGTGATCGCCACAGTGGAACTGCTGCCGGGCTGCACGGACATCCGCATCGACGGCGGCAGAGGTGTGGGCCGGGTGACAAAACCCGGCCTCGACCAACCCGTTGGTGCCGCCGCCATCAACCATGTGCCCCGGCAGATGATCGCCGAGGCCCTGCGCCGGGAGGCTGAAGCCGCCTGTTATACCGGCGGCTTTGCGGTGACCATTTCCATCCAGAACGGCGAGGAAGTGGCCCGGCGCACCTTCAACCCGCACATCGGGGTGGAGGGTGGCCTTTCGGTGCTGGGCACCAGCGGCATCGTGGAGCCCATGAGCCAGCAGGCCATCCTGGACACCATCCAGCTGGAAATGAACCAGGCTGTTTTGCGGGCCGGTACCCCAAAGCGGCTCATCCTTGCCCCGGGCAACTACGGGCTGGACTACCTGCACGACACCTACCCGGCCTTTGCGGCCATCCCGGTGGTCAAGACCTCCAACTTCATCGGAGATACGCTGGATATGGCGGCTTCCGCCGGGTTCGAACAGGTGCTGCTGGTGGGCCATGTGGGCAAGCTGGTCAAGGTGGCCGGCGGCATCATGAACACCCACTCCCACACGGCCGACTGCCGCACCGAGCTGTTCTGTACCCATGCCGCCCTCTGTGGGGCAAGCCGGGAGCTGTGCGCGGCTTTGTACGCCGCCGCCACCACCGACGCCTGTCTGGAGCTGCTGGACGCCGCCGGACTGCGCGCCCCGGTGCTGGAAAGCCTGCTGGATGCCATCCAACTGCACCTCGACCGCCGGGCGGGCGAAGCCTTCCGGGTGGGTGCAGTGCTGTTTTCCAACCAGCACGGGCCGCTTGGCGCAACACAAACTGCAAAGGAGCTGCTTGAACAATGGAACAACGCATGACCGGCACCTTTTACGGGGTCAGCGTCGGCCCCGGCGACCCGGAACTGCTGACTTTGCAGGCCGTGCGTCTGCTGCGGCAGTGCCCGGTGCTGGCTGCGCCGCAGACCGCTTCCGGGCAGATGCTGGCGCTGGACATCGCCCGCCGGGCGCTGGGCAGCGAGCTGGACGGCAAGACCATTCTACCCCTGCAGTTTGCCATGAGCCGGGACGCCGCCGTGCTGCGCGCTTCTCACGAGACCGCTGCCAGCGCCGTGCGGCCTTTTCTGGATGCCGGGCAGGATGTGGCCATGCTGAACCTGGGTGACGTGTCCATTTATGCCACCTTTGGCTATCTGCAGGAGATCCTGCAGGCGCAGGGCTATGCTACCGCGATGGCTGCGGGTGTGCCCAGCTTCTGCGCGGCAGCAGCCCGGCTGAACCAGCCCCTTACCGGCGGCATGGACGCTCCGCTGACCATCGCTCCCGGCAGCCGGGCCGACGAGGTATTGGACGCCCCCGGTACAAAAGTCCTGATGAAAACCGGGCGTCAGCTGCCCGCCCTGCTGGACACCCTGGACGCCCACGGTGCGTTGAGCCGCAGCGCCCTCGTGTGCAGCTGCGGCCTGCCGGATGAAACGATCTTCCCCGACCTTTCGACTGCGCGCCCGCCGCAGGATGGCAGCAAGGCCGGATATTTTGCAACGGTACTGGTAAAGGAGTAACTGCTATGGTACACTTTGTAGGCGCGGGGCCCGGTGCCCCGGACCTGATCACTCGGCGGGGCGCAGCCCTGCTGCAGGAGGCTGATTGCATCATTTATGCGGGCAGTCTGGTCAACCCGGCCCTGCTGGGACTGGCAAAACCCGGCTGCGCCATTTACAACAGCGCCGAGATGACGTTGGAACAGGTGCTGGATGTGATGCGCACCATGGAGGCAGACGGCAAAATCACCGTGCGCCTACACACCGGCGACCCCTGCCTGTACGGGGCCATCCGGGAGCAGATGGATGCACTGGACGCCGACGGCATCGCCTACGATGACACGCCCGGCGTGTCCAGCTTCTGCGGCGCGGCGGCGGCACTGAATGCCGAATACACCCTGCCCACCGTGAGCCAGACCGTGATCATCACCCGCATGGAAGGCCGCACCCCGGTGCCCGAGCGGGAAAAGCTGGCCAGCCTTGCCGCCCACGGGGCCACTATGGTGATTTTCCTGTCCATCGGTCTGGTGGACAAGGTGCAGGATGCTCTGCTGCAGGGCGGTGCCTACACGCCGGACACCCCCGCCGCCGTGGTATACAAGGCCACCTGGCCGGAGCAGAAAACCGTGCGCTGTACCGTGGGTTCTCTGGCGCAGAGCGTGCACGACGCCGGCATCACCAAAACAGCGCTCATCGTGGCAGGCGATTTCCTTGGCACCCGGTACGAACGCAGCAAGCTGTACGACCCCGGTTTTACCACCGAGTTCCGCAAGGGGTCCGACCAATGACCCGGGCCTATCTGGCCTTTACCGACACCGGTCTGGCACTGGCCCGGCGGCTGGCAGACGCCCTGCCCGGCAGTGTGGACCGCTGCGGCAGCGGCGGCGTCTCCCTTGCCGGGTGGACCGCCCTGCAGTTTGCGCAGAGCGACGCCCTTGTTTTTGTGGGAGCCGTGGGCATTGCGGTGCGGGCCGTTGCGCCCCACTGCCGCAGCAAGGCGTCGGACCCGGCGGTGGTGGTACTGGACGAATGCGGCCGCTTTGCGGTGCCGGTGCTGTCCGGTCATCTGGGCGGTGCCAATGACCTGGCCCGTGCACTGGCCGCCGTGTGCGGAGCCGTTCCGGTGATCACCACGGCCACCGACGCCCACGGCATTTTTGCGGTGGACGAGTGGGCAAAGCACCAGAACTGCACGGTGCTGGAAGCGGAGCGCATCAAGCATGTCAGCAGCAAGCTGCTGGCCGGGCAGTCGGTGCGGTTTGCCGCTGAGTTTCCCGTGCAGGGCACCCCGCCCGTCGGGGTGGATCCTGCACGGACCCCTGCCGAAGCCGATTTTGCCCTTACCCTCTCCCCTGCCGGGGACGCTTTGCATCTGGTGCCCCGCATCGGGGTGCTGGGCATCGGCTGCCGCAGGGGGACATGTGCCGAGCAGTTGGAAGCCGCCTTTGCTGACTTCTGTGCCCGGCACAGCCTTGCCCCGGCGTGCATCGCGGCGGCGGCCAGCATCGACCTGAAGGCTGACGAGGCCGGGCTGCTGGCGTTCTGCCGGGCCCACGGCTGGCCCATCACATTTTATTCTGCGGAGCAGCTGCGGGCACTGTCCGGGCCGTTCACACCATCTCCCTTTGTGCAAAGCGTCACCGGGGTGGACAACGTGTGTGAGCGGGCCGCTGTGCTGGCGTCCGGCGGCTGCATCCGCATCCCGAAACAGGCGGGCGGCGGTGTGACCTTTGCGCTGGCGCTGTGCCCCTATGCCCCGGACTGGAGGTGGCAGAATGGCTGATATCGTATATGTGGTCGGACTTGGCCCCGGCGACCCGCAGTTTTTGACCGCACAGGCGCAGAGCGCCCTGGAAGAAGCCGAGGTGCTGTGCGGCTATCCGGTCTATCTGGATCTGGTACGCCCCTATTACCCGGAAAAAGAATATTATGCCACCGGTATGACCAAAGAACTGGACCGCTGCCGCTGGGCACTGGAAACTGCCCACAGCGGCCGGACTGTGGCTCTGGTGTGCAGCGGTGACGCCGGAGTGTACGGCATGGCCAGCCCCCTGCTGGAGCTGGCCGAAGGCTGCCCGGACGTGACCGTGGAGGTGGTGCCCGGCCTGACTGCCGCCCTGAGCGGCGGCGCGGTGCTGGGTGCCCCGCTGGCCCATGATTTCTGTGTGCTCTCTCTTTCCGACCGGCTCACCCCGTGGGAGGTCATCGAAAAGCGGCTGGCCGCAGCGGCCATGGGCGATTTCTGCATGGCGGTGTACAACCCTTCTTCCAAGGGGCGGCCGGACTATCTGGCCCGGGCCGTGCGCATCCTGCTGCAAAACGGCAAGGCCCCGGACACCGTCTGTGGACTGGTGCGCAACATCGGCCGGGAGGGCCAGAGCGCTCAAGTGCTGACGCTGGCCCAGCTGGAACAGACGCCCGTGGATATGTTCACCACCGTGTACATCGGCAACCGCAACACCCGGGTGCTGCAGGGCCGCATGGTCACGCCGCGGGGGTACCGCGTATGAGGGCAGTGGTGTTCAGCGGCACCACCGAGGGCCGCATTTTTTCCCGACAGCTGGCCCAGCTTGGGGCGGACGTTCTGGTGAGCGTGGCCACCCCGCTGGGCAGCGAGGAACAGGGCAGCTTTGCCGGCATCACAGTGCACTGCGGCCGGTTGACCCCGGACGAGATGGCCGCCCTTGTGCAGAGAGCCGACCTGTGCGTAGACGCCACCCACCCCTATGCGGTGGACGCCACCCGCAACATCCGCACGGCCTGCCGCACCGCCGGGGTGGAATATCACCGGCTGCTGCGTGCGCAAAGCCCCCTGCCTGCCGGGAGCATGGTGTTCCAGTCGGCGGCACATGTGGCGGATTTTCTGGTCCAAACGCAGGGCAATGTCCTGCTGGCAACCGGGGCCAAGGAGCTGCCTGCCTTTGCGCAGCTGGCCCCGGAACGGCTGTACCCCCGTGTGCTGCCTACACTGGACGGCATTGCCGCCTGCGAGGCCGCGCACATCCCCCACAAGAATATCCTTGCTTTACAGGGGCCGTTCTCCTACGCGCTGAACCGGGCCCTGCTGGAGCAATTCTCCATTCGCTTTCTCGTGACCAAGGACGGCGGGGCCGCCGGTGGCTTTGCCGAGAAAGCGCAGGCTGCCGCCGACACCGGCGTCCAGCTCATCGTGATCCGCCGCCCGGCCGAGACCGGTGAGACGGCAGACCAGATCCTAACCCGCTGCAGGGAGGTGCTGAAAGGATGATCACACTCATTGGTATGGGCTCCGGCACCCCCGGCAGCCTGACCGCACAGGGTCTTGCCGCCCTGCAGGGTGCCGACCGCATCCTGGGCGCAAAGCGGCTGCTGGCCACACTGCCGGAGGGCTGCACCGGAAACCGGCAGGCCCTGTACAAACCGGACGAAATTCTGGCCTGTCTGGCCGCGCACCCGGACGAGGAAATTGCGCTGGTGTACAGCGGCGATACCGGGTTCTACTCCGGCGCATCCCAGCTGCTGCCCATGCTGCGGGCCTTTGGCATCTCCTGCCGGGTTCTGCCCGGCCTTTCCAGCGTACAGCTGCTGGCCGCCGCCGTAGGCCGCCCCTGGCAGGACTGGACTCTTGTTTCTGCCCACGGCTGTGCCTGCGACCCGGTGTCCGCCTGCATGAACCATAAAACCGTATTCTTTCTCACCGGCGGGGCCGAGACCCCGGCCACCCTGTGTGCCGCACTGACCGCCGCCGGGCTGGGCGATGCCCACGCCCTTGTGGGCGAAAACCTTGGCACGCCCGACGAAAAGATCCACTTTGGCACCGCGCAGGAACTGGCCGGGCAGGCCTTTGCTTCCCTGAGTGTCCTGCTGGTGGAACATGCCGTGCACCCGGAACGCCGCACCCCCGGCCTGCCGGATGAGGCCTTCATCCGGGGCGAGGTGCCCATGACCAAGCAGGAAGTGCGGGCCGCCGCGCTGGCCAAACTGGCCGTGCGCCCCGCCGACACCCTGTGGGACGTGGGGGCCGGTACCGGCAGCGTGAGCGTGGAGCTGGCATTGGCCGCCCCGCAGGGGCATGTGTATGCGGTGGAGTGTGAGCCGGACGCCTGCGCCCTCATCCGCCGGAACCGCGAAAAATTTGCGGCGTGGAACCTCTCCCTCATTGAGGGCCGTGCCCCTGCCGCACTGGAAGCCCTGCCTGCCCCGGATGCCGTGTTCATTGGCGGCACCAAGGGCAGCATGGCCGCGGTGGTGGACACGGTTCTGGCCAAAAACGCCAATGCGCGCATCTGCATTGCCGCCATTGCGCTGGAATCCCTGAGCGCCGCCATTGCAGCCCTTACGGCTCATGGCCTTTCCGCTGAGGTGACCCAGCTTGCCGTGAGCCGTACCAGACCGGCAGGCAGGCTCCACCTGCTGACCGCCAACAACCCCATTTTTCTGATCACGGGAGAACGCAAATGATGCAGTTCGTCATCGCCGCACCGCGTTCCGGCAGCGGCAAGACCACCGTCACCTGCGCCCTGCTGGCCGCGTTGAAAAAGCGGGGCATGGACCCCTGCGCCTTCAAGAGCGGGCCGGACTATATCGACCCCATGTTTCACCGGTCGGTGCTGGGGGTGGAGAGCCACAATCTGGATCTTTATCTTTCTGCCAAAAATACGGTACGGGAACTGTACGCCCACTATGCTGCCGGGCACGGGGCTGTGGTGTGCGAAGGGGCCATGGGTTTTTACGATGGGCAGGGCCTGACCACCCGCGCCAGTGCCTGGGAGCTGGCCGATGCGCTGGACCTGCCGGTACTGTTGGTGGTACAGCCCAAGGGGGCCAGTGTGACGCTGGCCGCAGAGATCCAGGGCCTTGTGCATTTCAAACCGGAGAGCCACATTGCAGGCATCCTGCTGAATGACTGCTCCGAAAAGCTCTTCCGGATGCTCAAGCCCCTGCTGGAAACCGAGACCGGCCTGCCGGTGCTGGGGTATCTGCCCCGCCTGCCGCAGGCGGTGGTGGAGAGCCGCCATCTGGGCCTGAAAACCGCCGGAGAGATCACCGATCTTGCCCAGAAGATCGGCCTGCTGGCCGATGCACTGGAAGCAAATCTGGACTGGGCAACGCTGGAAGCGCTGACCGAACGACCGGCTCCTGCCCCGGTGCCGCCGCCTGCTCTGCAAACGGCGGGCGTCCGCATTGCTGTGGCACAGGATAAGGCATTCTGCTTTGCCTACGCCGAAACGCTGGACTGCCTGCGCACTGCCGGGGCAGAGCTGGTGTTCTTCAGTCCGGTGCACGACACCGCCTTGCCGGAGGACATCTGCGGGCTGTATCTGCCCGGCGGCTACCCGGAACTGTATGCCCGGCCGCTGAGCGAAAACAAAACCATGCGCGATGCCATCCGGGATGCCGTAAATGGCGGCCTGCCCACGGTGGCAGAGTGCGGCGGCTTTCTGTATCTGGGGCAGACGCTGGAAGATACCAGCGGTACCGCCTGGCCCATGGCAGGCGTTCTGCCCGGCAAAGGCGTCAAGGTGGGGCGGCTGGTGCGGTTCGGCTATGCCGACATGACCGCCAAAGCTGACAGCCTGCTGTTCCATGCAGGAGAGCATTTGTATATTCACGAATTCCATCACTGGGATTCCACCGACAATGGTTCAGACTTTTCCGTTTGGAAAAGCGAAAAAGTACAGTGGGAATGCGGATTTGCAAGCATGAGTTTATACGCCGGTTTCCCGCATCTTTACTGGGCAGGCACTCCCCTGCCCCGCCGCTTTGTGAGCGGTGCAAAGTTCTATCAACGACAAAAGAGAAACACACATGACTGAAACGGAACTGAAAACTTTACTTTCCGGCATCACCCCGCCGGATGAAGCTGCCCGCGCCGCCGCCCACGCCCACTGGGCCGGGTTGGCCAAACCTCTGGGCGGGCTGGGCGCACTGGAAACTTTGCTGGAAGATGCCGCCGCCCTCACCGGCAGTGCGGCGCTGGATGTTTCCCGCCGGGCTGTGCTGGTGCTCTGCTCCGACAACGGCGTGGTGGCTCAGGGCGTGAGCCAGACCGACCAGAGCGTGACCCGCGCAGTGGCGGAGAATCTGGCTGCCCGGCGTACCAGCGTGTGCCAGATGGCCCGTACTGCCCACTGCGATGTGGTGCCCGTGGACATGGGCATGGCCGGAGACCCGGTGCCGGGGGTGGCAGACTGCCGCATTGCCGCCGGTACTGCCGATTTCACGCAGGGTCCCGCCATGACCCGCGCCCAGGCTGTGGAGGCCGTCGGCCGGGGCATCCGGCTGGTGCAGGAGCAGAAAGCTGCCGGTGTGCAGCTGCTGGCCACCGGCGAAATGGGCATTGGCAACACCACCACTTCCAGTGCGGTGGCAGCGGTGCTGCTGGGCCAGCCGGTGGAACGGATGACCGGCCGGGGAGCCGGCCTTTCGGATGAAGGGCTGGCCCGCAAGGTGGATGCCATCTGCCGGGGCATCCTGCGCAACGAGCCGGACCCCACAGACCCTCTGGACGTGCTGGCCAAGCTGGGCGGCTTCGATCTTGCCGGGCTGTGCGGCGTCTTTCTGGGCGGTGCGCTGGAAGGCGTGCCCGTGGTAATGGACGGCTTCATCAGCGGCGTGGCGGCCCTGTGCGCCGTGCGGCTGTGCCCTGCCGCGGCCAAAGCGGTGTTTGCCAGTCACTGTTCCTCGGAGCCTGCCGCCCGTCTGGTGCTGGATGCACTGGGCAAGGCCCCGCTTCTCACCGCCGGGCTGCATCTGGGCGAGGGCACCGGCGCTGTGGCCAGCCTCCCGCTGTGGGACATGGCACTGGCGGTGTACGACCACTGTTATTCCTTTGCGGAGGGCGGCATCACGCCGTACACCCCGCAATGCTGACGCTGGTGATCGGCGGGGCGGCCAGCGGAAAAAGCGAATACGCCGAGAGTCTGGTACTGCGCAGCACTCTGCCGCGCTATTATCTGGCCACCATGCAGGTGTGGGACGCCGAATGTGCCGCCCGGGTGGAAAAGCACCGCAGAATGCGGGCGGCAAAACAGTTTGAAACGGTGGAGTGCCCCCTGCATCTGGACGCCGTGCATCTGCCCGCCCGTGGTACCGCGTTGCTGGAAGATCTGGGCAACCTGACTGCCAACGAGCTCTATGATCCCGCCGGGGCCGGGCCGCGGACCGCGCAGGCCATTCTTTCCGGGCTGGACGCCGTGTATGCCCAGTGTGAAACCCTGATCGTCGTCTCCAACGAGGTGTTCAGCGGCGGGGCCGACTACGCAGGCGACACCGACCGCTATCTGCTGGCGCTGGCGCAGGTGAACAATGCACTGGCCGCCCGGGCCGACGCCGTGGTGCGGGTGGTGTGCGGCATCCCTGTTTATTATAAAGGAGTGGAAAAATGATCGTTTTGCAGACCGTTGCCGTAGCGTTCGCCATGTTTTCGGCTGTGCCGGTACCGCAGTTCAACTGGACCGAAAAGAACATACGGTATGCGATGTGCGCCTTCCCGCTCATCGGGGTGGTCATCGGGCTGCTGTGGTTCCTGTGCGGCGTGCTGCCCCTGCCGGGTGCGGCGCGGGCGGCGGGCTTCTGCCTGATCCCGGTCTGGGTCACCGGCGGCATCCATCTGGACGGCTACGCCGACACCTGCGACGCACTTTCGAGCTACGGCGACCGGGAAAAGAAGCTGGAGATCTTAAAGGACCCTCACTGCGGGGCCTTTGCCGTGATCCGTCTGTGCAGCTATTTTGCGGCCTATCTGGCCCTGTGCGCCTGTGTACAGTTCACCCCGCAGGCAGGGCTGCTTTGGATGATGGCACTGGTGCTGGAACGGGCGCTCTCCGGCTATGCGGTGGCGGCGTTCCCCATGGCAAAGAACACCGGCCTTGCCCACACCTTTGCCTCGACAGCCGACAGAGCCACTGTACGCCGGGTGCTGGCCCTTCTGGCCGCTGTACTGTGCTGCGCCATGCTGGCACTGGGTGGTTGGGCGCTGGTGCTGGCCGCACTGGCTGTGCTGTGGCGGTACCACGCCGTTGCCTGCAAGCAGTTCGGCGGCATCACCGGTGATCTGGCCGGGTGGTTTTTGCAGAAAACCGAGATCTGGATGCTGGCGGCACTGTGTGCCTGCCAGTGGGGAGGGCTGTTATGATCTTTATCACCGGGCCGCTTTACAGCGGCAAGCGC
>ENA-UOJS01001324-UOJS01001324.1-human-gut-metagenome-genome-assembly--contig:-C74-NODE-1324-length-21140-cov-4.978800_pt1 | contig 21140 bp, 20 predicted proteins | sample MGYA00242355_ERZ723902 | MGnify/ENA metagenome assembly ERZ723902 | reverse complement strand
CGCCCCGGGTGTAAGGCCCGTCGCCGTCCGCATCGCGGTACACGCGCCCGGAGTAAGGCTGGGCAAAGGCCGCACACCCCGCCAGCGCGAAAATCGAAATCAAAAGGTTTCTGAACATGGTCTTATTTCGTATTGGTTTCTCTCACGTAGGGGATCAGCAATTCGCGCCACAGACGGTATCCCTCGCCCGTGAGGTGAAGACCGTCGTTGGTGTAGCGAGGATCCAGGTAGCCGTCCGCATCGACAAAACGGCTGTGCAGGTCGATGAACACATAGCCGTTGGCGGCGGCTTCCTCGGCCAGGCGGCGGTTGATCTCGACGATCTCCCGGCTGAATACCGTGTGCGAGCCGAAGGTCGGGAAGGTGGGGTTGACCGGCAGGATGCTCTGCAAGTACACCTGCGTGCCGGGCGAAAGGCGATGGATGTCGCGCACCGTTTCCAGGATGTTGTTCAGGGTGTATTCCGGTGTTTTTTGAGGGGGGTTGCCCAGGTCGTTGATCCCCGCCATGAGGAACACTTTCCGGGGCTTCCCACGCAGCATCCTGGGCAGACGCGCACGGATGCCGTCGGTAACGTCGGAACTGATCCCCCGGTTTTTCACCCGGGGATCGTCGAAGAGTTCGTCCCATTCCCCTCCCTGAGTGATGCTGTTGCCGATCATCAGGATGTCGTCCGGGGAAGCCGGCAGGTACTGCACGAACGAATTGCGCTCCCGTATATAGCCGCGCAGGGAATCCGGCGGGAAAACTCCGAGGGTGTCCAGCACGCTGGCTCCCAAGTAGGGCTGCAGGGCTTCCACCACGGTTTTGTACCCCTGACCGTTAAGCCGGCGGGAGGAACCGTAGTAGAACGCGGGACGCAGCGCCCCCTTCTGGTCGGTCATCACCGGCCACAAGTCGATGTATTGCGTACGGGGTATCTGCGATGAAAGGCGGTTGTATTCCCGGTAACGGACTATATCGGTCGAGTCGGATGCCACGTCGGGAAGGATGCCGATGATGTACACCCGGGTACGGTCCGAGGCCCGCTGGATTCGGGCAACGATCTCCCCCAGACGGTCGGAGGCCACGCGAGGGCTCACGCCGGCATTGAGGTCGCGTTTGCCGATGGAGAGGAATATCTTTGCCGGCTTTCCTGCGATCACATCGTCCAAACGGTAGTTGAGCCCCGAGAGGTTGTCTCCGTCCACGCCCCGGTTTTTCAACCGGGGGTCGCCGTACGATTCGGCCCATACGCCCCGGTCGGCAAAATCGTCCCCGAGCATGACGATGTCGTCCTGGTCGGTACCCAGCAGGGCGTACAGGGTGCGTCTTTGATCGTAATACGTCGTGTAGCCGAGTCCTGTGGGATAACTCCGCAGGGAAGATTGCGCCGAAACCGGCAGAGTGGCCCCGCCCAGCGCCGTGCAAAAGGCGAGCGCCAGAAATGCGTTTCGGGGGAAAAGAAGTCTCGTCATTTTTTTATGTGGTTTTATGCTTTCCGATGCAGGAAAAAACGCCTCGTCCCCCCTTTGGGAAGGGAGACAGCGTCGAGGGGTAAAGATAGTGAAAGCCGAGCGCAAAGCCGAGGGAGAAAACGAAGTTTTCGGACTTGGCTTTGCCGAGGCGCATCCTATCTTGGGCGAAGCCAAAGATAGGAAAAGGCAAGCGCAGTACCGAGAGGAAAACAAAGTTTTATTCCCGGGTTTTTTCAGCATAACGATGGCGATCCTGCAGAATGTCCGGAAGATTCTGCAAGGTCCAATCCACCAGTGCTTCGAGGTGCGGCATCAGATTTTCCCCGCGCGGGGAAAGGCGGTATTCTACCCGAGGGGGAACCTGAGGGAAAACTTCCCTATGCAGAAGTCCGTCGGCCTCCAGATCGCGAAGGGTAACGGCAAGCATCCGCTGGGAAACATCCCCCAGACAGCGGTGGATTTCTCCGAAACGGAGCGTTCCGTTGGCTTTGAGCGCAATGAGCACCAAGAGCGACCATTTGTTTCCCAAACGCCCCAAAAAATCCCGGACGGGGCAAACTCCGGTATGATGAAAATTTTTCATACGCATCCTCCCTTCTCAAGGCTTTTCTCGGACAAATCTTCCCTTTTTGTAAGCTACTTATCTCCAAGTGCCTTCTTGACAAGAGGGAGAGAATTGCCCTACCTTTGCTTACCAAAAGTAAGTAACTTATCCATCAAAACAAAAAAAAAAAAACATGGCAAAAAAAGTAGCTGTCTTGGCCGTGAATCCCGTCAACGGGAGCGGCCTGTTTCAGTACCTGGAAGACTTTTATGAAAACCACATCCCGTACGAGGTATTCGCTGTTGCGCCTTCGAAAGACATCAAAACCAACTCCGGCATTGCCCTGACGGTAGATGGAACGATCGACTCCCTCAAAGGACGCAGCAGAGAATACGATGCCCTGGTATTTGCCTGCGGGGACGCCATGCCGGTCTTTGCCGCCAACGCTGACAAACCGTACAACATCGATCTGCTGGAGGTGGTACGCGAATTTGCCCAGGCCGGAAAGATCCTGATCGGACATTGCGCCGCTGCACTGGTCTTCGAGAAAGCCGGAGCGACCCAAGGGCGTCGCGTAACGCTTCATCCGATGGCAAAACCGGCCATCGTCAAAGGCTGCGCGACAGACCAAGCCGTCGAGGTCGATGGGCCGTTATTTACCGCACGGGACGAGCACGCGATCGGTGAACTGCTGCCCTATGTGGAAAAAGCACTGAAATGACCCAAGGCTGGAGACGAAACCCTCTTCGCTCCTTCCTCCCCGAAAAAAAACGCCGCAGATACTCTGCGGCGTTTTTTTGAAACACAGTTTCTTTCTCTTCTTCTCCGGCCCGTTCTTTGTCCGGAATCGCCCTTTTTTCCAAAGCCCCGGAAAGCAGAAAAAACGGGATCACAACTTGGGCTTGACCTCGACCATCTGATAGCCTTCGATCTGGTCGCCCTCTTGAATATCGTTGAACTTGGCAATGCTCAAGCCGCACTCGAAGCCTTTGGATACTTCCTTCACGTCATCCTTGAAGCGTTTGAGCGATTCGATTTCTCCGGTGAAGACCACCACCCCGTCGCGCACCACGCGAACCTTGGTATTGCGGGTGAGCTTTCCGTCGAGTACCATACAGCCGGCAATGGTGCCGACCTTGGAAATGTGGTACACCTGACGCACTTCGAGGTTGGCCACGATCTCTTCCTTGTATTCGGGAGCCAACATGCCTTCCATGGCATCCTTGACTTCGTTGATCGCGTCGTAAATGATGGAATAGGTGCGGATCTCGATCTGCTCCTGTTCCGAAAGGCGACGGGCATTGGCCGTAGGACGGACATTGAAGCCGATGATGATGGCTTCGGAAGCCGAAGCGAGCAACACGTCGGATTCGGTAACGGCCCCCACGGCATGGTGGATGATGTTGATGTGGATCTTGTCGGTGGAAAGGCGTTCCAGAGCCTCGGTAAGGGCTTCGACCGAGCCGTCCACATCGCCTTTGACGATGATGTTGAGTTCCTTGAAATCGCCGATGGCAATCCGGCGGCCGATCTCGTCCAGGGTAATGTGTTTGGAAGCCCGCACGGTCTGTTCGCGTTTGAGCTGCATGCGACGGGCGGCGATCTGTTTGGCCTCCTTCTCGTCGTCCATCACGATAAACTTGTCACCGGCCTGCGGCGATCCGTCCAATCCCAGCACCAATACCGGCTGCGAGGGAAGGGCGCGGTCCACCTTGTTGCCACGCTCGTCGAACATGGCGCGCACCTTGCCGCTGTACTGTCCCGAGAGGGCATAGTCGCCCACCTTGAGCGTACCGTTCTGCACCAGTACGGTAGCGACATATCCGCGGCCTTTGTCCAAGGCTGCCTCGATGACCGTCCCGACGGCATTGCGGTCGGGATTGGCCTTCAGGTCCAGCATTTCGGCTTCGAGCAATACTTTTTCCAACAGATCCTTGACGCCGATACCTTTCTTGGCCGATATTTCCTGACACTGTACCTTGCCGCCCCACTCCTCCACGAGGATGTTCATGTTGGAGAGGCTCTCGCGGATTCTGTCGGGATTGGCCGTGGGAAGGTCGATCTTGTTGATGGCGATGACCATCGGCACTCCGGCCGCCTGGGCATGGGAAATGGCCTCGCGCGTCTGGGGCATCACGTCGCTGTCGGCCGCGATGACGATGATGGCGATGTCGGTTACCTGGGCTCCACGGGCACGCATGGCGGTAAAGGCTTCGTGGCCAGGCGTATCGAGGAAGGTGATCTGTTCGCCCGATTCCAACTTGACGGAATACGCGGCAATGTGCTGGGTGATACCGCCCGCCTCGCCGGCTATGACGTTCGAGCGGCGGATGTAGTCCAGCAAGGAGGTTTTACCGTGGTCCACGTGTCCCATCACGGTAACGATGGGTGCGCGGCGGCGAAGATCTTTTTCATCGTCGGGAGCCCCCTCCAGGACAGCTTCCTCGAGGTCGGCATCGACAAACTGCACCTGAAAACCGAACTCGTCGGCCACCACGCTCAACGTATCGGCATCCAAACGTTGGTTCATGGCAGCCATGATCCCCAACTGCATGCACGAACCGATGACTTGGGTCACCGGGACGTTCATCATGGAGGCCAGTTCGGAAACGGTTACGTATTCGGTTACCTTGATGATCTTGCTCTCCTCGGCTTCGCGCTGCGCCTCGCGCTGGGCCTCGTCGCGGCGGGAGATTCGTTTTTCCTTGCGGTATTTGGCTGCTTTGTTCTTGGCGTGCTGCGAGGTAAGCTTGTCGAGCGTTTCCTTGATCTGGCGGGAGATTTCCTCCTCGCTCGGTTCGACATGCTCCACTTTGGCACGTCCATGACCGCCTGCGGGACGATTCCGGCCGGCATTGCCGCCCTGCCCCTGAAAACGCGAAGAATTTCCTCCGCCCGGACGGGACGAAGCGGACGATCCGGAGGAAGGGTTGTTCGACTGGATGTCGTTTCCACTGACCTTTTCCCCGCGTTTGCGCTTGCGTTTTTTGCGGTTGGCATCTCCTGCGGAGGCATTCTTGCGAGGATCGGACGAAGCGGGCTTTTCGAACACACTCAGGTCGATCTTGCCCACCGTCTTGGGGCCTTCCAGCTTTTGGTACTGTGTTTCGATCTTTTCGATCGTCCGAACCGGCTCCTTCTTTTCCGGAGCCGGAGCTGCCGGTGCAGAGACTTCCGGATGAGCTTCCGGTTTGGCCTCGACCTTGGATGCGGGCGTGTCGGAAACGGGAGAAGCGGGTTGCGTCGAAGCTACGGGCGAGGTCTTTTCCTCGACGGAAGCCGCTGCCTTTTGCGCTTTTTCCGGAACTTCCGGAGTTTTTTCAGCTTTCTTAGCCGGTTCCCCGATGGCATCCAGATCGATCTTGCCCACCGTCTTGAGATGAACGGTGTGTTCGGCACGAGCCGTGATCACTTCCGGTTCGGCCGGCGAAGTGGACGGTGCGGGTGCGGATTGAGACGGGGGATCGGGTTGAGGCTGTTTCTCGACAGCGAGAGTCCGCTGCTGCTCTTCCTTTTGCGCTTGGGCTGCCATCTGGAGTTCCTTGGCGATGCGCTGTTTTTCCTTTTCTTCACGCTTGGCCTGGTTTACCTCCTCGATCATCTGCTTCTTGCTCTTGTCCTGCTCGAAGCCCTGCGCCAACACCTGGTACACGTCGGGCGCAATCTTGGCGTTGGGGTCGGGGTCTATCTTGATGCCTTTCTTTGCCAGATATTCCACCGCCCGATCCATCGATATGTTGAGCTCGGTGAGTACTTTGTTCAGGCGTTTCTTTACTACTTCAGCCATATTGATTCCTCTTTTTTTCTTCTCCCGTTTTGTGTGCGGCCCCAGACGGCCCGAAAAACTTGTTCAAATATACTCTTAATTCTCGAATTCTTTCGAGAGAACCTCCAATACGTGATCTACCGTTTCCTCTTCGAGATCGGTCCGGCGCAGGAGTTCCTCCTTGCCCAATTCCAATACACTCTTGGCCGTATCGCAACCCACGCGCTGGAATTCCTCGATCACCCAGTCCTCGATCTCGTCGGCAAACTCCTTCAGGTCGACGTCTTCCTCCGGGGTATCGCGGTAAATATCGATCTCGTAACCCACCATCTGCGAGGCCAGGCGAATGTTCTGACCCTGCTTACCGATGGCTTTGGACACCTCATCCGGTTTGACATACACGCTGATGCGGTGGGCCTGCTCATCGACCTCGATGCTGGTGAGTTTGGCCGGAGACAGACAGCGGGAAACCATCAGCTGAAGGTTGGTCGTGTAGTTGATCACGTCGATGTTCTCTCCGCCCAACTCGCGCACGATCCCGTGGATACGGGAACCCTTCATGCCCACGCAGGCTCCCACCGGATCGATGCGGTCGTCGTAGGATTCTACCGCCACCTTGGCCTTTTCGCCGGGGATGCGCACCACTTTCTTGATCATGATCAGCCCGTCGGCAATCTCCGGAATTTCCGCCTCGAAGAGACGTTCGAGGAACAGCGGATCCACCCGGGAAAGGATGACATTGGGTTTGGCTCCGCGGATCTCCACGTCCTTGACCAAGGCGCGTACCGGTTCGCCCTTGCGGAAGACATCGGAGGGGATCTGCTCCTCGCGGGGCAGTACAAGTTCGTTCTGGTACTCGTCGTGGACAATGGTCATCTTGGGGCGCACATGGTGGACTTCCCCAGTGATGATGGTGCCCTTGAGCGCTTCGAAGCGTTTGAAGATGGTCGCATTGTCGTATTCGAAGATACGGGCCACCAGGTTTTGGCGCAGGGCCAGGATAGCGCGGCGACCCAGGTCCATGATCTTGACTTCCTCGGATACTTCCTCGCCCACTTCGAAGTCGTCCTGGATCTTGCGGGCTTCCGACAGAGGGATCTGCGCGGCAGGGTCTTCCACCGCACCGTCCTCGACCACGATACGGTTGCGCCATATCTGAAGGTCGCCCTTGTCGGGATTGACCACGATATTGAAATTGTCGTCGGTGCCGTATTTTTTCTTCAGCGCGGTGCGGAACACCTCCTCCAGGATGGCGGTAAGGGTCAGGCGGTCGATTTTCTTGAACTCCTTGAATTCCGTAAACGAATCTATCAGTGCCGAATTGTCCATTTTGACCAGTAGATTTTGTTTGATACTCGTATTGTTGTTTTTTTCCTTTTTTGACTGCTTAAAATTTCAGCACCACGCAAGCCTTGCGGATGTCCCCGTAAGGAATGCTTTGCGTGTGCAGCACCGTATGTTTGCCCTTGCCCACCGGCTTGGGTTCGCGGGTGGTCCACTCCAGTACGATCCCCTGGTCGTCGGAGCGGGAAAGCGTACCCACGAGCGGTTCCCCCTCGTCCAAGGTAACCTTCAACTCCCGTCCCACGTGCTTGGCATACTGGCGGGGCAACTTCAGCGGAGCATCCGCCCCGGGCGAAGAGACCGAAATGGAAAAGTCCTCGCGGTCGCGATCCATCTGCGGATCGTGTTCCAGGGCGCGCGAAAGGGCGATGATGGTCTCCAGGTCCACGCCCCGGTCGCCATCGACCACCACCTGAATATCGTTGTCGGGGGAAAGGCTCCAGTCCACCACGAACACTTCGGGATACTGTTCCAACGCCCGGTCGATGATTCCTTTTACAAACTCCGCATCCATCGTCTACTCTTCGTGTTTTTTCCTCGGACTCATGCGTCTGCCCCGAGGGGTTTTTAAAAAATTTGGGGGACTCTCTCGCCCCCCAAATCTGTTCACCTCATTTTCACAAGCGCAAAAGTACGGCGTTTTCCCGAAAAAAACAAATTTTTGCCCCCACCTGTGGGCAAGAGGGCGAAAAAAAGCCTCGGGGCCGCCTACTTGCGGCCCAAAAGTTCGCTGTACAGGGCATACATGCGCTCCGAGGTATCCCCGTCGGAGAAACGCTGCACCTGCCGCAAGCCTTCGGCGCACAGACGCGCGCGCAGTTCGCCGTCCCGCCACAGCCGATCCATCGCCTCCGTAATGGCCCGCACATCGCGGCACGGGACGTAGAGCGCCCCTTGGCCTCCCGCCTCGGAAAAACACCCGCCCGAGGAGGTGAGCACCGCCTTGCCGCAACCCATCGCTTCGACGATCGGCAGACCGAAACCTTCGTAAATACTGGGATACGCCACAAAACGGCTCCTGTGGTACAAGCAGGCCAACTGGAGGGAAGACACCCCGCTGAGCAGCCGCACCCGGGAGGAAAGCCCGTGGCGCTCGATGTACCGGTCCAACTGCTGCCCGTAGCGGCCGCTGCGACGGCCGACCAACACCAGGTTCACCTCGGGAAGCGCCCGAAGCGCCTCCAGCAGCACACCCTGGTTTTTACGGCGCTCGATCGTCCCCACGCAGAGTACGAAATCCTTCGGCAAGTCGAAGCCGGAGAGCTGCTCCTCCACCCGATCGGCCGACAGACCGCCGGTGTACAACGGAGCGATGCTTTGGTACACGACCCGGATTTTTTCCTCGGGCACCCCCAGGAGTTCCACGATGTCCTTGCACGTCTGGCGGCTGATGGCCACCACCGCATCGGCTACCCGGGTGGCGTACCGTACTTTCCGCAGGTGCATCCACGCATCGAAAGCCGAGTAGAACTCCGGATGGCGCATGAAGATCAGGTCGTGGATGGTGACCACGCTGCGCACCGGGGTGCGTTCGATGCCTACGGGGAGCTCATGGCTCAATCCGTGATAAAGTTCCACCCCATCCTTGGCGGCGATTCCGGCCAGAGCCGAAGTGCGCCACAGACTGCCCATACGCCGCCATGCGCCCTGCGGGAAGACCGTGCGCACGTTGGGCGCCGAGGTGAAATCCACCTCCATCCCGGCGCGGGGGGTGTACAACACGATGGAGTCCTGCGGGTGATTCCGCACCAACTGCCCCACCAGGGTCCGGCTGTAGTTGCCCAACCCGGAGCGGTTGTTGAACAGGCGTTTGGCATCGAAACCTATCTTCATACGGCAAGCGGGTCTTTTTTTCCCCGGGGCAAAAATATCCTTTTGTCCCCACGCAGGCAAATTTTCCCTTTCGCTTTGCGCAAAAACGCCGCCGTCCGGGCTATTTTTGCTAAATTTGCACCCCGTAACACTTCGACAAAAGTATGGGATTCAAGGAGGAGACGGCGCGCCGCCGCACTTTCGGCATCATTTCGCACCCCGACGCGGGTAAAACCACCCTGACGGAAAAACTGTTGCTCTTTGCCGGAGCGATCCAGGAGGCGGGGGCGGTCAAATCGAACAAGATAAAAAAAGGCGCGGCTTCGGACTTTATGGAGATCGAACGCCAGCGAGGCATCTCGGTAGCCACTTCGGTGATGGCTTTCGAATACAAAGGTTACAAGATCAACATCCTCGACACCCCGGGGCACAAGGATTTCGCAGAGGACACCTACCGCACGCTCACCGCGGTGGACAGTGTGATCGTGGTGATCGACGTAGCCAAAGGTGTGGAGGAACAGACCGAAAAACTGGTCGGGGTGTGCCGCATGCGCAACATTCCGATGATCGTCTTTGTCAACAAACTGGACCGCGAAGGCCGGGATGCGTTCGACGTGATGGACGAGGCGGAGCAGAAACTGGGGCTTCACCTGTGCCCGATGAGCTTCCCCATCGGGATGGGAGCCGAATTCAAAGGCATCTACAACCTCCACCGCCGCAACGTCCGCCTGTTCTCCGGTGCCCAGAAACAAAAGGTGGAACAGGCCGTGGAGATAGACCGGCTCGACGACCCGCAACTCGACACGCTGGTAGGCGCATCGGCTGCAAACCGCCTGCGGGACGACCTGGAACTGGTCCAGGGGGTCTATCCGGAATTTTCCCTCGAAAAATACCTCGCCGGAGAGCAACAGCCGGTCTTCTTCGGTTCGGCGCTGAACAATTTCGGGGTGCAGGAGCTGTTGGACACCTTCGTGGAAATCGCCCCCGCCCCGCGCGCCAAGATGTCCGACGTCCGCCTGGTGGAGCCTTTGGAAAAGACGTTCTCGGGCTTCGTCTTCAAGATCCATGCCAACATGGACCCCAAACACCGCGACCGCCTGGCTTTTGTCAAGGTGGTATCGGGGACCTTCCGCCGCAATGTCAACTACCTGCACGTGAGGATGGGAAAAATGATGAAATTCGCCAGCCCGAACGCCTTTTTCGCCGAGAAAAAACAAGTGGTGGACGAGTCGTATCCGGGAGACATCGTCGGGCTGCACGACACAGGCAACTTCAAGATCGGCGATACGCTCACCGAAGGCGAGGTGCTCAACTTCAAGGGCATCCCCTCTTTCTCGCCCGAGCACTTCCGCTACATCAACAACGCCGACCCGATGCGCGCCAAACAGCTCTCCAAGGGCATCGACCAACTGATGGACGAAGGCGTGGCCCAGCTTTTCACCCTCGATCTCAACGGCCGGAAGATCATCGGAACGGTGGGGGCGCTCCAGTTCGAAGTGATCCAATACCGCCTCGAACACGAATACAACGCCCTGTGCACCTACGAAGCCGTTCCGGTGTACAAAGCCTGCTGGATCGAGGCCGAAGACCCCGCCGGCGAAGAGTTCCGCGAATTCCAACGGGTAAAAAACCGCTTCATGGCGCACGACAAGGACGGGCGCCCGGTCTTTCTGGCCGACTCGGCCTTTTCCATCACCATGGCGCAGGAAAAATACCCGTCGGTACACCTGCATTTCACTTCCGAATTCTAAAAACCGACGCATTATCCCATGTCCTCCTCGCTCAAACTGTTCAAACAACTGGGGATCGTCCTGCTGATCACCTTCGCCGGGGAGTGTATTTCCCGCTTCTCGGGGATCCCGGTACCGGGCAGCATCGTCGGGATGATCCTGCTGCTGGTCCTGCTGAAGCTGAAAATCCTCCGCGTGGAACAGATCGCCGAACTGTCCGACTTTCTGCTGGCGCACATCAACTTCTTTTTCATCCCGGTAGGCGTAGGCATCATGGTGTCGTACAAATACCTCGAAGGGCATTACCTGTCGGGCATCGCCCTGATCCTGATCACGACCATCATCGTGATGGCAGTATCGGGAGGCGTTACCGAATTTCTGGCCCGGCGGCGTGAAAAACGGGTCGCCGCCCGCGCAGCTGCCCAAGCGTCCCACGAAAAAAAGGAGGAGGAGAAAAAATGAACGCATTCCACACCCTGACGTCCCTACCCCTGTTCGGAATCCTGTTGTGCCTGCTGGCCTATGTAGCGGCTTGCCGCATCCGCCGGGCCACGGGCAGCGTCGCCGCCAACCCGTTTCTGATCGCGACCATCCTGGTGGTAGCCGTGTTGCTGATCTTCCGCATCCCTTACCAGGACTTCAACCAGGGAGGACAGGTCATCAATTTCTTCCTCTCGCCCATTACCGTCATCTTGGCCGTTCCGCTGTACAAACACCGCAACCTGCTCAACCACTACCTGAAAGCCATCGTGGCAGGCATCGCCGCCGGCGTAGCGGCGGCGATGATCAGCGTGATCGGTTTCTCACGACTCTTGGGGCTGGACAGTGTTCTGGAACGTTCACTCGTTTCCAAATCCATCACCACCCCTATCGGCATCGAGATCACCCGCTCCATCGAAGGAGTGGAAGGCATCACCATCCTGGCTATCATCCTCTCGGGCATCTTCGGAGCGATGATCGCTCCGGTGGTATTCCGTTACACCGGCATCCGGCATCCGGTAGCGCAAGGCATCGGCTTGGGTTCGGCCTCGCACGCCATCGGCACTTCGAAGGCCATCGAGATGGGTGAACAACAGGGGGCCATCAGCGGGCTGACCATCGGCATTGCCGGTATCACGACCGTGTTGGTCGTACTGGCGCTGGATGTTTTCCTGTGGGATTGATCTCCACGATCTTACCCGCTGCCCGGGGAAGATCCCTTCCCGAAAAGCCTAAAAGCACTACCGGGATTCCCTCCCTCTTCCCTGCCCCGACCGCTCCAAAGCGCAGTGTTCCTACACTTGTTTCTTGTACGTGATGGCAGCTACGGTATCCAACACGAGGGCAAAAGTTGCCAGTGCTGCATAACGGGGCCACAACTCGAGAATGGTCGTTCCCTTGAGGTATACGGCCTGCATGATGTCGATAAAGTAGCGCGGCGGCAAGAAATAAGTAATCACCTGTGCCCAGGAAGGCATCGAAGCAATGGGGGTGATCAACCCGCTCATCAGCACGAAAACCATGATGAAGAAAAACTGGACGAACATCGCCTGCTGCATCGTCGCCGAATGATTGGCTACGATCACCCCCAGACCCGACACGGCCAAAATAAAAAGTATCGCAGCCAGATAAATCGCCCCGAGTGTTCCCACGGGCACCAGCCCGTAAACCCACCACCCGAGCAGCATCGAAAGCGACAACACGACCAGCCCGATGATCCAGTAAGGGATCAGCTTGGCCAAGGTGAAGGTAAACCTCCCCACCGGCGTCGCATTGATCTGTTCGATGGTACCGGTTTCCTTCTCACCCACCAGGTTGAGTGCCGGGAGCGAACCACACAGCAGGATCAGCAGCATGATCATCAGCGCCGGGATCATGTAATTGCGGTATTCGAGGGTAGGATTGTAACGGTTTTCTATCACGAGGGCTTCGCCCGGCATCTCGCCCCCCTGCTCGGCCGCCCACTCGGAAAGTGTCTTCAAGAGAGTCTGGGAGGTATATTGCATGCCAAGGTTTCCCTTGAGGGCATTCACCCCGTTGGCGGTGATACGGAGCTTTTCAGGGGTATCCCCACCGAATGAACGTTCGAAACCGTCGGGCAATTCGACAATGACATCCACATCCCCCGCTTCGAGCCGGGCGAGAGCCTGGGGATAGGCTTCCGATACCTCCACACACGTAAAATAATCCGAAGCCTCTACCTTCTGCACCACCCGTGCAGAAAGGGACGAACGGTCCTGGTCCACCACTGCAATGTTGATATGCCGCACGTCCATCGTCGCTACCCAAGGCATGACGAACATGATCATTACCGGAAACACCACCACCATCCGGGGCAGGAACGAATGCCGGATGAGTTGTCGGAATTCCTTATCGAGCAGGACAAGCAGGGTTCGCATACTTATTCGAGTTTGTCGTTGAACTTTCTGAGCGCAACTGCAACCAGCGCTACCGTCATGGCCAAAAGGATGAAGAATTCCCGAAGCACTGCGCCGAAGGCCACGCCCTCGATCATCAGTTTGCGCATGGCCTCGATGTACCACCGCGCCGGAATGATGCACGAGAGCACCTGAAGCACCCCCGGCATGTTTTCTATCGGGAAGACCATCCCCGAAAGCATGATCACCGGCATCATCAGCATCATCCCGGAGATAAGGATTGCCACCACCTGCGTCCGGGCGAAGGTCGAGATAAACAACCCCAAGGCCAGTGCCAAGGCAATGTAGAGCAGCGAGATTCCCACCACTGAGACAAGCGAACCGGTCAACGGGACATCCAGCGCGAAATGCGCCAGCAGGAGGATCGTGGTCAGATTGACGCACGAGAGGACGAAATACGGGATCATCTTGGCCAGTACGATCCACAGCGGCCGCACGGGCGAGACCAGCAGGACCTCCATCGTTCCGGTTTCCTTTTCACGCACGATGGACACGGAAGTCATCATCGCGCAGATGAGCAGAAAGACCAGCCCCATGATGCCCGGCACGAAGTTGTAAGCGCTCTTCATCTGCGGATTGTACATCGTGTGGGTCTCGATCTGCACCGGGGCGGAAGTCCCGGTGCCGGACAACATGCGCTGTGCATACCCAGCCCCCGAAGCCGCGATATTCGGGTTGGACGCATCGAATATGAGCTGGATCGCCGGAGCGTCCTGCCAGCGGGAAGTATCCGCTATCCGCCGATCGTAATCCGGATCGAAGACCACCACCAGATCGGCATCCCCACGGCGCAGTACGGCGTCGATGTCTTCAGAGGGGATGTAACCCTGAAAAGTAAAATAATCGTTGGACGACATCCGCTCCACCTGCCGGCGGATCTCCTCGGAATGCCTGGGGACCACGGCGGCAAAGTCGATGTTGTTCACCTCGGTCGAAATGGCAAAGCCGAAGAGCAGCATCTGTACCACCGGCATCAGCAAAACGATGAGCATCGTGCGAGGATCGCGCAGGATGTGCAACGCTTCTTTGCGGACAAACGAACCGAAACCTCCCATGACGCTATTCCCCCCGTTTTGCTTCGCGCGCCAGGCGACGGAACACCTGGTCCATCGTCCGGGCATCGAATTGTTTTTTCAACTCGGCCGGCGTGCCCAAAGCCCGGATCCGACCGTCCACCATCACGGACACCCGCGAACAATACTCGGCCTCGTCCATGTAATGCGTAGTAACGAAAACCGTCGTCCCCTCCGATGCGGCCCGGTAGATCAGTTCCCAGAACTGACGCCGGGTCAGCGGATCGACCCCTCCGGTAGGTTCGTCCAGAAAGACGACCTCGGGACGGTGCAGGGTTGCCACGGAAAAAGCCAACTTCTGCTTCCAACCCAAGGGCAAGGACCCTACCCGCGTATGGATCTCCGAGCGGAATTGCAACCGGGCGAGCAACTCCGCCGCCCGACGCAAGGTCTGGCGGCGGGTCAGACCGTAGATCCCGGCATAGAGCCGGATGTTTTCCCACACGGTCAGGTCCTCATACAGAGAAAATCGCTGGCTCATGTACCCGATGTGGCGTTTGATGGCTTCCCCCTGGGTCATTACGTCGAAGCCGGCGACCGTCCCGCTGCCCGAGGTCGGATAGCTCAACCCGCAAAGCATCCGCATGGCCGTCGTCTTGCCCGCACCGTTGGCTCCCAGAAAGCCAAATATCTCCCCCCGGCGCACCTCGAATGTGATGTGATCGACCGCATGGAACGAGCCGAAATCCTTGCAAAGGTCCTTGACCGATATCACCGTGTCACGCATTTTCCATCCGTTTTATGAATACATCCTCTATCCCCGGATCCGCCCGACAGAGCGAAACTTCCCCGAAGCCCTCGGCGTGCAGATAGGCAGCAAACGCCTGCGGATCGAAATCCCGCCCCACGACCAAATGATGCGCCCCGCCGAAAGGATACGCCTTGCGCACCCCCGGGTAGGAGCGCGCCGCCTGCAAAAGTCCGAACACATCCTCGCCGCTGAGGGCGTACAACGGCTCGTCGAAACCCTCGACCACTCCCTGCGGAGTGTTTATCTCCAGGATCCGTCCGGCATTGATCAGTGCCACCCGGTCGCAACGCCCCGCCTCGTCCATGTACGGAGTCGATACGAGCATCGAAATACCCATTTCCCTCAACCGGGCGAGCATATCCCAAAACTCGCTGCGCGAAACGGCATCCACTCCGGTAGTCGGCTCGTCGAGGAACAAGACCCTCGGCCGGTGGACCAGCGCACAGCAGAGGGCCAGTTTCTGCTTCATCCCGCCGGAGAGTTGCCCGGCGCGACGGGTGCGAAAAGGTTCGATCTGGCGATATATCGGCGCGATCAGTTCGTAATTGTCCTGCACGGAAACCCCGAACAACGCCGCGAAAAACGACAGGTTTTCCTCGACCGTAAGATCTGGATAAAGCGAAAAACGCCCCGGCATATACCCCACGCACTGACGGATACGGCGGTAGTCGGCCCGGATGTTCCAGCCGTCCACCCGCGCCGTCCCCCGATCGGGAACGATGAGCGTAGTCAGCAAGCGGAAAAGCGTCGTTTTCCCCGCTCCGTCGGGACCGATCAGCCCGAAGAGTTCCCCCCGACCCACCTCGAAGGACACCCCGTCCAAGGCCGTGAGGGTGCCGTAACGCCGGGTCAATCCCCGGACTTCTATCGCCGATGCTGGATTCGGATTCATCGCCCTCTTACAGTTTTACCTCGCCGTAAAGCCCGAGTTTCAATCGCCCGTCGTTCTCCACGGCGATCTTGACGGCATACACCAGGTTGGCACGGGAATTGCGCGTTTGGATGTTCTTCGGGGTAAATTCGCTCTCGGAGGCGATCCATACGACGCGCCCCGGATACTCGAAACGTTGGTCGGCTCCGAAGTCGGCCGTTATCTTCACCTGCTGCCCCAACTTCAGACCGGCCAACTGCTCCGAAGTAAAGTACGCGCGCAGATACACCCGGTCGAGGTCCGCCACCTTGAACAGCGGACGCCCGGGAGAAGCCAGTTCGCCCGCTTCGGCATATTTGGCCAGCACCGTCCCGCCGATGGGCGAAAGGATGCGGCACTTGGCCAGGCGGTCTTCCACCTGGGCGGCCTGCAACTCGATGGCCGAGGTATTTTCGTCCAGAGCGAGGGTATTGTTGCGCAGGGTCGAGAGCAAAGCCTCCAACTGCCCGTCGAGGATCTTCAGCTGGGCATCGATGTCGTCCAGTTGCTTGGCAGTGGCCGCCCCATCCTTCAACAGGTTTTCCACCCGGCGGCGTTCTCCCTGCTGGTAAGCGATCTGCTGGCGTAAGGAGGCTGCCTGTGCCCCGATGTCGGGACGGTTGCTGCGCGTGGAAGCTGCCTGACGCTCCAGTTGCAATTTTTGCAGGTAAAGTTGCAGGGAGTCGATGGCTCCCACCTGAGCGCCGGCCTCGACCCGGTCGCCCTCCTGAAGATCGAAGCGCAGGATGCGTCCGCTGGCCTCGGCCGAAACGGTTACCTCGGTCGCTTCGAAGGTGCCGGTCGCATCGAAATCGTCCTCCCGAGCGCAGGAGCAAAGGATGGCCAGAGAAAAGATACCGTAAATCGTTTTCCGTATCATAGCGAGATTCTGTTTAACGGTTGATCGTATATTTGAGTTGATAGATCGCTTTGAGCAGTTCGATCTCCCGCGCCGAACGGGCCGAACGGGCATTGGCCTCGTCGGTGATCTTCTGCAGCAGGTCCGTGGTGTCGATCACCCCGTTGCGGAGTTTCGATTCGGCGGCCCTACGTACCGATCGACGTAAGGCGACGATGCGGTCATCGTCGGCCAAGGCTTTGCGCAGGCGGTCGATCTCCCCCTGCTGGCCGGCCACCTGCAAGTCGGTATTGAACTGGAACACCTCCTGCTGCACGTCGATCTCGCGGCGGGCGGTACGGAGTTTGGACAAGTCGTTTTTCCGGGTGTAGAGTGCGCCGAAATCCCACGAAAACTGCACCCCGACCATGGCGTTCCACGACCAGTCGGAAGAAAGCATCCCGGCAAAAAAGTCCATGCCCGGATACCCGTAATACCCTTGGGCAAAAAGTCCCAGACGCGGACGGGTGGCCGATTTTACGGACTGCTCCCGAGCCGCGAGAAGGTCCTTCTGCGCCTGGAAAAGGGTCAGTTCGGGACGGGCTGAACGCAAATCCGCAGGCTCGCTGACTGAGGGGCGCTCCAAGTGTTCAGGCAAGGGCCGACCGATGAACAGCTCCAGCATCCTACGGTAACTGGCCCGCGAAGCCTCGATCTGCAAACGCTGCTGTCCCACCGAAAGCCGTTCGGCCTGGAGTGCATCGACATCGGAAGGCATGGCCACTCCGTTGTCCAGCAGCGAGCGTACCTTGGCCAGGTTGCTGTCCAACAGGACGATCGTCTGGTCGGTCTGCCGGAGAGTTTCCTCCAACAGCAGGATGCCGAAGTACAGGTCGTCCACCCGCTGCTGCACGGCATAAAGGCTGACCTCCGTCTCCCTCCGGCGCGCATCGGCATCGGCTTGGACGACCTGTCGGGCGGCATGGGACGCCCCGCCATCCCAAAGCGTCTGGGTTAGCTCCAGTCCTACCTTGTACTGGTCTTTCCTCAAGCCCTGAAAGTCCTCCCCCAACTGGTCGAGGATACCCGAAAACGATTACGGAAACTCCGGCACTTCGTTTTGCCAGGTAGCCTGTCCCGAGAGTGAAAAGCGGGGGAGCCAGGCGCGGGCGGCATTGGAAAGGGCATACCGGGCGCTTTGGTCGATAAGTTGGTAACGGAGTATCTCCGGATAACGCTCGCAGGCCCACTGACGACACTGCTCGAGGGTGGTTTGCGCGCCGACCGCACTGGCCAACGCCAGAAATCCGAACAGAAGAAAGATGCGTTTCATATCCTCACTGTTTTTTTATCCTTCGCATGATCACTTCGACGTTTTCCTGCTTGCGACGGGCGAAAAACTGCTCCCGGTCGGCCGCCTGATCGCCGAAGATGGGCTCGATGATGGGAAAGGCAATAAAGGGAAATATATTGAGCGACACGATGTCCAACAAGAGCGTCCGCACATCGAACTGTTCGACTTCGCCCCGACGGGCGGCGGCATCCACCTCCGCCTGAAGGTCGGTAATGAGCCGTTCGATCACGAGCGACATCTGCTGCTGCATAGCTTGAAAACGTTCGGGATAAACAAAAATTTCATTGATCACAAAGCGCATCAGATCGGGATTGGCAGCAACAGCATCGAAATGACACTCGACTCCGTCACGGATTCTCTCCACCAGCGGCAATCCCGGCTGACCGAACGAAGCAAGCACTGACTGCGCCATCGCCTGCACCTTTTGGTCAAGAATGCGTTCAAAAAGCTGCTCCTTGGTCCGAAAATAATAATGAAGCATCGCATGCGTCACCCCGGCAGCCTGAGCAATGGAAACGGTCCGCGCTCCGGAAAATCCCTTGGCGAGAAACTCCCGCTCGGCCGCTCGAAGGATGTCGTTTTCTTTGTTGCACGATGGGATTTCCCCTTTCTTTTTACACGCTAACATTTTTGTCTAACAAATTTGTTAGTGCAAACATACAACATTTCCACAGCGATGCAATAGCCTTCCCGGATTTTAACATTATCTCAAGATGTACTCTGCCATGTGTATCCGATCGCCCTGCACACACGCTTGCCATCGGAGGTGGGCAAAAAAAGAGCGCGGCGAATCCGCCGCGCAGTTTTATCCCTTCGAGTTAAATCCTGTCAAAGCGTTGAGATGATGGCTTCGGCCTCTTCGGGGGTAAGTGCCGTACCGAGGAATTTTCCATCCTTGCCGATAAAGATCGCCCGGCTACTTGGGCAGACATAGGACTTGAAAAATTCCTGATCGGCCTGTCCCGTCTTGAAATCGGCGATACCGCGTTCTTCGAGGTATTTCTTCATTCCGGCCGGAACTTTCCCATCGAGAAAAACAAAAGCAACGATGACTTCCGCCCCTTTCTCCTTGGCTTTGTGCAACTCGGCATACATCCTCTCGTTCAGCTCGGTTTCCTCCGGATTGGTTACATAGAGAACCCCTACCTTGTCCTTCAAGATGGCCGAAGTCAGCGTATCGCCGGCCGCAAGCACTGGATACAGCGTAAAGGCAGGCGCGGTATAGCCTTTGGACATCTGGATCACGTTTTTGTGCAAATACGAATCGAACGTTCCCATTCGGGGGTGCGTCTTGATATTGGAGGGGACTTTCTCGTAGTAGGCCGCCAACTGGTCCGGATTGATGTACGCGATGCAGTTGATCATCATCACCAGGGAAAGAAGATCTTCCGGACGCTTCTCGGCCATTTCGAATATTTTCCTCGCGTAGGCCTCGTCGTGCTCGATGGACTCTTTGTAAATCGCATCGAGCGCTGCCGTATCGCCGGTTTGCTGCGCGGCACGGAATGCCCGTATCTGATCGGCCCGATACTGACCATTGGCCGCTTCCTGCGCCAGGATGGTATTGAAATAGTCCATCGCGTCGGAACCCGTCACCTTCACACTGTCCAGATGGGCAAATTCACCTACGAGTTCCATCTTGGAATTGTCGATGTACAAGGGAATTTCTCCCGCTACGTCCTGGAACGTGATAAAACGATAGTCGTTGTATTCCATCTTTCCTTTGAAGCGGAAACGGCCGTCCTTCATCCGGGCAGTATCCAGTATCACGTACTCTCCGCTGGCAGGCTGGGAACACAGATAAACGTCCTGATCGGGAATGCCGGCCAGATAGCCGTCGATCACAAACTTGTCGCTGTTGCACGCCACGACGCACAACGCGGCGGCAAGGGCGAGCAATGAGGTTTTCAGTTTTCGGGTATTCATCGGTATCGTCATTCTATTGAGTGATTATTTTTGCTGCTGCCAAAGATATTCAAGTGCTTTCTCCAAAGCCTCGGGCGAAACACCTCGCGCCAGGATCGTTCCGTCGGCTCCGACCAGGACTCCGGAGGGAAGCGTCCCCGTGAGGGCGAACTTATCGACCAATTCGTTTTTCACACCCCGCGCATCGCGCACCTCGTTCCACGGAAGGCTCAACGAATAGATGTCATACCCATACTCCTGATCGCTTCCTCCGATACAGGACGAGAGCACTTCCAATCCTTTCGGGTGCCACTGCTCGTAAACCTCCTTCAAGGCCGACATGTAGTCGATGTTTACCGGATCGCCGGCCGTCCAGGCGACCAGAAAGAGTGTTTTCCCGGCAAAATCCTCCCGGTGGAAAGATACGCTATCGCTGCGCAGTTCGAACTCCGGCACCGACATCCCGACCAGAGTGTTTTTGGCCTGGGTAACGAAATGCGAAAATTCCTTCCCGTAGAGCGAAGCTGCCACCTCGGGCGTAAACTTGGCCTGAAGGGTATCCAGCAAGGGGGAATACCCCTTGTTGAGGAACGTATAAGCCAACAGCGGCGAGAGAGGGCTGTCGGGATGGGTTGCTACGAAATTGGCCACGTACTGCAACTGACGGCGGTCGAGCTGTTCGTAAGCGGCGGTGTAAGCCTCCAGCGAATCTTTAGGTCCGTCCTGGGCACTGGCCCGAAGGATATTGAGGTACGCCGTTTCCTTGCGCGCGGCAAATTCCCGCATGTAGTCCATGAATTCGTTGTAAAGCGCTTGTCCCTCTCCGCCGGTGATCTGTGCGCGGTCCAGACTGTCGATGTGCGCACGAACCGTTACCGGAGCGCCTTCGGCAAAAAAGGAAAGCACCGGTGCCATTTTCCCGAACGCCAGGTAATACATCCGCGGCTCGCTCGCATCGCCGGTGAGGTCGAAACGCCCGTCGCGCCCCATCTCCAGTGAATCCACACTCACATACCGCCCGTCCTGTTCATACTGCAGGTACAAGGTTCCGTTCTTGGCCCCTTCTATCGTGCCTTTTACCCGAAAGGTCTTACCTCCCGAGCACCCCACCAGGAGTGCGCCGCACACCAGGGCGAAAAATCCTGCTCCAATGGTTTTCTTCCACATAATAACTGTACTGCTCTCGTATCTTGTTCGTTTTTGTTCTCTCGGGACAAATGTAGGTAAAATACGGGATTT
>ENA-UOJS01001315-UOJS01001315.1-human-gut-metagenome-genome-assembly--contig:-C74-NODE-1315-length-21220-cov-11.029908_pt1 | contig 21220 bp, 8 predicted proteins | sample MGYA00242355_ERZ723902 | MGnify/ENA metagenome assembly ERZ723902 | reverse complement strand
TCGCTTGCACATATTGCCTTCGGCACTTCCCCCGAAGGGGAAGCAAGACGTTACGCAGCTAACGATTTCCTTGACTTCATAGCATTACCCAAAAACGGACAGCCGCAGCTGTCCGTTTCCCTTATTTCTTTTCTTTCTTCCGTTTCTGTCTCATGTTTCTGCCCTTGTGTCCGAGCGCTTTATGCTCTTTCTTCTTGGTCGGCTTGTACATGCCGGGCGTCACGACCTTCTTCTTCGGCTTGCCTGCCTTCACGCGGCGGATATTCCCCTTCTCATCATAGCGGGTGATGGTCTCTTCAATGGATTTTTCCAGCTTCCGGAGAAGGAATCCATCCTCCGGCGTCGCATAGGTGATGGCGATCCCCTTCGTACCGGCGCGGCCGGTGCGACCGATGCGATGGATATAGTATTCGAGATTTCTTGGGATCCCGTAATTGAAGACATGCGTAATGCCTTCGACGTCAAGCCCGCGTGCTGCGATATCGGAGGCAACGAGCACCTGAATGCGTGCTTTCTCAAATTCGCGAATGACCTGATTTCTCTGGCTCTGGCTCATATCCCCATGGATCTCATCCACGATGAAGTCCGTCTCCTCCTGCAGCTTGCCGGCGAGCTCATGCGCTTCCTCACGGGTATTCGTGAAAACGACGGCCATGTACGGATTCATCTCCGTCAGATGACGGACGAGGAGCTTGAACTTGCGCGGGAGAGTCGTCTCATAGATGCGCTGCTCGACCGTCGACGCAGTCGCTTTTTCTGCGACATCAAGGAAGGCCGGGTGGTGCATATACTTCCTGGCGAGGCGCTTCGCATCATCAGGCATCGTCGCAGAGAAGAGCAGGAGCTGGCGCTTCTTCGGCGTCTCGTCGATCAGGGCTTCGATATCTTCGCGGAACCCATTCGCCAGCATCTGGTCGGCTTCATCCAGGATGACCGTCTTCACATTCGAAAGGTCGAGGCTCTTTCTGCGGATATGATCCAGAAGGCGTCCGGGTGTCCCGATGATGACATGCGGGTCACGCTTCAGCTTCTGCAGCTGGTTCTCGATCGTGCGTCCGCCGATGATATCTGCCCCATCCACACCGCACTCGATGGCAAAGGGACGCATCACGTCAAAGACCTGCTTGGCAAGTTCGCGGGTCGGTGTCATGATAAGCACCTGCGTCATGGCTTTGTCTGTTTCTACGCGCTGAATGACCGGCAGCAGATAGGCCAGCGTCTTCCCTGTCCCGGTCTGCGAACGGCCGATCAGATCACGTCCCTTGAAAGCGTTTGGGATCGCGGACATCTGGATGGGCGTCGGGGTCTTGATCCCCTGTGTTTTCAAAAGTTTCGTCAGCGTCTCATTCACGCCGAGCGCAGCAAATACGTTCATAGATCCTCCTGTAAATGGGTTGGTTGTATGGAAATGCGTAATTTAAGGTTTATGGTTTGAGGGTTCAGGGTTCAGGGTTAGCCCATGGGGCGGATCGCCCCTTGATTGCGTTTGAAAACCTCGATGAAATTAGAAATTAGAAATGAGAAATGGTGGTGCCATGAGCTGGCATGCCAGTCACTAGTCACGTGCGACTCCTAATCCCTAGCTACTAATCCCTAGTCACCAGCAGCCCCTTTTCTTATTGATTCTTCCCCAGCACCACGCCGAGGTCTTTATATCCTGCTGCCCCATTGAGTTCTTCCTTCGCGGCCGCATTCACCAGATCATCGATGGCATATAGGAGCGGCGCTTTGCCTTCGTCGGGAGTGAAAAGCATCAGGACATCGAGTCCTTCACTTCCGGGGAAGAAATAGGAACGGCAGTACATGGGGAGCTTCATCCCCTCCGCATTGTAGGTGATCAGCCCGCCTGCGGTATAGACATAGGCCTCATCGACATCCAGGCGGCGGAAAGGCTCCAGCGAAGAAAGCTCTACCTTGATCGAAGAATCCGCAGCGGGGCCGATGGCATTGCGAGCCAGACTCAGTACCGTCTCTTCGATCCCCTTCCGAAGAGGGGATGCCGGATTTAAGAGTGCGCGGTTCATCTGCGTCAGCCGGCGCCAGACATGTTCATCACGATTCATCTTGAAATACGGCTTCAGCGCTTCCGCCATCTCTACAGGGAGCAGCGCGCGAATGATATAGCCGGATGAGAAGCTCTGCTGTTTTTCCAATGTATACTGCAGCTGTCCCATCTGATAAGGAATGTCTTTCTCCATAAAATGGAGTGTCTCCGTCCCCGCTGCCTCCCGATAGGTGAAGCCTTTGGGAAGCGAAGCAGCTGCGACGGCATTCATATCATACGCTTCTCCCCCCGCAGAGATCCCGCAGGCCAGCGCGAGCGTGAGAAGCAAACATTTCCATTTCATGGAAAATCCCCTTTCAAAAGTAAATGCTGCAGTGAAAAAGGCTTACGCTGTCCTGCCTAGATGGAGCGCACATCATAAAGCGGAAGCACCGCGCATTTTGAAATCATCGCACCCCTTCGCTGCCATCTCATCTCTTCATCCGATAGAATCCATACAGCAGGAGATCTGACAGCTGTTCGGCCGCCGCGTGGCTGCCATTCACCTCGATCAGATAGTACTTATCCCCCGCTTTCAAAAGATTGGCAGAGATCCAGAGGGGAAACGACAAGCCCTTTTCATTCGTCAGGATGACCTTCGCCTCCTGTCCCCAGCGGTAGGTACCGTCTTCATTTTTGAAAGCACGCCAAGGGACGAATTTCAAGATCTTCACGTGTATAGATGGACCTTTTTTCTCAGAGAGCACCTGATCCACCAATGCCTGAAACTCCGATGTCTGGATCTTCGGCATTCCAAAGAGCGAGGTCGGACGCTTGGCATTCTCAAGGAAAGCCGTAGACCAGAAGCGGGCCGCCTTCGGATGCCCCTCATGGAAGAAATCCTTCTCCGTCCCCGAGATGACATAGATGCCCGCGCTGTATGTCCCGCGCACATTCGTCTTGCGTATCTGGTACATGTGCATCGAATCATAGGGATACGGCGCTTTCTCCGGATACAGCTGCATACCTGGCGGTACCGTCAAGATCGACCACATCGCAGCACGCGCCGATCTCCCATAATTTTTCCGGTGTGTCCCTTCGATCATGAACCGCGAGAGCTCTGACCCGCCGCCATCCGTGACCGTCACGTCCTTGGGAAATGGCAGGCGGCCGAGCCCATCGATCACAAGATCCTCCGCGGAAGACAGCAGGAAGCCGCCAAAGACAAGCGCCGCGGAAAGCGCGAGTGGAAACAGTTTTTTTATCATGGCGTCTCCTTGAAAAAAGTACAGAGTGAACCCCGGGGGCATGCCGCCCCTTGACTACGATTGAAAGCTCTGCTCGAATGAGGAATGAAGTTGGCGGCTTCGCCGCAGTATAAAGGCGGGCGATACTCGAAGATGAGTGGGTAGCAGGTTTCCCGTTTGATAGTTCCAAACAACGATCGCCTGACCACGAATGACAAAGATTTCTCGCTGCTTTGAAAATGACGATAAGAGTCTGACGTCGCCAGTCACCAGTCACCAGTCACCAGTCACCAGTCGCCAGTCACTGTCATATCTATTCTATTGTAGAGAATCTCGAAGAAATTCGCAAGAGGAAAGCACGGTGACCTGCGGCAAGTAGCTGCCCAGTAAATACGCCGGATCGTGCAGAATACCCTCCATGCAAAAAGCAGTCCCCACGATGTGAGGACTGCTTTGGCTATACCTGATGCATCAATTATTCCGCATCGGATCCGGTTTCGAAGGATTCACCCTTATGGATGACATTCAGCTTGCGGTAGCGGGACATGCCTGTACCGGCCGGAATAAGTTTGCCGATGATGACATTTTCCTTGAGGCCGAGGAGCGGATCTTCCTTGCCTTTGATCGCTGCTTCGGTGAGGACACGGGTGGTTTCCTGGAAGGAAGCGGCGGAGAGGAAGGAGTCGGTCGCAAGAGCTGCCTTGGTGGTACCAAGGAGCAGGTTTTCGCCGACGGCTCTGTCTTTGCCTTCGTCGTCGAGACGCTGGTTCATCGCACGGAATGCGACGATATCGACAGTCTCGCCCGGGAGCCAGCCGGAGCCGCCCGGTTCAGTGATCTTGATCTTACGCAGCATCTGATGGACGATGATCTCGATGTGTTTATCGTTGATCTCTACGCCCTGGCTGCGGTAAACCTTCTGGACTTCCTTGACGATGTAGTTCTGGGTCGCCTGTACGCCGAGGACATCAAGGATATCGTGCGGGTTGACGTTACCTTCAAAGAGGCGGGTGCCGGCTTTGATAAATTCGCCGTTTGTGACGGAGATCTTCTTCGCTACCGGGATCTTTTCGCTTTCCGGGGCGATGTCCGGATCATTGCTGGTGATGGTAATGATCTTGACATTCGGGTTATCCTCTGCACTGGTGATGGAAACCGTGCCGTCGATACGGGAAATGATCGCATTGCCCTTTGGCTTGCGGGCTTCGAATAATTCTTCGACTCGTGGAAGACCCTGTGTGATATCTTCTGCAGAAGCAACGCCGCCGGTATGGAAGGTACGCATGGTCAGCTGGGTACCCGGTTCGCCGATGGACTGTGCAGCGATGATGCCGACTGCTTCGCCGATCTCTACGTGACGGCCAGTTGCCAGATTTCTGCCATAGCACTTCGCGCAGACGCCGTGAGCGGAGTGGCAGGTAAGGATGGAACGAACCTTCAGCTTGTCGTAGTATTTCTGGATTTCTTCTGCCTGGGCATCGGAAATTTCTTCATTCTTCTTTGCGATGACTTCGCCGGTGGTCGGGTTCACGACATCTTCCAGCGGGCAGCGGCCTGCGATACGGTCAGCCAGAGACTCAATCGGCTGGCCTTTTTCTTCGATGAGGGAGACTTCGACGCCTTCGGCTTCATCCATGCGGACTTTGAGCACCGGGATATCGGAAACAAGGATCTTCTCTGCGACATCGCTGTCAATGACGGTGCCTGCCGGGAAGAGGACATTGCCTTGGCGGTCATAGGCATCTTCTTCGAGTTTCTTGCCTGCGAAGTGGACAGTCAGATGATGGCGCATAGCACGGTTGTATTCAGCGACAGCATCCTGTGTGCCGAGGTCAAAGGTCTTCGGCTCTGCGGCTTCGATGCCGTCAGCGGTCGGGATGATGACGGAAATATGTTCTACGAGGTGACGGTTCAGCAGGGTCACATCGTCCGCATCGAGGGTCTTGCCCTTGACGAGGAGGATATCTCCATTTCTGCGGTCGAGGACATCTTCATCCAGGACTGCGCCGAGGAGTGTCTGCTTGAGACCCATGATGGTCTTCTTGACTTCCGGTTGGGAGGCGATGAGGCTCTGTTCTCTGTCGAAATTCAGGACCTGTACGTCGCAGTCTTCTTCGCGGACGATGACGTCCTGAGAAACATCGACCAGACGACGGGTAAGGTAGCCGGAGTCTGCAGTACGGAGTGCGGTATCGGCAAGACCCTTACGAGCGCCGTGGGAAGAGGTAAAGTAATCGAGGACGGTCAGCCCTTCACGGAAGTTTGCCTTTACTGGGAGTTCGACCGTCTTACCGGAGGTATCGGCGATCAGGCCGCGCATGCCGGCCAGCTGACGGATCTGGTTATCGTTACCACGGGCGCCGGACTGGGCCATCATGGTCAGCGGGTTGAACTTCACCATGGAGCTCTTCATCGCAGCACCGACTTCGTCGGTCTTCTTGCTCCATACTTCGACGACTCTTCTGTATCTTTCGTCATCAGTCATGAGGCCGCGGCGGAAGAAGCGTTTGATCTGTTCGACTTTTTCATCGCCGTCTTCCAGGATCTTATCCTTTTCCGGTGGTACAGCGACATCGTAAATGCCGATGGAAATACCAGAGATCAAAGCGTAGTGGAAGCCGAGGGCTTTCACGGAGTCGAGCAGGTCGCCGGTCGCCTTGAATCCGAGTTTTTTGAAGCAGTCATTGACGAGCTTGCCCATCTGCTTCTTTCCGATGGTGACGCCGAGACCATTGTTTTCGACGGTATAGGTATTGCCGTTTTCATCAAGGCGCTTTTCATGACGCTTGTAGAAGAAACGCAGTTCCCTCGGGATCGCATAGTTGAAGATCAGGCGGCCCGGAGTGGTGATGACAAGATCATCATCAGATTCATTGAATCCATCCGGACGATCTTCCTTCGGGATGAAGACCTTGATGAAATCATGGATCTTGATCTGATGCAGGTTGTAAGCCAGCATGACTTCGTCATAGCCGGTGTAAGCGCGAAGCTTGGAGGTGTCCATCTCGTCTTCGGCTTTTTTCCACTGCTTCATGACATCGAATTTCGCCTTCGGATTTTCTTTCTTTTCTTCGTCGGTGAAATCTACCTTCGTATCGTTGGCTGTCTGTACGATGGTGAGGTAGTAGGAGCCGAGGATCATATCCTGCGAAGGAATAGCGACTGGCTTGCCGTCCTTCGTGGACAGGATGTTGTTGATGGAGAGCATCAGGGTGCGTGCTTCAGCCTGCGCTTCGACGGACAGCGGCAGATGGCAGGCCATCTGGTCACCATCGAAGTCAGCGTTGTAGCCTGGGCATACGAGCGGATGCAGCTTGATCGCGCGGCCTTCCCAGAGGATCGGTTCGAAAGCCTGGATACCGAGTCTGTGCAGTGTCGGTGCGCGGTTCAGAAGGACCGGGTGTTCTTTGATGACATCGCCAAGGACTTCCCAGACTTCCGGAGCGAGCTTATCGACCTTCTTGCGTGCTGCCTTGAGGTTGCTTGCGACGCCTCTCTTGATAAGTTCATGCATGATGAACGGCTTGAAGAGTTCGATCGCCATTTCCTTCGGCAGGCCGCACTGGTACATTTTGAGCTCAGGTCCGACGACGATAACGGAACGGCCGGAGTAGTCGACACGTTTGCCAAGGAGGTTCTGACGGAAACGGCCCTGTTTGCCCTTCAGCATGTCGGAGAGGGATTTCAGCGGACGGTTGCCCGGGCCGGAAACGGCACGTCCGCGACGGCCGTTATCGATCAGGGCATCGACAGCTTCCTGCAGCATACGTTTTTCGTTTCTGATGATGATCTCCGGAGCACCGAGTTCCAGAAGTCTCTTCAGACGGTTATTTCTATTGATGACGCGGCGATAGAGGTCATTCAGGTCAGAGGTGGCGAAACGGCCGCCATCGAGCTGGACCATCGGGCGCAGATCCGGAGGGATGACCGGCAGGACAGAGAGGATCATCCATTCCGGCTTGTTGCCGGAGTGCAGGAAGGCTTCGACTTCTTCGAGGCGACGGATGCATCTGACCTTTCGCTGGCCGCTGCCTTCTTCGATCTCTTTCTGCAGTGCTTTTTCCAGCTTCGGCAGATCGAGCTCCTTCAGCAGGTACTGGATCGCTTCGGCCCCCATCTGGGCTTTGAATGCTTTCTTGCCATAGGTAGCTACGGCATCCTGATATTCCTGTTCATTCAGGACCTGGCACTTGGACAGGTTCGTATCGCCCGGATCGAGGACGATATAAGCTGCAAAGTAGAGGACTCTTTCGAGCTGGCGGGGAGAGATCTCAAGGATGAGGCCGATACGGGACGGTGTGCCCTTGAAGTACCAGATATGGGAAACCGGGCAGGCCAGAGAAATATGGCCCATGCGTTCACGGCGAACTTTGGAGGAGGTGACTTCGACACCGCACTTATCGCAGACGGTGCCTCTGTAACGCATCTTTTTGTACTTGCCGCATTTGCATTCCCAGTCTTTGGTCGGTCCGAAAATCTTTTCACAGAAGAGACCGTCGGTTTCTGCCTTCAGAGTTCTGTAATTGATGGTTTCCGGCTTCGTCACTTCCCCGTGAGACCATTCAAGGATCTTTTCCGGAGAAGCGATACCGATCTTCATGGAATCAAATTCATTTACATCTAACAATTGATTAGCGCTCCTTTCCGGAATCAGTCATCCTGGCTGTCATTCGTAAAGCCAAGTTCTGTATCAAGATCAGTTTCACCAAAGCCGGCTTCTACGGGAGCCTGTGCATTGGCTTCTGCTTCGAGTGTATCATTGAAGGATGCGACATCATCGCCGGCGTTTTCGATAGCGCCATTCATGTGGCTTTCCATGTCGTTTCTGGAATCGGAAACGGCATCATCACCTTCCATGGCTTCTTTCAGTTCATCCTTATGCCATGGCTGTCCGCCGCCGTAGCCCTGTTCCAAATCGCTTTCATCGAGCTCTTTCAGGACGACTTCATCGCCATTTTCATTCAGGATACGGACATCGAGGCCGATGGACTGGAGTTCCTTCATGAGGACCTTGAAGGATTCCGGTACGCCCGGACTCGGGATGTTTTCGCCCTTGACAATCTTTTCATAGGCTTTGACACGGCCGATGACATCATCGGACTTCACAGTCAGGATTTCCTGCAGCGTGTAAGCCGCGCCATAGGCTTCGAGAGCCCAGACTTCCATTTCGCCGAAACGCTGGCCGCCGAACTGTGCCTTGCCGCCCAGCGGCTGCTGGGTAACGAGGGAGTATGGGCCGGTGGAGCGGGCATGGATCTTATCATCGACGAGATGATGGAGCTTCAGCATGTATTTCCAGCCGATCGTGACCTGATTGTCCAGTTTTTCACCGGTACGGCCATCATAGAGGTCCGTCTTCGCACCGGCCGGGAGGCCTGCTGCCTTCAGGGTCGCTGCGAGGTCTTCATCTCGGCAGCCGTCGAAGACCGGGGTCGCGATATGGATACCGGACTCGGTCGGTTCAGGCATACCGTATTTTTCGAAATCATAGCCGCAGTCAATGAGGCGCTGCTTCATTTCTTCGTACTTCGGAGAGCCGACACCGGCAGCCATCGCCGCATGGATCTCTTCGCCGAGCATGTGGCAGGCCCAGGAAAGATGGATTTCCAGGATCTGGCCGATGTTCATTCGGGACGGTACGCCCAGTGGGTTCAGTACCAGATCGACCGGACGGCCATCCGGGGTGAACGGCATATCTTCGACAGGCATGATGCGGGAGCATACGCACTTGTTGCCGTGACGGCCTGCCATCTTATCGCCTTCACGGATCTTACGTTTCTGCGCGATGTAGACACGGACGAGCTTGTTCACGCCTGGTGCCAGCTCATCACCGTTTTCACGGGTGAAGACCTTGACATCGACGACCTTGCCGAATTCGCCGTGCGGCACACGCAGGGAGGTATCACGGACTTCTCTTTCTTTGTCACCGAAGATCGCACGCAGCAGTCGTTCTTCCGGCGTCAGCTCCGTCTCGCCCTTCGGGGTGACCTTGCCGACCAGGATATCGCCTGGACGGACGTCAGCGCCGACCATGATAATGCCGTTTTCGTCGAGGTATTTGACAGCGTCTTCCGAAACAGAAGACAGCTGACGGGTGATCTCTTCCTCGCCCAGCTTGGTATCGCGGGCATCGCATTCATATTCTTCGATGTGAATGGAGGTGTACAGGTCATCCTTGCAGAGACGTTCGGAGATCAGAACGGCGTCTTCGTGGTTGTACCCTTCCCAGGATACGAAAGCTACGAGTACGTTGTGGCCGAGGGCGAGTTCGCCGCCATCGGTCGCCATGCCGTCTGCCAGCGTGTCTCCTGCTTCCACGCGGTCGCCCTTGGATACGATCGGGTGCTGGTTGATGCAGGTGGACTGGTTGGAACGCATGAATTTGATAATGTCGTAGGTATCGAGCTCGCCATTGTCAGCGCGGACGATGATCTGGCGGCCGGTAACTCTTTCTACAGTACCAGCACGTTTAGCGAGAATGCAGACGCCGGAGTCCTGACCAGCGACCCATTCCATGCCGGTGCCGACGAGCGGTGCTTCCGGACGCAGGAGCGGTACAGCCTGACGCTGCATGTTCGCACCCATCAGAGCTCGGTTCGTATCATCGTGTTCGAGGAATGGAATAAGGGAGGTACCGATGGAGACGACCTGCTTTGGAGATACGTCCATCAGCACGACTTCTTCTGGTTCCGCTTCGAGTACGTCCGGGCCGCGGCGGCTCGCTACATTCTTATGAACGAAATGACCTTCTGCATCAAGCGGTTCGCTCGCCTGTGCGATGATCTTATCTTCTTCGATATCAGCGGTGACATATTCACACTTATCAGTGACAGTGTGGGTCTTTTCATCGATCAGACGGTACGGTGTCTCGATGAGGCCGTACTTGTTGATGACGCCGTAGTTGGACAGAGAGGAGATCAAGCCGATGTTCGGACCTTCAGGGGTTTCTACCGGGCACATACGTCCATAGTGGGAGTAATGTACGTCGCGGACTTCGAAGCCTGCACGTTCACGGGAAAGACCGCCAGGTCCCAGAGCGGAAAGACGACGCTTATGCGTGAGTTCTGCCAGCGGGTTCGTCTGGTCCATGAACTGAGACAGCTGGGAGCTGCCGAAGAATTCCTTGATAGCAGCTACGACTGGGCGGATATTGACGAGCGCCTGTACGCTCATCTTATCCTGGTCCTGGGTGGTCATTCTCTCGCGAACCACTCTTTCCATACGGGTGAGACCGATACGGAACTGGTTCTGCAGGAGCTCACCGACGCAGCGGACGCGGCGGTTGCCCAGATGGTCGATGTCATCACTCTTGCCATAGCCCTGCATCATGTTCAGGAGATAATCAACGCAGGCGATGATATCACAGATCTCCAGCGTACGGTAATTGTCTTCGCGGTTGCCGGAAGAGCAGATCACCTTGACCGGGGTGCCATCATCCTTCTGTGTCATGACTTCGACCTGATCATAGGAAGAGAATACACCGCTTTCTTCGATCCTTGCGATCGCTTCTTCATCGATGGTGCTGTTGCCTTCGATGACCACTTCACCCGTTTCCATATTGACGATCGGGCCTTCGGTCTTGTGACCAAGGAGACGGTTCTTCCAAGCCAGCTTCTTATTCAGTTTGTAACGGCCGACCTTCGCGAGATCATAACGGCGCGGATCAAAGAAGAAATTATGGAGCAGCGTCGTACCACTATCTTCGGTAGCCGGTTCACCCGGGCGGAGCTTGTGATAGATCTCGATCAGAGCAGACTTTTTGTCCGTGGTGCTGTCTTTCTCCAGCGTCTTTTCGATGTGGATATCATGGTCGAAAAGCTCCAGGATCTCTTCATTGGAAGAGTAGCCCAGCGCACGGATGAGGACAGTGACCGGCATCTTACGGTTGCGGTCGATACGGACGGAGACGGAGCCGGCCGGATCCGATTCCAGCTCGATCCACGCGCCGCGATTCGGGATCAGCTGCGCAGTATAGATCTCCTTGTCGAAAGCATCTCTTTCGCGCTTGTAGTATACGCCGGGGGAACGAACCAGCTGGGATACGATGACACGCTCGGCGCCATTGATGATGAATGTGCCCGTGTCCGTCATGACCGGGAAATCCCCCATGAACAGATCGTGCTCTTTCAGCTCGCCGGTTTCCTTGTTTTCCAGACGCGTTTTCACGTACAGCGGAGCGGAGTAGTTCACATCCTTCGCCTTGCACTGTTCGATATTGTACTTGCCCTTGCCGAAATAGAAATCGCCAAAGTGCAGCGCCCATTTCTTAGCGCTGTCCTCGATAGGAGAAATATCTGCGAAAACATCCTTCAGCCCTTCCTTGCAGAACCATTCATACGACTTCGTCTGCAGATCGAGCAAATGGGGCATCTTCAGTACTTCCTGCGATCTGGCATAGGTGTATCTCTTTTTCTTCCCTACCACGACAGGTCTGAACATCTTGCTGTTCGGCATTCCTTGCCTCACCCTTTCATAAAAACAACATGGCTTTCTTCCTCCCGGAAAAAAGAAGCAGGAAATCGAACCAATCATCGAGTCCCTGCCTGCCTCCGGAAGCATTACATCACCTATTATATATACTCTACTAAAAGAACCGTTGCGAATAAAAATTATATCATACAAAGTCAATATCCGCAACATTTTCCGCGAAAATCCGCATAAAGGTTTCTTCTATAACGCGTATCGTTTATTTTCTTTTATAGAAATTATCATGCGCTATATAAAAGTTTTTATGCGTCAATTTTTCTATTGACTTTTTCAGGATCTTCGTTCCGGCTTATTCTAGCATTGTGCTCTGAAAAATGCAAGGGGACCAGCGGCCAGTGAGTGATGACGATTCGCCAAGGAGAGGTGCTGATCTTCACGGAGGAGTGTTTCCGGAAAAAGCCCCTCTTATCTAATTTGCTCACCGATACCCTGAGTAAGCATTCGCATTTCATATTGGTAAATCCAAAACGGAAAGCGCATAATGAATGAAACGATTCCCCCGTCACTTCACAACAAGGAGGTCCTATGGAAAAAGAAAAGAGAACGATCAAGAAAAGAAAAGGCTTCATGCTTTTAGAGCTCATCATCGTAGTCGCGATCATCGGCATTCTTGCCGCTGTCGCCATTCCGAACTTCGTCGGCATGACCGACGAAGCGAAGGTCGCCAAGATCCAGTCTGATCTTTCCACCATCGGCACCGCCATGGAAGTCTACCACGTCAAGAAAGGCGGCACCTACCCCACCGACCTCTCCACTCTCGCAGGCGATAACGGCTATCTGAAAAAAGTTCCCGAACCGCCCACGGGTGCCAGTGCTTATACCGTAGGAAGCAAAGGCGAAGTCACCTGCACCTTTAATGGCGTCACCTACTCCTCCTTCGGCACATCGATGGGAAATGCAGACAGCGATACAGGAAAATAATCACGCACAAAAGGGGCTGTGAAGAAATGAATCATCATTTCTTCACAGCCCCTTTTTTCATACACGAAAAAATTCTATTTCTTCATATCCTTTTCTACGGTATTCGAGAGCTTCATTTCCTTCACCAGCATAGCGACCTGCTCTTTGAGCGCACGGATTTCCTCATCCTGTGCTGCCATCTTCTGGTCGGATTCTTTCTTGGCTGCTTTCAGCTCTTTGATTTCCTGAGACATAGCAGCTTTGGAAGTCGTAAGACCAGTCTGTCCCTTACCGACTTTGAAAGACAATCCCACATTATATGCATTGTCATCCGCACCAATCGTCGCACCTGCTGAGACCATCATCATTTCATTCGGTTGATAGAAGAGCCCCATCGCTGTAGCCGACTTACCACGATAATTGCCTGCAGCTACTGCTACATCCAGCTTGTTGTCCGGATCATAGTCCAGATGATGCAGTCCGGCCAGTGCGGCCCCCACTGCACCTGCATTCTTGATGTCACCGGAAAGTTTGCTGTTCATGGCATTCATGCTGTCCGTGAGACTGATTGCCGTGCTGTTCACGTAACCCACGTTCGCCGCACTCGACGCATCCTTCTCATCCGTCTTGACGCCAGTGAGGACGCGGTCGCCTTTCAAACCAGCTACGCTGACCTTCGTCGCACCTGCATCCGATGCTATGGCGACTGTGTCGCCATTGACTTTGACCCAACCTGCGCCCGTGTTGTTCTTCACATCTTTGATGGCGTTCCATACCGCACCGCCAGATACCAGGCCCTTGTTGCCATCTTCCACCTTGCCCGTATTCAGTTTGTTCGTATAGGCAGCTGCATCAATATTCGATGCATCGGCATCCGCTTTGCCCGCCTTCAGTTCAGAAACATTCTGCCCCAGCTTCTCGACGTCCGCTTTATCGGCTTTTCCATCGACTTTGGCACCGAGGTCACTCAGGTCTTTCTTATCTGCCTTGTTTGCCAGCGCCCCATCGACATACGTTTTATCTGCTTTTCCATCGACTTTGGCACTGAGATCACTCAGGTCTTTCTTATCTGCCTTGTTTGCCAGCGCCCCATCGACATACGTTTTATCCGCTTTGGCCGCCAGGTCATCTTTCATCGTCTCTTTGATGACGTTCTTACCTGCCTCAGACAGATTCCCGAGATCTTTGTCTGCTTTGTTTGCTACATTCACATCCGTTGCGACACCTTCGGTGGCTTTCTTGACAGCAGCATCGACGTAGCTCTTATCCGCTTTGCCAGCCAGCGCCGTTTCATGAGCATCCACTTTGCCTTTGATGGCCGTGAAATCACTGGTATTGACCTTATCTTTTACTTTCTCATCGACATACGACGTATCGGCCTTCCCCATCAGATCCGCTTTGACGGTATTCTTGATGGCCTCTTTGCCCGCCTCTGACAAATTGGTGAGATTCGTATCCGCTTTGCCCGCGAGTTCCTCCATCATCGTATTTTTGATGACAGTCTTACCAGCGTCAGAAAGATTGGATAAATTTTTATCTGCCTTATTCGCTACATTCGCATTGGTTACGATGCCTTCTGTCGCTTTGCTGATGGCTTCCTGTACCTGTCCGCCTGTAACGATACCGGTATCTCCAGCCGTAACCTTGCCATCCGTATTGACCATGATGGTATTATCTTTGTCGATAGTGATATGCTTTCCTGCTTTGTAGACCGTGCCAGTGGTAGAAATCCCCTGGAGTGCCTGATACAACGTATCACCAGTAATGAGGCCCGTATTTCCCGCCACATTCTTGCCGTCCCCTAAAGACGACTGCCAGGCTGCTTTGTCGATATTGGCACCCTTTTGCAGCTGCGACAGATCAGATGCCTGAGCTTTTTGGCTCAATGCCGTAGTCATGGCCTCCGCATCCGCCTTCTTCGCCAATTCTTCTGTGACTGTTGTCACATCAGCCTTGGTATCCAGCTCCCCTTTCATTGTATTCCGGATGACCTTTTTACCTTCAGCTGTAAGATTTCCCAGGCTGGTATCGGCCTTCCCACTCACATCGACCGCACCGCCAAGAGAATCCGTGATGTCCGTTCCGTTGATGACAAGCCGGTTTGCGGAGAGTGAGTTGACATTTTTGATATCATGCCCCTCTGCATTATAGTCCCCATTCGCACTCCAGCTGGCCATGATATAGGTTCTGGTATTTCCTGTATCCGCCTGCGAAAAGTCCTTCCCCTGCATGGTCAGGGCGCCATTCGTATTCATGTGCAGGACCAACGTATGATCTACTTCGGGGTCATAAAACTCGTACGAAGTCTTATCTTCAGGATTCAGGCGGAAGAGATCCCTCACGGCCCCTTTATCCATAGCATTACCATTGACATCCGTCACACGGCCGTTGAAATTGCCCCGTACACGCACACGTTTTGCTTTATCACTGACTCTCAACTGATTCACATTCAGTGTAGAATACCCACCAGCCGAGAGCACCGTGCCTTCATTCACCGTGATGGTATCCGCATTCACCACCGCCTTGTCATCCGTCGAGAACATACCTTTGTTCTTCAGGGTGATATCCTTTGCTGTCAGTGAAGCTGTATCCGTATCTTCCTCCGTCGTCAACATCACCTCTTCACTGCCCGTCTTGATGGTAGACCCTTTGATGGACAAGTTACCACCATCGATAGTAACATGACCAGCAACATTCACCTGGCTGTCGTTGACAGTCACATTGCCATAGACATCGCTGGATGTCCACTTTCCATCAGCATCATAGACCCCGTTTCCTTGGATTGTCAGATTCCCATTGACAGCCAGTTTCGCCTGATCGAAATTCCCGCTACTGTACTGGCCAAACGTAGCCTGATTTGCTTCAATAGAACCATCTTTCACCTGGAGCAACGCAGTATCGATATGTCCGTCATATATATTTCCGGCTACCATGAGCGTGTCTGTTTTCACAGTTGATTTACCAGTCACACTGAAAGTAGAAGCCTGGTCCAATTGATTGATATAGTCATTATTGCTTCTTTCAGCCGTCGCTGTACTCGGACCCCAAGCTCTGACAGTAAGATTTCCCCTGTTCGTAATGCCAGAAGCTTCCACAGATTCTTTGTCCCAGGCAGAGGTATCACCCGTCAGGTCAAGCACCGCTCCATTGGTTACAGTGAAGAGCCCCTTATTCTGCACCAGCACATTATTTACATGTGCGGTACCACCATCGATAGTCATCTGCCCCTCATGTAATCCTGCTGCGACATCTGCATTATCCAGCGTACCGTCTTCCTTCTCTTCCGGGTAAGCATTTCCCGCATAAAGAACGCTTCCAGAAGTGGTGCAATCCTTTAACGTGACTACGCTATTATTGGACCAGGCACCAGTTGTGACCTTTGCATGATTGATGATTGCGGTACTTCCACTATCGGCTGAAAATCTCATATCAGTCGTTTGGATACTTCCACCATTCATGATAAAAGTACTATAATAGCTCGGCCCAACCTCCGCAAAATGATACCCGCCATCAATGAAATTGACATTGTTAGCAATCAATGTAGAGTGGTTGTTGTTATAAGCCCCCTTCACATCACGATTGCTCACCGTGAATGAGCCATCTTCATTTTTGGTCAGCCAAGTCGCACTATCCGACAAATTCGCCCCAGTAACAGGATCATAAATATAGGCTGTCTGTCCATCGATATAAATCTCATCCGCCCAAGACGAAACCACACCCGTCATTCCAAAGACCAGCGAAAAGGCGGCAATCTGTGCTAACATCTTTTTGCTTTTCATTTGCATTCCTCTTTTCTGCGAGACACGCTCGCCACACCACGAAGAATCAAAACAACTATTACTTAGAAACTTAAAAACGCGCCTACAGCTTCCCCCAGTTATATTGTCAAATCTGTATATATCTATACTAAATGTGCATAGATGCTCTGGGAAAGAATGTAGAGAAGAATCATATATCGGATAGCCTCCCTATGTACACGAAAAGGCCCAGACTTTATCTGAGCCTTTTCGAAGCCTCCAGGGAAATGATTATTTAGCCTGTTTTGCTTCCAGTTCTTCGATTTTCTTCTGCTGCTGATCCATCTTGTCCTGCATAGCACCGATCATTGCGTACAGGTCAGCCGTGGTAAGACCAGCTTCCGTGTGTTTACCGGATTTACCGATTTTGAAGGTCACACCGACATTGTAAGCATTATCACCGCTGGTCAAGGTCGTTCCCATGCTCAGCATGACATTTCTGTTCGGACGGTAGAATGCACCCAGAGCAAATGCATTCTCGCCTTTATAAAAACCACCTGCGGCAGCAATGTCGAATTTATTGTCCGGATCATAGTCCAGTGGGTGAAGTGCAGCCAGAGCGGATGCCTTGGCGATGCCCTTAGTTGCATCGGATTCCACCTGACCGATGCGGCTGTTCAGCGCATTATCGTCTGCAATGCGATCTGCGGTTTCTTTTTCGATGTTGGCCCGCAGCTGCGTGTCTGCATCTTTACGAGCCTTCTCTTCTGCATTGTCTGCATCGACGCGTGCTTTGGCTTCTGCATCAATTTTTCTGGTATTTTCATTCACACCAGCAGAAAGATTAGTAGCACCATTGGTCAAAGGAGTATTGACACCGGTTTTCTTTTCCAGTGCATCGATCTGCCAGTGCTGTTTGTCTGTATCCTTCTGGAGTTTAGAAATATCCGCGCCCTGTTTATCAATGGCTTTTTTATTTGTAGTAACCTGATTCTGTACTGCTTCGATTTTTCTGGTATTTTCGTTCACACCAGCAGAAAGATTAGTAGCACCATTGGTCAAAGGAGTATTGACACCGGTCTTCTTTTCCAGTGCATCGATCTGCCAATGCTGTTTGTCTGCATTCTTATCGAGATTTTTCAGCGCGCCACCGATGGTATCATCATGCTTAACAACATACCCGTCCGCCTTATTATAAGCGCCCTGATCCAGCTGACCGAAAATAGTATTGATATTGCCCTCATTGGCTTTAATCTTATCCACCATGTCCGCATTGAAAGCCTGTCCGGAGGCAACGATCTTGTGCTGGAGAGTAGCGATATCTGTTTTGTTGGCTGTAACCTGATTCTGTAAATCATTTACCGCATTTTCACGAGTTGTCTTTTCGTTTTCGATCTGACCATTCGCTACGGTGAGCTTATCCTGTAAGCCCTTTACAGCATCTTCACGTTTCTGAGTTTCTTTCTGAATAGCAGCTGCATTAGAAGCGATATCATTCTTATTCGCTACGACATCGGCCTTATCAGCCTTCTTGTTTACTTTGGCAGTAAGATCGCCCATCTCATTGGCACGATCCATCGCATCCTGCACCATATCCTGCTGGATCTGAGAAATCTGCGTGCCCTGTGTAGCAATGGCATCTTTATTTGTAGTAATCTGATCCTGCAGCTTCGTGTCTGCATCTTTACGAGCATTCTCTTCTGCATCGATTTTTCTGGTATTTTCATTTACACCAGCAGAAAGATTAGTAGCACCATTGGTCAAAGGAGTATTGACACCGGTCTTCTTTTCCAGTGCATCGATCTGCCAGTGCTGTTTGTCTGTATCCTTCTGGAGCTTAGAAATCTGCGTGCCCTGTGTTGCAATGGCATTTTTATTTGCTTCGATCCCAGCTTTGTTATCGGCAATACCCGTAGTATCAAGAGCACCAACTTTTTTCTGAAGGTCTTGAATGTCGGTTTTTGCCTGCTCTACAGCAGAAATATAAGAATCTACCTTATGATCCAAACCTTCCACAGTCTGTGCCTGAGCGCCAACCACACCCCCTGCGATCGATGCAGCAGCCAAAATTGCCGAAACTAATTTCTTGTTTTTCATCATACCAATTCCTCCTAATGCAAACGCTTTCTAAAAAAGTAGAAACGCAGAATCCATGGGAAAGCGTTTTAATATGGTTTAATTGTACTACCCCCCCCGATTTTTGTCTATATGTAACTTTTATTTTAAGCTTTGTATAAAATTAATTTTCTAGAACTATTACACTATCCTGAAACATTATCCCAAAAACGCTGTAGAATAATGCACAAACTGCCTTCACCGTCTGTCACACGATCCCCTCTGACAAGCTTCTTCCTGTTGCTACGTAATACGAGAATACCATCCTCTAAAAAAGGCAGCGAAGCCGCTACGAGAGCCCTGAACCTTGAACCCTGAACCAAATGAAAGCAAAGCCAAAAACAATCCTAGGAGTGACGGGGAAACCTTATCTCGCCTGTCTTTCATGCCATAGTCACCCTATCCGCCCCTGTCGGGCACCTTCTCCTCGAGGGAAAGGCTGCGATGCGAGGATACCATCCTCCCAAAAAGGCGGCGATACCACCAGCCTGTGAAACCATCCGCCCTCGCGTATCGTCATCCTGAGCGGACGAAAACGCTCTATGTGTGAAAAGCCCCAGCCAGAACAGGTGGGGACTGAGCCGAAGGATCTGACACCATACATGTGAGACAATTCCTTCCCTCGTATCGTAGAATCGACTGGTTACTAAAATACTACTTTCGGGCATCACCCAATCAAAAAGGCGGCGCAGCCGCTACTATATAAGCCTTCCCCGCATGGGGAAGGGGAACCGCGTCACCGGCGCTCGGGTGCTTTCGTATGCAGCACAAATGCGCCGCGCTTTCCCCTGTACTACCCATCTATCTTTCATACCATAGTCACCCTATCCGCCCCTGCGGGGCACCTTCCCCTAGAGGGGAAGGCTGCGATACGAGAATACCATCCTCTAAAAAAAGGCGGCGATACCGCCCTTGTGAATCTATCCGCCCCCCAAGTACCGTCATCCCGAGCGAAGCCGAGGGATCTTTATTGCACTGCCGCCATATGCACACATGCGCCCTCACTCAAACGACACCTTGGTGCTTCCTTTTTCGCCTTTCCCTCGCTCACGATTTATCGCTCTGCAAGAAGGATCCCTCTACTTCGGCCCTCATGACACGCAAGAAAGACGGATCGTCTCATATCGTTTTTCATACCACTGCGTAGAGTTGTGCCTCTTCGAGGCACTCTATCCTGCGCCTTCGGCGCGGGCCGTTTGGCCTCACAGGAAGTCGCCTTAATGGGCAGGCTAGGCGCCTCTTTGGATTAGGCCAAACTCGGAAGTCCCTCTGCGGGACTTCCGTCTCCAAGGGCCTACTCGTATCGTATATAACACCGATAGTTCCAAAACACGCAACGTATCTCCCAGATGAACCCCCTTCCGCTCCCCCGTATCGTCATCCTGAGCGGACGAAAACGCTCTATGTGTGAAAAGCACCAGCCAGAACAAGTGGGGACTGAGCCGAAGGATCTCATGCCACACATGTGAGACAATCCACTCCCCGCTTATTAAAGGAATGACTGGTGACGGGGAGACTTTATAAGCCTTCCCCGCATGGGGAAGGCTGCGATGGGAGATGACCATCCTCTAAAAAGGCGGCGAAGCCGCCACCTCAACCTTGAACCCTGAACCAAATGAAAGCAAAGTAAAAAGAACCAACCATGCAAATGATTGGTTCCTTCTCTTAATCAGCAGCTTCCTATCCTCATCCCAGCTGTCTTTCATTCCATAGTCATCCTATCCGCCCCTGCGGGGCACCTTCCCCTAGAGGGGAAGGCTACGATACGAGAATACCACCCTAAAAAAAAGGCGGCACACCCCCCTTGTGAACCTATCCGCTCCCCAAGCACCGTCATCCCGAGCGCAGCCGAGGGATCTTTATTGCACTGCCGCCATATGCACACATGCGCCCTCACACAAACGACACCTTGGTGCTTCCTTTTTCGCCTTTCCCTCACCCACGTTTTACCGGTCTGCAAGAAAGATCCCTCCACTTCGGTCGGGATGACGTTTAAGGGAAACGGATAGTCTCACATAGTTTTTCACACCGCTTCGTGGATCCATCCTGCGCCTTTGGCGCGCCCCTTCTCTACGGGGCTACTCGTATCGTAATATAACAATATAACACCGCTAGTTCCAAAACACGCAACATATCTCCCAGATGAAAACCCTTCCGCTCATCCGTATCGTCATCCTGAACGGACGAAAACGCTCTATATGTAAAAAGCCCCAGCCAGAACAAGTGGGGACTGCGCCGAAGGATCTGACACCATACATGTGAGACAATTCGTTCCCTCGTATCGTAGAATTGACTAGTGACTAGTGACTGGTGACTTAAATGCTACTTTCGGGCATCGCCCAATATGAAGGCAAAGCAAAAAGCGCATCTTTGCAGATGTGCTTTCATGTTAATCAGCAGCTTGTTCCTCCCGACGATTCCGGCCAACCAAGATTATTCTCTTAAACGCAATGTGAGCCTATCCCTCCTCTCGTATCGTCATCCCGAGCGTAGCCGAGGGATCTTTGTTGCTGCGGCTTTGTTGTTCCCTTTGCTCATCCGTTTGCATGAAGCACCGTATCCCACATTCATGGAGTATCAGGCTTCCCGTTTCCGTTCACACGCATACACCGATTGACCGCAAACGGAAAAGATTTCTCGCTTGCGCTCGAAATGACATGCGGGAGAAGATCGCCCCTCATAGTCTTTCATACCGCCGGCGATTCCAGCCAACCAAGAATGTAAGACAAAGTAAAAAGAACCAACCATTT
>ENA-UOJS01001313-UOJS01001313.1-human-gut-metagenome-genome-assembly--contig:-C74-NODE-1313-length-21224-cov-7.230762_pt1 | contig 21224 bp, 21 predicted proteins | sample MGYA00242355_ERZ723902 | MGnify/ENA metagenome assembly ERZ723902 | reverse complement strand
CTATTCAGTCCGAAACAAGTCTGTATCCGGCGTCGGCGAGCAGGCGCGCCGCAAGATCGTTGTCGGCAACGCGTATGGCAACATTGGCGTTCGTTCCGCCGCAGCCGACAAATGTGTACATATATTCCACATCGATATCATTGTTGTTGAGTATGCAAAGCGCGTTCATAAGTCCGCCGGGATCGTCGGGGATCTCGATGCAAAGCACATCGTTTACCGATACGGTCTTTCCGGCAGCGCGTATCGCAGCGAAGGCACGGGAGGTGTCGCTCACGATAAGGCGAAGTATGCCGTATTCGGGCGTTTCGGTGAGCGAGAGCGCGCGTATATCTATTTTTTCCTTTGCAAGTACTTCGGTCACTTCAAGCAGTGTTCCGCAACGGTTTTCAATGAATACCGACAGTTGTTGTACCGACATTTGTTTCTGCCTTTCCATCGCGCCGTATATGCGTATCGTGCATGCGGCGGACATTTTGTTTTCTAACTATATTTCACTTTATTATACCACACGGGCGTTCGTTTTGCAACATTTACAGTAAAAAAAGTGAAAAATGTTCTGTGGTGCAGAAATTCACTTGACAACTTGCAGATTTGATTATATAATTAGGAAAACACGATAAGAAGGACACGAAAAATGAAAGCTGTTATAACCGTGACCGGACGCGACAGCGTAGGTATCATAGCCCGTGTAGCGCAGGAATGCGCCGCGGACGGGGTAAATATCATTGATATCTCGCAAAGCGTTCTCCGCGAATATTTTGCAATGATAATGCTTGTCGATATTGACGGTATAAAGATCCCCTTTGGCGAATTCGTCGATAAAATGAAGAACCTCGGCGATTCCGCAGGGCTTCAGATATCCGCAATGCATGAGGATATCTTCAATACGATGCACCACATCTGACTTTCCGGGACTGCAAAATGCTGAATGTAACCGATATTATTGAAACTATAAATATGATACATGAGGAGAACCTCGATATCAGAACGATAACGATGGGCATCTCCCTCATCGACTGCGCCGGGGACGACATCGGACGTGTCTGCGAGCGTGTGTATGACAAGATAACGACCCGCGCCGGCAGGCTTTGCCGCGTGGGCGATGATATTGAAAAGGAATACGGCATTCCGATAGTCAACCGCCGCGTTTCCGTTACGCCGATATCATTACTTGGCGGCAGATTTTCTGCAGAGGACTATGTAAAAATTGCAAAAACGCTTGACCGCGCCGCCGATGCACTCGGCATAAACTTCATAGGCGGCTACGGTGCGCTGGTCCAGAAGGGAAGCACCGAGGGCGAGAGAAGACTGATAGAGTCCATCCCGTATGCGCTTTCCGAGACCGGCAAGGTCTGCTCGTCTGTAAACGTCGCCTCCACCAAAGCGGGCATAAATATGGAAGCCGTGCGAAAAATGGGCGAGGTTATCAAAAAAACCGCCGAGCTGACCGCCGACCGTGATTCGATAGGCTGTGCAAAGCTCGTGGTCTTTGCCAACGTGCCGGAGGACAACCCCTTCATGGCGGGCGCGTTCCACGGCGTTAGCGAACCGGAGGCTGTGATAAACGTGGGTGTTTCCGGTCCCGGAGCGGTCGCCTCCGCCATTGCGCGCGCAGGCGATTGCGACCTGTCGGCGCTTGCCGAGACGGTAAAGCGCACCGCCTTCAAGATAACGCGCGTGGGACAGCTCGTTGCCGCCGAGGCGTCAAAAAGGCTTGACGTGCCGTTCGGCATAGTTGACCTGTCGCTTGCCCCCACACCCGCCGTAGGCGACTCTGTGGCTTATATACTTGAGGAAATGGGTCTTGAGCAGTGCGGAGGTCCCGGAACGACCGCCGCCCTTGCGCTCCTTAACGATGCAGTGAAAAAGGGCGGCGTCATGGCGTCGTCGCACGTCGGCGGACTTTCCGGCGCATTTATCCCGGTATCCGAGGACGCCGGCATGATCGCCGCGGCGCGTTCCGGCGCGCTCAGCCTTGAAAAGCTCGAGGCTATGACCGCGGTCTGCTCGGTCGGACTTGACATGATAGCCGTTCCGGGCGACACGAGCGCCGACGTGATATGCGGGATCATCGCCGATGAGATATCCATCGGCGTTGCCAACACCAAGACCACGGCGGTCAGAGTGATACCCGCAGTCGGTAAAAAGGTCGGCGACGAGGTGTCCTTCGGCGGACTTCTCGGCACGGCTCCGGTAATGCCGGTGAATGACCGCTCGCCCGCAAAATTCATTGCTCGCGGCGGCAGGATACCCGCTCCGATACACAGCCTGAAAAATTAATTGCTGTTTGTATTGAATTTTCATTGCTTTTTTGGTATAATAATCAGCGAAAACAAATAATCAATCGGCGTAAAGCGCCGTGAAAGGCATCATTTTTATGAAAAAGACAGTAATGAAAAAGTACGCCCGGCTGATAGCGGAAGTGGGCGCTAATGTACAGAAGGGACAGGAGGTAATGGTCTACGCCTCGGTAGAGGTCGCGGAATTTGCCCGTATGGTAGCGGAGGAATGCTACCGCGCCGGAGCAAAAAAGGTCATGGTCGAGTGGAGTTACCAGCCGCTTGAAAAGACCAACTACCGTTACCGTTCGCTTAAAACACTTTCAACGATGGAAAAATGGGAGATCGAGCGTCTTGAGCACCGCGTTGAGACCCTGCCCGCAATGATCTATCTTGAGTCGGACGATCCCGACGGACTTGCCGGTGTGAACCAGCAGAAGATGGCAAAGGCGAGACAGGCAAGATACCCCATCATAAAGCCCTATCGCGATAAGATGGAAAACAGATATCAGTGGGTCATTGCCGCAGTGCCGGGTGAGAAGTGGGCAAAGAAGATGTTCCCGGGTCTCTCTCGCGGTCAGGCGATAGAAAAGCTGTGGGAGGCGATCCTCTATACGGCGCGCGCCGACGGTGAGGATCCCATTGCCGACTGGAAGGAGCATAATGCCGACCTCGCGGCGAGAAGCAAATATCTCAACGACCTCGGCATCGATGAGCTGGTTTATAACTCCTCCAACGGTACCGACTTCCGCGTGGGACTTATCCCCGACGTTGACTTCCTCGGCGGCGGAGAGACATCGCTTGAAGGCGTTTACTACAACCCGAATATGCCGACCGAGGAGGTCTTCACCTCGCCGATGCGCGGTAAGGCTGAGGGCACTGTCGTGGCAACGCGCCCGCTTTCCTACCAGGGACAGCTCATAGAGAATTTCTCCATACGCTTTGAGGGCGGCAAGGCGGTCGAGGTCCATGCCGAGAAGAACGAGGACCTGCTCCGTCAGATGATCTCGATGGACGAAGGCGCGGCGTACCTCGGCGAGTGCGCGCTCGTACCTTACGATTCGCCCATCCGCAACTCCGGGCTTGTCTTTTACAATACGCTGTTTGACGAAAACGCCTGCTGCCACCTTGCGCTCGGCATGGGCTTTGTTGACTGCGTAAGGGATTATCACAAATACACCATAGAAGAGTGCCGTGCCAAGGGCATAAACGATTCTATGATACACGTTGACTTCATGATCGGCTCTCCCGACCTTGAGATCACCGCGCACACTCGCGACGGACGCGATGTGCCGATCTTCAGAAACGGCAACTGGGCGTTCTGAGAGCTTTTTTGTCACATATGTGATGAAGGGGCGTTAAAAAACTTGGGCAGAGTTTTTTAACGCCCCTATAAAAATACTTCTTAAAAAATCCGCCCGGTGGGTGAGAGAAAACGCGCCCTCGCGCGTCTAATGGGTGAAAGCAAAAATAACCGATCTGAAAGGAGCGATCATGGATAACGGCGTCGGTAGCTACCGTCGTTTCCTTGATGGCGATGAAGAAGGCTTAGCAGAAATAATCAGAGATCATAAGGACGGGCTTATTCTGTTTATCAACGGCATAGTGCATAACATACACACGGCGGAGGAGCTGACCGAAGAGGTGTTTGTAAAACTGGTGGTCAAAAGACCGCGCTTCTTCGGCAAAAGCAGTTTCAAAACCTGGCTGTATGCGATAGCACGCAATGTAGCATACGATCATCTGCGCTCGCGGCGCGCGACGGCGGAGCTTACAGATGAAGAAATGCAAAGGATGATAAGCGAAGAGGATGACCTTGAGCGGATGTACATACGCGAGGAGGACCGACGCGCGGTACACAGGGCGCTCGGCAGACTCAACCCGGACTACAGCCAGGTGCTGTACCTTATTTACTTTGAGGAAATGGACAACAGTGAAGCCGCAGCCGTAATGAGGAAAAGTAAACGACAGGTGGAAAATCTGATATACAGGGCAAAGTCTGCGCTCAGGTCGGAACTGCTGAAGGAGGGATTTTGCTATGAAGGATTATATTGAAATGACAGAGGATGTCCTCTGCCGAAGCAAGAATATCATTAAAAAGAAGAAGCGTGCCGTGCGCGCCGCGGTGTCATCCGCCCTCTGCCTTTGCCTTGTTGCGGTAATGGGCGCCGGAGTGTGGATGACAGGCGTGCGCAGAAATGACCCGCAGATACCGGAGGAGACGATCGCCGCAACGGAGCCCGCCGTTACCGGGGACGCCGTGCCCACGGAAAACAAGTCGGAAAGCACTCAAAAACCGGATACCTCCGCCCCCGAAATATCCTCCGCCCCCAATGACACCATCGTTCTCCCTTCAATTGATGAGTCACGGGTGCTGTGGGCAAATGAGACATCCTCGGAAGGATCAAAGGGTAACGCGGTTGCCCACCCCTATTGCACGTGGAATGGGAAATTGCTTAAGGAAAGCTTTGTAAAGGTCCTCGAATGCGACGACAACAGATATAAGGAATATGTCAGGGACGGGTATTATTTTCCGATAGCGATCACGGTCAGCGACGGCGGATTCAACCCCGCGAACGGAGCTGCTGTTTATAAGTTCAGCGGTGAAAATAAGGATAAAGAAGCGTATATAAGCTCTTTCCGGAATTTTGAGAACGAAGTCTTTGATAAGCTGAGCAAATATCTTACCCAAAAAGGAATAGTAAATCAACGCGTAAGCTTTGTCGAAACATATGAGAATGACGGTGTATATGCCGGCGCATATCTTATTATTTATGTTACTGCCGATGATTTTGCTACACTTGAATTTAATGAGGTCGGCATTGAGACGGAGTGGTACGCGAAGTTCGATTGGGCAACACGCAGTATGCGTGACGGGATTTTTAATTACAGCAGAAAAGCGAATATGTAAAACCAAATCCGCTGATTTTTCGGCAATATCTTCTTCCCCCAATAACCATGCACCCGGAGCGCAAGCCCCGGGTGCATGGTTCGCTTATTTTATTCGTTTACATACCATACCATCTTTCGCCGATGCTGAGATCGACCGTGAGCGGCACCGAGAGCTTTACCGCGCCCTCCATCTCCTCGCGGAGGATGGCTGCGGCTCTTTCGGCGTCCTTCTTTGAGGCTTCAACGATCAGTTCGTCATGCACCTGGAGTATCAGTGCGGCATCAAGTCCTTCGGCGGCTATGCGGCGGCTCACACCGAGCATGGCGAGCTTTACTATATCGGCGGCGCTCCCCTGTATGGGACTGTTCATCGCCACGCGCTCGCCGAATTTGCGTTGCATGGCGTTGTGTCCGGATATTTCGGGTATATATCTGCGCCTGCCGAACAGCGTTGTCACATATCCATTTGCGTGCGCCTCCGCAACTATATCCTTGAGATACGCGGCGACATCCGGATATGAAGCAAGGTAGCTTTCGATATATGCGCGCGCCTGCTTTACAGGGATGCCGAGGTCTCCGGCAAGGGAAAAATCGCCTATTCCGTACACTATGCCGAAGTTGACCGCCTTGGCGCGCTTGCGCAATTCGGGGGTGACGTCCTCGGGCGCGACGCCGAAGACGGCAGCCGCCGTCGAGGTGTGGATATCCGCGCCGTTCGTGAACGCGTCGATCATCGTCTTATCGCCCGAAATATGAGCGAGAAGACGCAACTCTATCTGTGAATAGTCGGCGTCAATCAGTACGCGCCCCGGCGCGGCGAGAAAGTAATTGCGTAGCTCGCGCCCCTCGTCGGTGCGTATCGGAATATTCTGAAGGTTCGGCTCCGCTGATGAAAGTCTGCCCGTCGCGGTGCCCGTCTGCTTGAACAGGGTGTGTATCCTGCCGCCGTCGTCCGCCACCTTGAGAAGCCCAACGACATATGTGCTGTACAGCTTTGTCAGCTTGCGGTATTCAAGCACGTCGCGCACGATCTTGTGCTCCGGCGCGAGCTTTTCAAGTATATCCGCATTCGTTGAATATCCCGTTTTGGTCTTCTTGCCGTAAGGCAGTGAAAGACGCTCGAAAAGCACCTCGCCGAGCTGCTTCGGCGAATTTATATTGAATTCAACGCCTGCCTCCGCGCATATTTCAGCCGCAAGTGCGGCTGATTTTTTTGAAAGCACCTCGCCGTATTCCGCAAGTCCCGCGCGGTCTATAAGAAAACCGGTCTCCTCCATATCGGCAAGCACCGCGGCGAGCGGCATTTCTATTTCGCTGAACAGCCCGGAGGAATTCACCTCGCCGAGCTTTTTTTCAAGCACCGGTTCCATGCGGAATATCGCCTCCGCATCGCTCCCGCCGGCGCCGCCGAGGTACTGGGCGGTAAGGGAGGGAAGATCAAAATTCCCCTGCGGATTCAACACATACGCGGCAAGCATCACGTCCGATCCCGCGCCGCGCGTATTTTTCGTGCCGGAAATGCGGTCAAGCTGCTCATATATCGACTTGCAGTCGTAGCAAATGTAGCCGCGCGCCGCGCTTACGGCGGCTGCGGATTCACGGTCGGCAGGGACGGTCGCCAGCACATCTCCGTCAAAGGTGCTGAAGCTCTCGCCGTCAAAGGCAAGCGCTACGGGCTTTTCGGAGGAGGCGCGAAGCGCCGCCAAAAAGTCGTCGCGGCTACCTGTCCGCGCGGCGGGCGTATCGGCTGACGGAGCAGGGGCGGCGGTAACCTCCGGCAGGTCGAGCCGCGCAAGCAACTTGGTGAATTCAAGCCTTGTCAGGAGCGCGCGTATCTCATCGGCTTGCGGCTTTCCGACGCCGAGCATATCGAGAGAAGGTATCCCCGGCACCTCGCGGCATATGCGCGCAAGCTCAAGCGAGAGGAAGGCGGAGTCCCTGCCTGCCGTCAGCTTTGCTGCCACGGACGGCGTGACGCCGCTGCACGGCTCGGAATATCCGCGATAAACGCCGTCAAGCGAGCCGAACTGCGCTATCAGCTTGACGGCTCCTTTTTCTCCTATGCCGGGAATGCCCGGAATGTTATCCGATGAGTCGCCCATTATGGCTTTCACATCAACGAATACATTTGACGGGACGCCGTATTCCGCAAGAAATCTTGCCTCGTCAAAAAGAATGTTCTCCTTGTTGGTGGCAAGCACGACGGAGGTTTTGTCGCTTATAAGCTGGAGAGAATCGCGGTCTCCGGTGAAAATGAACACGCGCGTGTCGCCGTCAGCCTCGCCCATTGCGGCAAGCGTGCCGAGAATGTCGTCCGCCTCGTAGCCTTCTGTTTCTATAACGCTGAAGCCGAGAGCGCGGCAAAGCTCGTGCGCGGTGGGGAGCTGCGCGGCAAGCTCTTCGGGCATGGGCTTTCTGCCTGCCTTGTAGCCGTCGTATCTTTTGTGCCGGAAGGTCGGGGCTTTCAGGTCAAACGCCACGGCGCACCTGTCGGGAGAGAGGTCGGAGAGTTGACGCATCAGCATATTTGCCATTCCGTAAAGTGCATTCGTGGGAAATCCGTCACGTGTTGTGAGGGGTCTTATCCCGTAAAAAGCACGGTTGAGAATGCTGTTGCCGTCCACGGCGAGAAGTGTTTTCATTTTTATGACTGTTCCTTTCTTTGCATTTGTGCCGCATTTTGCCGTTTTTCTTTGCTTGCAAAGAAAATTCAAACGTTTTGTTTATAAATATAGTATACCACTCTTTTGTGATCCGGTCAAGAAAAAAACGCGCGCAAATCACCCGGTGTGCATAATTCGCTATTGAAAAAAAGTGTGCGTTGTGGTATAATGTATCTGTGAAAGTTTATATTGCGGCAGAGCACCAAGCCATGCTGCAAAAAAATCAGGGAGGTGTAGTATTATGTCCGAAAATCGCAACACAGTAATTACGATCGCCCGTCAGTACGGAAGCGGCGGCAGAGAGGTCGGCATGCGTCTTGCCGAGGTGCTTGGCATCAAGTCTTATGACCGCGAGCTGATAACAATGGCGGCTCAAAAGAGCGGAATGTCAAGCGAGATACTCAATCACGCCGATGAAAAGGCGACAAACAGCCTGCTGTACACGCTCGCGCTCGGCTCATCCTATTACGGTGCGGCGTCCATCGGTACCGATGTGCCGATAAACGATAAGCTGTTCATCACCCAGTCGCAAATCATACGCGATCTTGCAGCCGAGGGACCGTGCATCATCATAGGCAGATGCTCGGATTATGTCCTTCGCACCAATCCGGCGCGCTTTTCCGTGTTCATCTATGCGCCGATAGAGGCGAGGATACGCAGAGTGATCGAGCGCGGCGCGGCGAAGACCGAAAAAGAGGCGCGCGACCTCATTTCGCGCACCGACAAGCGCAGGATCAACTATTACAACTATTACACCGGCAGGAAATGGGGAAGCCCCGACAACTACAATATGATGCTTGACAGCTCGTTCCTTGGAATAGAAGGATCGGCGCGTGCGATAGCAGATGTTTACCGCGAAAAGGTGGACATCAATAATAACTAAATTCAGGAGAAAACAAAAATGAAGACCAAAAAGATCATTGCGATGCTGATATCTGCCATCATGCTGATATCCGCAGCTGCATGCACAGGCGAACAGGGCAACGGCACTACAAGCTCGGATGCCGGAACAACAGCGGAAAGTCCCGCAACGTCAGCTGATGATGTAACGACAACTGCGGAGCCTACCGAACCCGCGACTGACCCCGTAACTGATCCGGTAACTGATCCCGCCACCACCGCTGCCGATACGACGCCCGTCTCTCCGGAGGCTGCGACCGTTGAGGTCAACTGGTACCCCGGATATGTCGGCTCGGATAAGAACTCCCAGGGCTTTGTCAATAAGATAAAGGTGAACGGCGGTTCCTATTCTTATACCGATGTTATAACCATCTCAAAAGCGGGAACCAAGATATACTTCACCGATGACAACACCAACTCAAACGGCGACAGCGGCTTTGCTTCGGCGGCGGCGTATGTTATTTCTTCGTGGAAAATGGAGAATGCCGAGTGGGTGCTTGACACCGAGGGCGCCAACTACCGCGGCTGCGGCAAGGCAGAAAGCGATATCTCCAAGGTGTCCGATGACGGTAAAGCTGTTACATATTTCTATGTGACCTCCAAGGACAATGAAAACATCCGCCTTTGCTTCCGTTCCGGACAGAGCACCAGCTTCACTCCCGCCGACTACCCGACCGTTTATGTCCAGTTCACCGGCGAGCAGGGAACCGTCGGCGCATCTCAGGCAGAGAAAGAAGCGTTTGACAAGTATATTGCTGAGGAGGCTGCTGCGGTGAAATACCCCGCGCTCAAGGGTCTCACCGTGAACTTCCTCGGTGACAGCTATTTTGCCGGAAACGGACTCAACCCCGATTACGTATGGCCGTCCCTGCTCGGTAAGATCTATGGTATGAACTATACGAACTACGGCAAAAACGGTTCCACGATGTCCGATTATGTTACCACCAACAACCCCATGGTCGTGAGATATAAGCAGATGGCTGATAACTCTCCCGATATCGTGGTGTTTGAGGGCGGTAAAAACGACTACAACAAAAAGGTCCCGATAGGTAAGAACGACGATACCGATACCAAGACCTTCAAGGGCGCGCTCAATGTCCTTATAGACGGTCTGCGCGCAAAATATCCGAATGCCGTGCTCATCGCAGTGACCCCCTGGAAGGTGTCGGGCACCAACGGCATAGGCAATACGGTATCCTCCTATGCGGATGCCATGCGTGAGATATGCGCCATCAAGGGCGTTGCCTGTTTCAGTGCCGATGATCCTGCGGTCTCCGGTGTTGATATGACCGATGCCGCGTTCCGTGCTGATTATTCCATGAACCCGACAGACGTGAGCCACCTCAACTTCGCGGGACACAAGCTCGTTCTGCCCAAGTTTGAAAAATTCATTGCGGATACTTATTCCGCCGCAAAAGCCAACTGATAATATCCGTAAAACGGTAAAAACGGTCTAAAAAATGTGGACTGCCGCATTATGCGGCAGTCCACATGAAAAAATCAAATCAGTTCTCACCGATGATCCCGGGCATTTCGAAGAGACTCCGTATGGTATGCTCGCATTTGAAATCATCGTAAAAATGACCGTCGTCGAAAAGGCACCCGTGCATTCCGGCGTTCAGACCTGCAAGCACGTCGATGTCGCGGTCCCCGACCATCAGCGAACGGTCGCGGTCAAGCGAAAAATGCCGGCAAAGATAATTCAGGGCATCCGGCGAAGGCTTTGACGGGAAGCCCATAGTGCTGTCGATTATAAATGTAAACTCGCCGAGCAGCCCCCATTTTTCAAGCAGTATACGCGGAAACTCGTCCGAGTGCGTATAGAGGAAGTTCCGCTTGCCGTGCTCGCGCGCAAAAGCGAGCGCTTCGGCGGCTCCCGGTATCGGTCCCTCCTCCTTCAGCGCTATCTCATGGTAAATGTCGTACATGATCTTTTTTGCCTCGGCTCTGTTTTCAAATGCGTAGTGCCGAAAGGCGTGCCGCACCGATTTTTTTAGGTGAAAAAGCACCGATTCGTATGTGTCATGCATCCCGTAATGCTCAAGCGTGAGGTACAGTGCGCGGGTGAAGTAGGGGTAAGAGTCGGCTATCGTGCCGTCGAAATCGTAAATAATATTGTCGTACATGGTGTCGGTTCAGTTCTTTCCTTTAGATTAGCGTTTGCGTTCGGCTTCCTCGGGGGTCTCTTCGATATTTATGCGGGTCAGGTGAAGGTTGCTGATGCCGAAATAGTATCCGAGCCATCCGGCGAGAAGTCCGGGGATGATTATTATAAAATAGGATATCCAGTATGAGTTGGCGGGGTGTGCGTTGATCTTTATAAACGACAGGATGCCCGTGTACATTCCTTCTATCCATATAGCTACCATGGCTGCAACTGCGCCGACCGTGGAGAAAAATCCAATGCCATTCAGCAGGTTCCCGAGCATCACAAGCACCGCAAGCAGAAAATTCGGTACCGACGCCCAAAGCGCCATGTAAAGTCCGGTAAGCGGAACGCGCGGAGTCCTGCCTGCTTCGATTGACGGTATCTGCTTGTATCCGATCTCCCAGAGAGCGGAATAATTCAGAAAAACAAAAAATAAGACGGCAAAAATACTTGTCACGAGCTTAAGCGTGTCGTATTTTGCCATACCGCAGGCAATGGCAAGAACATTGCCGAGAATGGATATCGCGAGCTGAGTGATAAACAGCTTGACGATAGTGTAAGAATTCTTTTTGAAAAAATTCATGTGGATCAGAGATTCCTTTCGATGATTCGACTGTATCTATTATATAATCCAAACCGCCGGTTTGCAATAACCGGACCGGAAAATTTACACTTTATCCAATAAAACAGCCAAAGAGATCGCCGCCTTTAAGACGGAAGATTCTAAATATAAGAAATATATCAAAGATAAGGGATTAGGAAAAATGGCTACCCAATATGTTCCTGAAGAATACCCGCCGCTATTGCGTGAGTTTGCGGGATATAAGCTGGTGATACAGGGGCGCTCACCGCGCACGGTGAATGAATATATGCTGGACCTGCGCACGTTTTTCCGTTTTCTCATATTACAAAAAAACGGGAACGTACCGTCGCCCGGCAGTGAGGAGCTTGTCTCTGTTGACATACGGTGCGTCGACATTGATTTTCTGCGCGGGATAACAAGCACCGATATATACGATTTTTTGTTTTATACAGACCGTCAGCGCGGTAACGGCAGCGCCGCACGCGCGCGCAAGCTGGCGGCTATAAAGGGACTTTTCAAATATCTCACCTCAAAGCGTCAGCTTCTCGAGCATGATCCGACCGTTGCGATAGATACGCCGAACAAGCGGCGCTCGCTTCCGAAATACCTGTCGCTGGATGAGTCCCGCCTGCTGCTTGAGACGGTACGCACCGATACGTCGTCAACGTTCAGGCGCCGCGATTTTGCGATAATAACGATATTCCTCAACTGCGGTATACGTCTTTCCGAGCTTTGCGGAATGAATATTTCCGACGTGGACCGGTATCTCCGCTCTGCGCGCATCGTGGGAAAGGGAAACAAGGAGCGCATCATATACCTTAACGACGCATGCCGCGCGGCGCTCGGAGATTATATGGGAGAGCGCAGCGGCATAAAGCCGAAGACCCCGGCGGACGAAAATGCTCTTTTTATCAGCCGTGTGGGAAGACGAATGTCACCGAAGTCGGTCGAGTGCATGGTGGACAAGTATCTTGACCGCGCCGGACTCGGTTCAAAAAACTATTCCGTGCATAAGCTAAGGCATACTGCCGCAACGCTCATGTACCGCGAGGGAGGCGTTGACGTCCGTGTGCTCAAGGAGATACTCGGGCACGAACAGTTGAACACCACTCAGATATATACACACGTTGCCGACAGCGATGTTGAGCTGGCAATGGCAAAAAATCCGCTCGCGGGAGACGTAAAGCGCGTGTCCGACAGGACGGATGAACAAAAAGACGAAGGGAACGATAAACAGTAAATGATGAAGCTGCAAAACTTTTCACTTATATATCCGGACGAGCTGTCCCAGGAGCGGCATATGCGCTCGGAGGATCGCCCTGACATAAGCCAGTATGTTGTTGACGAGCTGGGGCTTGGCGATATTCTTGAGCTTAAAAACGGCTCTCTGCCGGAGTTTTTTACAGCCGATCCGGATGTGATAGCGTACAGGAACGAGACTTTCCGCGATCTGCTTGACAATCCGGCGCTCATAGACACGCTCAATTCCGTTATGCCGATACTTAATGACATACTTGAGCTGCGCCGCCTTGAATCCGACAGCGGCGATACTACGGATTACCTTGCCAGCATAACCGAGATAGAGCTTTATATTTCAAGCGTGGATACCCTCAACGACGGGCTGAACGCGGTGAGCGATTCACTGCGCGGCAGGGCGTTCCGCACGCTTTGCGACCGCATAAACGAGCTTGCCGAGAGCGATTATTACAGCGAGCTCAACGAAAAGCTATTTGAACTCACCAAACGCGTCCGCGAGATAAGAAGCGTGACCATAGGTGTGAATCTCGACGCGCAGCTGCGCCCCAAGGAAGCGGGCGTGCTTTCGATCAACCCCGAGCAGTTCCGTTCGGGCGATATGATAGAAAAGATACTGCGCCTCAACTTCAAGGACGACGAGTATACGTGTATCGCAAAGCTCGTTCCGTTCAATAAGAACCAGAACGAAAATCAGAAAACGGCACTGTCGATAGCCTTCAATTCCGCGATAAACGACGTATACAGCTCCTCGCTTCGCTCATGGAAGAAGATCGTTCAGCAGTATGTGCTTGAAAACACCGATTTCCTGCTGAATCTTATCCCCGAGATCGAATTTCTTGTAAAGGGAACGCGCCTGCTTTCAAGGCTTAAGGCAAAGGGATGCCCGCTGTGCGTGCCCGAGGTGATGCCCGCCGCCGACAGATGCTACCGTGCATACGGACTTTACAATCCCGCCGTGGCGCTTAAGATCGAGGGCGAGGTCATCCCCAACGACCTTGTTTTTGATGAGAATGCCACGATATATGTTCTTTCCGGACCCAACCGCGGCGGAAAATCCGTCATTACCTGTGCGCTCGGTATTTCTCAGGCAATGATGCAGCTTGGTATGTTCGTGCCTGCCGAGTCTGCTGTCATGTCTCCGGTAGATGCCATATTCACGCATTTCCCGACAGGCGCCGACGATACCATAGACAAGGGCAGACTCGGTGAGGAATGCGCGCGTCTCGATGCGATAATCAACGCGGTCACCGACCGCTCGCTCGTGCTTCTTGACGAATCGCTTTCGTCAACCGGTGCGTTCGAGGCATCGTATATCGCTGCCGAGGTACTTGGCGGTCTTGCCATGATAGGTTGCCGCGTGCTGTTTTCCACCCACTTGCATGAGCTTGCGGGAATGATAGACGACATAAATGCCCGCACTGCCCCTGCGGGGGCAAGGATAGACACACTTGTCGCCGGCATCGAAGAGGGAAAGAGATCATTCAAGATCACACGTGCAAAGCCGGACGGCAAGAGCTACGCACGTGATATTGCCGAAAAATACGGACTTTCGTTTGATTCCATAAGGAAAAAGATCGAAGACCGACATACAAAATAAAGAGGAAAAACAAATGGATAAACTTTTATCATTGCTTGAAAACGATGCAAAGCTCACTGCCGAGCAGTTGGCTGTAATGCTTGACAAGGAGACCGGAGATATAAAAAAAGCTATTGACAAATACGAGCGCGAGGGCATCATTCTCGGCTATCAGGCGCTTGTCGACTGGGATAAGACCGACCGTGAATATGTAACAGCGTTCATAGAGGTAAAGATAACTCCTCAGCGTGACCTTGGCTTTGACAAGGCGGCCGAAAAGATATACAGCTATCCCGAGGTAAAGAGCGTTTATCTCATGTCCGGCGGTTTCGACCTTGCTCTTATTATCGAGGGCAAGACCATGCGCGAGGTGGCTTTCTTTGTGGCGCAGAAGCTGGCGCCAATCGAATATGTGACCTCCACGGCAACGCACTTTGTGCTTAAAAAGTACAAGGATAAGGGTGTGGTCTACGGTCAGCCGGAAATCGACGAGAGAGGAAACTGCAACTGATGTTTGATTACGACAGGTTACTCTCGCCGACGGTGACGTCGCTGAAAAAATCCGGCATACGTAAGTTTTTTGACCTCCTTGAGGAGATGGACGATGTTGTGTCCCTCACGGTCGGTCAGCCTGATTTTGTTACACCGTGGCATATCCGCGAGGCAGGCATCGAAAGCCTTGAGCGCGGAAAAACTTATTATACCTCAAATGCGGGCACGCTTGATCTGCGCCGCGAGATATCTGCGTATCTTTCGCGCCGTTTCGGTCTTGTATATGACCCCAAAAAAGAGATCATCGTCACAATAGGCGGCAGTGAAGCGATAGATATGACTATACGCACGCTGGTAACGCCGGGGGATGAGGTGATAATTCCCGAGCCGTGCTTTGTCTGCTACGAGCCGCTTGTGAGAATGGCAGGCGGCGTGCCGGTCATCGTTGATACGTCGGCTGAGGATAAATTCAAGCTCACGCCGGAAAAGCTCGCGGCGGCTATCACGCCAAGGACAAAGCTGCTTGTGCTGGCGTACCCCAACAATCCTACCGGCGCGGTCATGACGCGTGAGGACCTTGAGGGCATCGCCGAGGTCCTGCGCCCGACGAATATCGCAATACTTTCGGATGAGATATACGCCGAGCTCACATTCGGCTTCAGACATACCTCTATCGCATCGCTTCCCGGAATGCGCGAGCGCACCATACTTGCCTCCGGATTTTCAAAGGCGTATGCAATGACAGGCTGGCGCCTCGGCTATGTTTGTGCGCCGCCTCAGATATCTGATCAGATACTCAAGCTCCACCAGTATGCGATAATGTGCGCGCCTACCACGAGCCAGCTTGCCGCAATAGAGGCGATGAAGAACGGGGATGCGGACATTGAATACATGGCAGAGCAGTATAACTTCCGCCGCCGCTACATTTACCGCGGACTTGCGGATATCGGCATCGATTCGTTCGAGCCGGAGGGAGCGTTCTATATATATCCAGAGATCGGAAAGTTCGGACTCTCAAGCGACGAGTTCTGCAACCGTCTGCTTTATGAATATCACTGCGCGATAGTCCCCGGCACCGCATTCGGCGCATCCGGAGAGGGATTTGCCAGAATATCTTACGCATACTCGGTAAAACACATCGACGCAGCACTGGAAAGACTTGAAGCATTTACCAAGACACTTAAAAAATAATTTTTCCGGAGCATACAATGGAAAACACCAGTCAGAGCGAACGTAAAAAAAGCGTGCTCGGCGCAATTGCGGCGAGCAAGCTGAGCGAGATGCTCAAAAATATAGATATAAGCTCGATCAAGGAGACGACCGGTGGGTATAATGCGCGTGCGCGTATACTTGCGCTCTTTGACATGGGAACGTTTGCCGAGACAGGTGCGTACATCGTCAGGCGCGAGCCGGGCGAGGACCCGTCCGAGATGTTCTCGGGCGTGATAACGGGATACGGCGCGGTGAACGGGCGACTTGTCTATGCGTTCGTTCAGGACAGCGCGCGTATGCGCGGCGCGTTCGACAGTACGTCTGCCGGTAAAATAGCAGAGCTTATACGTCTTGCCGCGCGCAACGGCGCTCCGGTCGTCGGCATATTTGACTCCTGCGGCGCGTCCATCTACGAGGGCGCAAGAGTTCTTGCCGCCTACGGGGAGGTAATGAGGCAGATAAATGCCGTAAAGGGAACGATCCCTCTTATCGCCCTCATTCCCGGAGTCTGCGGTGGCGGGATGGCGGCGTTCGCATCAACATTTGATTTTATTCTCACAGTGAGCGGACAAAGCGATTTTTACGTTTCGCCGCCGTTCATCAGCGGCGAGGCGCCGTCGGACGGTACTTCGGTGGCGGATATCGCCGTTGCCGACGAGGACGAGCTGTATCCGCGCACACGCGAATTGCTCTCATATTTGCCCTCAAACTGCAACGAGGGTGCAAGAATGTCGGATGCTCCGGTCTTTGACCGTGACATCCCGACCGAATATCTTGCTCCGAAGGAATACGACGCGCGAAAGATCGTTGCATGCCTTTCGGACGGTGACAGATTTATTTCACTTGGCTCCGGCTCGGTCCCCGAGCTTGTCTCGGGACTGGCATACGTCGGAGGCATAGCCTGCGGTGTTCTTGCCAACGATCAGCACGAACATAGCGGAATGATGACCGCACGCGCGTGCCGACGCGCGGCAAGACTCGTAAGGTTTTGCGACAGCTTCGGTCTGCCACTTATCGCGCTTGCCAATACTGCGGGCGCATGCCCGGACGAGGCGGATTCTGCCGGATACGCCGAGGCTGTTGCAGGGCTTTATACGGCGCTCACGATCTCGGAAAATGCCAAGATAAGCGTTGTCACGGGGGGCGCATACGGCATGGGCTTTACGCTCATGGCGTCAAAATCGGTCGGAGCCGACATTGCTTTTGCTCTGCCCGACTCCTGTATAAGCCCAATGTCCCCCGAGGCGTCCGTGGCGTTTGCATGGAACGACCGCATATGCGACAATGATGTGACCGTGACGCGGGAGCAGCTTGAGGCAGAATGGCGCGAAAGACTTGCGTCTCCGTGCGATGCGGCGCTCTGCGGTCAGATCGATGATATAATCCCCGCAGATGAGCTGCGTCTGCGCGTCGTTTCTGCGGTGCGGATGCTGGCGGCAAAGTCGCGCAGCGTTCCGACTCCGCGCCGCGAAGGACGGAGGCAGAAATGAAGTGGACGATATGGGCAGTAGCGGCGGCTCTTGCGGTTGCCGTGGTGCTTGCCGTAGTCCTTACGGTGTTACATAAAAGAAAAAAGAAGCGCGAGCGTATAGCCGCCGAAAAAGCCGCCGAGGAAGCACGCGCGGCGGAAGCGGCGGAGGAGTTGAGGCTTGCGCAGATCGCGGCGGAGGAGGCGGCAAAAAAGGCTAAAGCCGAGGAACTTGCCGCGCTGATAACCGCCGCTGTTGCGGCGGCGCTTGCCGCCGAGGCGGAGGAAAAGAAAAAAGCTCCGCCAAAATTCCGCGTCGTTGCATTTGAGCGGGTGGGCGGCGCCCATCCGTGGGATCGCTGAATTGCTTACCGGAGGTTTATAATGAAGAGAAAATTCAAAATCAAGATCGGTGACAATGAATATATTGCCGAGGTCGAGGAATTGACAGACGAGACCGTCGGCGGTGAAGATAAGAAAAAGAGCTCGCCGGGAGCCGTCGAAGACGGCGGCAGAGAGCCGGATAAAAAGACAGACGGCGAACAGTAATGGAAAGCGAAAAAAACTGCCTGCGCGTCAGCGGCCTGATCGACTGCCGCACTCTGCATGCAATACCCGAGGGCGAGCTTGCGGAGCTTCTCAAAGCCGTTGACCGCGCGGGATTCGGTTCGCTTGAGCTGTGGGGAGCCGATGATTTTTCGGACGGACTTGATGTTTACCGTACCGATCCGTGGGAACGGCTCAGAACCATTCGTGACGGCATCAGCAGAACATCGCTGAGACTTACTCTGGCGGGGCAATGTCTTCTCGGACAGGCGCCGTACGCCGATGATGTTGCGGAGTATTTTGTGGCGCGTTCGGTCGAAAACGGCATAGATACGTTAAGGGTATACGATGCTCTGAACGATCCGCGTAATATCGAAACGGTTGCATCCGCCGCCAAAAAGCGCGGCGCATGGTTTGAGGGGGCAATGGTGTATGCCGTAAGTCCCGCACACAGCAACGGTTTTTTTGCCGGCTATGCCGCATTGCTTGAAAAGATGGGAGCGGATTCGGTCTGTGTGATCGACCCCGAACAGGCGCTCACTCCGGATGAAACTTCAAAGCTGGTCGCCGCGGTGAAGGGAAGTTGCAGTCTACCGATCTCGGTAGAGGTCCACACTGTCGGGTGTGCCAGCGCGGCGGCAACGGCGGGCGCCGATGAAATATGCGTGCGCATATCGTGCGAGACTTCGGGAAATTTCACGGATATCACAAGCGCGGTCCCCACGGCGCTTTCCGCGCGTATGCTCGGCAAAGCGCTTGAATATCTGCCGTCGGATGTTGCCGAAAGCGGAGCCACTGACGAGCGCATGAAAGCCGCCGTCGAACGTGTGCGTGCCGATGCAGGATATCCGCCCATGGCGTCGCCTGTTGACGGCATTGTCTATGCTCAGGCGGCAGTCGGAGCATACGGCGATGTGTACGGTGAGATGCTGCCGGAATTCAAAGCGCTTGTACGCGGAATGTACGGAAGAACACCGATGCCGCCGTTACCGGAGCTTGTGGCGCTCACCGGCAAAAATGCACCGATAATGCTCACGCGTCCCGCCGATATGCTTTCGCCGGAGCTTGAATCACTGCGTTCGGAAGCGGCACAGTACCTTGAACAGGCGGAGGACATCCTCACATATGCCATGTCACCCTCCGGCGCCATCGGCTATTTTGAATACCGTAAGGCGCGCGAATACGGTATAGATGCCGTGCATTCGGACCCCAAGCTCGGAGTACACGTGATATAACGCTAACGGAATAGCTATATAAAATCGATCTGCACAAACAGCGGTGCCGGAAAACTCAAAATTAGTTTTACGGCGCCGCTGTTTTTCGGTAAAGCGCGCGGGCATAAAGACCGTCACGCCTGACCGTGTGGCGTTTTTGCTTTGTTGTTCTTTTTTGATAAGCTTCACAAGCGCGCTCGTGCCGAGACGAGTCGCGCCAAGGGAGATGAAGTCCTCTGCATCGGCAAATGAGCGTATACCGCCCGCCGCTTTTATCTTGAGTCCCTCCGGGATGTTGGCTGCAAACAAGGCAATATCTTCGCGCGTTGCGCCTCCGGTCGAAAATCCGGTGGACGTTTTAATGTAATCAGCACCCGCTGCGCCTACGATCTTGCACATGCGCTTCTTTTCGTCATCCGTAAGCAGGCAGGTTTCGATTATTACCTTGAGGATATGCCCGCCGCAGGCGGCCTTTACTGCGCGTATTTCGTCCTCAACGGCATCAAAGCGTCCATCCTTCAGCCAACCGAGATTTATCACCATATCTATCTCGTTCGCCCCGTTTTTTATTGCATCGGCAGCTTCAAAGCACTTTGCCGCTGTTGTGTCGTAGCCGAGCGGAAATCCGATGACAGTGCATATGTTGAGCTTGCCTTCCGTATATTTGTGCGCGAAGCCGACGTACGAGGCGGGAATGCAAACCGACGCGGTGTGATATTTAAGACCGTCGTCGCATATGGTCTTTATCTGTTCCTCTGTTGCGGTGGGCGCAAGCAGAGTGTGATCCGCATATTTCAGAATTTCATATTTATCCATCATAAAACCTCTTTTCAAAGTGTTGTGTATATATATGATAGCACAACGCACAAAAAATATCAAGATAAAATCAAAAAAGTATTGAAAAAAACCTACTCTTCTGATATAATTATGCGTAGTTCAATCCAAGTAACGAAAGGTACGGATCAGATATGAAAGTAAAAAACGATATACATAACCATACCCTTTGGTCATCGTGCTGTCATGACCCCGAGGCGACCATAGACGCATATGCCCGTCGCGCCAAGGAGCTGGGACACACTGTCTTCGGCGTCTCCAACCACCTTTGGGACGAAAAGGTCCCCGGCGCAAGCCCGTGGTACCATAAACAGATGATAAATTACGGTCTTGAGGGCGCACGCGCCGAAATGCCGTCGCTTCCAGGCATAAGACTCATGATCGGCACCGAGACCGAATATTGCGGTATGTCCGACACTCTCGGAATGCTCGCCGAGACCGCAAAGCGCTTTGATTATGTGCTTGTTCCGCACACTCACCTGCATATGAAGAATTTTGTCATTCCCGAAATGGATGACATAAAGGCAAAGCGTGATGAGCTTACCGCAAAGCTTACGGCTTCAATGCCCGAGCTGGGAGCTGACCGCGCACAAAAGATGGTGAACTCCATTCCGCATGCGGAGATCGAAAAGCTCATAGGTGAGCGTAAGGTCGATGTTGTCGGCTATCACGCTGATTTTATGTACCACAGCTTTATCGGACTCATGAACAATAAGGAATTTCAAAAGCTCGCCGCCACCGTTCCGACGATAATAGCACACACATTCTCACCTTGCGGATTTTCTATCGAAATGCAGAAGACACTGATCGAGGCAGTACCGGATGAAAGATATCTTGAATGCTTCGGTATTGCCGCCGGAATGGGAGTCGGTATTGAGGTCAATACAGGCGCATTCAAAATGCCCGGAAACGACTTTGCCGATGAAGCGATGATCCGCGTTATGAAGCTTGCCAAAGCCGCCGGATGTAAATTCACATTCGGTACGGATACGCATTCTCTTGCCGGACTTGACAATATCCGCATGGCAGACCGTATTTCCGAGCTTTGCGATATAAATGAAGATGACCTTATGGATTTCATAAGGGGCTGATATATAATAACGGAACAACGGACTCGGCGGCTGGTCGCCGCCGTTTTCCGTCCGCGCTTTTTCTGTTC
>ENA-UOJS01001312-UOJS01001312.1-human-gut-metagenome-genome-assembly--contig:-C74-NODE-1312-length-21242-cov-10.925851_pt1 | contig 21242 bp, 18 predicted proteins | sample MGYA00242355_ERZ723902 | MGnify/ENA metagenome assembly ERZ723902 | reverse complement strand
AGCCGATCAGGTTCTGCATCTCGGAGGCAAAGGCGATCTGGTGGCTGGACTTGGAATAGCCGTAGAACAGCGGACGGATGCCGATGGGGTCGCGGGCTGCAATCAGCCGGTCCTTGCGGGAATCATACAGAATAAGCGCGAACTCGGAGTCCATGTGGCGGAACATATCCAGACCGTACTCGTAATACAGCGGCAGCAGGATCTCGCAGTCGCAGTCGGAGGCAAACTTGTAGCCCCGGCGCTTCAGGATCTCCTTCTCAAAGCGGAAGCCGTAGAGCTCACCGTTGCAGACCACGCAGTCGGCACCGCGGTAGAAGGGCTGCATCCCCTCCGGGGTCAGGCCCATGATGGCAAGGCGGCCAAAGCCCATCAGACCAAAAGGCCCTTCCACCACACGCTGGTCGTCCGGCCCACGCATCACGGTGCGCAGCAGATACTCCTTGAATTTGGCGGCACTCAGGTCGTGCCCCGTGTAACCCATAACACAACACATATTTCTTACCCCTCTCTCTAAACCTCTCCGTCAATGCTTCACATTGCCACCTCTCCTGATAGGAGAGGCAAGTTTCCCGGTGACTGAGAGGTTTTTGCAAATAAAAAAATACGGCAGCCTTCCTCCCATTGCTAGGACGAATGCTGCCGTATCCGTGGTGCCACCTAAATTACCGGTGCGCGAACACACCAGTCACTTTTGTGTACTCTCCCCGTTGAAAGCACTGCCGCGATAACGAGCGGCTGCCGTCGGCCCCTACTAACTGCCCGAAGCAGGTTCAGGGGGAAGCTCACGGGGGTTCGTTCGGGGCTCATTCTCTGTGCGGCTTCCATCAGCCCGCACTCGCTGCAAAAGAACCTTGAGCACTTACTTTTCCCGATCAACGCTTTTCCTGCCTGCATTGTATCACGGCTCTTTGTCCGTGTCAACACAGTGTTCGCATTTTTGTGCGGTCTGCCCCGGATGGGGGCTGTTTTGTGCGCAGCTGCGGCACAATCCGTACAAAACGCTGCCCTCGCACTGCAGGGTGAAGCCGTGCTCCGCCATCAGATGGGCACGCACCTCATCCATAAAGTGGCAGTCCAGGTGATAAATGCGCCCGCACTGCACGCACTTCAGGTGCAGGTGCTCGCGGCAGTGGCGGCCTTCGTCCACATACTGGAACACGGCCTTTTCGCCCTTATCGGCCACATATTTCATAATGCGCTGCTCGCCTGCCAGCTTGTCCAGATACCGGTACACCGTGGTGGGATTGGGGCTGGCCCCCTCTGCCTCCAGATGTTCCAGAATGTTGGATGCACTGACCGCGTGCTGGCGGTTGTTGATGAGATAATCCAGGATCAATTGCCGGGTTTTGGTGTTGTACCCCCCGCGACCTGCCATGGTATCAGCCTTCCTTTCTGGGTCAAGTGTACCACAATTTATCCTTCGATGCAAAACAAGAACGAAACACTGGCGACAAGCACAAAAAAACTGTTCAATTTATAGCAAAATAATGCATGATATCTGTTCAAAACGGAAAAGCTCCCAAAGTTTTCAAAAAAGTCTTGTAAACATTGTCCGGATATGTGATAATAATGTTAATGATTACTTGGATTATTTAAGGGATACAAGCTGTCCGGCGGGCGACTGATTGCTGCCTGAATGGTCCTGCTTGCGAACTAGGAGATAGAACAATGAAAGAGATGGATTCCCAGTCAAAGCTCAGCCTGAAGCTGCAGGCTTACCAGTACCTGAAAACGAAGATTTTGAACTGCGAGTACCGCCCCAACGAATTTCTGAACGAGCAGAAGCTCTGTGCCGAGATGGGCAACATCAGCCGCACCCCCATGCGTGACGCGCTGGGCCGCCTGGAGCAGGAGGGGCTGATCACCATCCTGCCCAAAAAGGGGCTGATGGTCTCCGGCATTACCGAAGAGGACGTGCACAGCATGTTCGAGATGCGTCTGCTGGTGGAGCCTTACGCCCTGCGCACCTACGGCAACCTGATCCCCCGGGAGCAGCTGGAGGCCTACACTGAGCTGATGCACCACCCCGAGCGGATCGACGACTTCTGCAAATCCGACGATGATTTCCATGAGCTGCTGATGAGCAGCCTGCCCAACAAATATCTGCGCTCTGGCTATGACCGCATCACCGGCCTGAACACCCGTTTCCGCATTATGACCGGCAAGGTGAGCATGATCAATCAGGATCAGACCTGTGAGGAGCATCTGGAAATTCTGAATGCCGCCCTGAGCGACAACTGGAACACCGCCGCCGATGCGCTGCAGCATCACCTTGAGCTGGCCCGCGATAAGGCCGAGGGAGTCATCAAGGTCATCCGGCTGTGGTAAATGAAACGATAAAAACGCTGTATCACTCCTTCCGGCATCGCTGATGCGATGCCGCCGCCCTCTCAGAGGGAGGCTTTTGCGTTGGCTGCCGCGTTAAGGCTCCCTCCTAGAGGGAGCTGTCGAGCGAATGCGAGACTGAGGGAGTAGTACAGCGTTTTCTTTTGCTGGAAAGTGTAAAAAATTCATAGAAATCACAAGAAAAGTGCATTGAATATTGTTTAACAATGTGGTATCCTTAACAACAGAGAGAGCCCGCTGGCAGGCGGGCAGAATGATTTGGAGGAAAATAATTATGGCTGACCGCATTGTTCTGAACACCATTTCCTACCATGGCCACGGTGCCATTGAGAACATCGTTCCCGAGCTGACCGCCCGCGGCTACAAGAAGGCTTTTGTCTGCTCTGACCCCGACCTGATCAAGTTCGGCGTGACCAAAAAGGTCACTGACCTGCTGGATGCTGCAAACTTCGCCTACGCTGTTTACAGCGAGATCAAGCCCAACCCCACCATCGCCAACGTGCAGGACGGCGTGGCAGCCTTCAAGGCTGCTGAGGCAGACTGCATTGTGACCATCGGCGGCGGCTCCTCCATGGATACCGCAAAGGCCATCGGCATCATCATCAATAACCCCGAGTTTGCGGACGTGCGCTCTCTGGAAGGTGTTGCCCCCACCAAGAAGCACGCGGTGTTCACCATCGCAGTGCCCACCACTGCCGGTACTGCTGCTGAGGTCACCATCAACTACGTCATCACCGATGTGGAGAAGAAGCGCAAGTTCGTCTGCGTGGACACCAACGATATCCCCGAAATCGCTGTGGTCGATCCCGATATGATGTCCTCCATGCCTAAGGGCCTGACCGCCGCTACCGGTATGGACGCTCTGACCCACGCCATCGAGGGCTATATCACCAAGGGCCACTGCACCATCTCCGATATGTTCCATCTGGAAGCCATCAAGCTCATCAGCGAGAACCTGCGCGGTGCCGTGCAGAACACCCCGGAGGGCCGCGAGGGCATGGCTCTGGGCCAGTACATCGCCGGTATGGGCTTCTCCAATGTGGGTCTGGGCATTGTCCACTCCATGGCACACGGCCTGTCCGCTCTGTATGATACCCCCCACGGCGTGGCTTGCGCCATCCTGCTGCCGGTGGGTCTGGAGTACAACAAGACCGTTGCCGGGGAGCGCTACCGCGCGGTCGGCAAGGCCATGGGCGTGAAGGGCATCGACGAGATGAACGATGCTGAGGCTGCCGATGCCACCATCGCCGCCGTCAAGCAGCTGAGTGCGGATGTGGGCATCCCCGCAAACCTGCAGGGCATCCTGAAGGAAGAGGACATCCACTTCCTGGCTGAGTCTGCTTTTGCAGATGCCTGCCGCCCTGGCAACCCCCGCGATACCAGCGTGGAGGAGATCGAGGCACTGTATAAGAGCCAGCTGTAATTCGTAAACTGAACAAAGAGGGTCGGGAATGCCGCTTCCCGGCCCCTTTTTGTTCCGGGAAAGGAGCGCTATGAACCTAAATTTCTATACTCTTTGTGTAATTTATCTGGTATATTCCTTTTTGGGCTGGGTAGGCGAGACCGTTGTTGCAACCGCAAAGGGCCGCCGGTTCACCAATCGCGGCGTGGCCTCCGGCCCCTTCTGCTTTGTGTACGGCACGGCAGGGGTGCTCATCACCATCGGCCTGAACGACCAGCGCACCAGCCTGGCGGCACTGTTCTTCGGCAGCATGATCTATGCCACGGTGGTGGAGTGGTTGACCGCCAAGCTGCTGGAAAGGATCCACCACCGCCGCTGGTGGGACTACTCCGATAAAAAGTTCAATCTGGATGGCTATGTCTGCCTGCAGTACTCCCTGCTGTGGGGTCTGCTGGGCATGGCGGCAGTCCGCTGGGGCAACGACCTGCTGTTCCGGCTCTGCGCCCACCTGCCGCCGCTGCTGTTCCACGCTGTGGTATGGGTCGGCATGGCGCTGGCCGTCCTCGACCAGATCTCTGCCATGGTGGTGGTCAGCCGGTATGCGAACCGCCACCCACGGCTCGAGCAGCTGAATCGGGAGCTGGGCAGGGGCTCGGAGAGGCTGCGGCAGAAAATTACCGCCAGCGTGGAAAAGCGGATCCAGCGGGCGTACCCTGCTGCGGCTCGTCCGGAGCCCACCACCAGTGCCGAAAAGCAGCTCTCCCTTGCCGACCTGCTCTGGCTCTTTGTCATCGGGGCTTTCCTCGGAGATGTGGTGGAGACCATCTTCTGCCGCATCACCGCCGGGGTCTGGATGAGCCGTTCCAGCCTGGTCTGGGGCCCGTTCAGCGTGGTGTGGGGGCTGGCGCTGGTGCTGGCCGCCATCCTGCTGCGGGGCGGCGAACAGAAGAGCGAGAGCCGCATCTTCTGGTTCGGCGTGATCCTGGGCGGTGCGTATGAGTATGTGTGCAGCGCCGTGACAGAGCTGCTGTTTGGCACTGTGTTCTGGGATTACAGCGGCTTCAAGTTCAATCTGGGCGGGCGCATCAACCTGCTGTACTGCTTCTTCTGGGGCATTGCGGCCGTGACCTGGATCCGCTATGGCTACCCGCTGGTGGCAAAGGGGATGAAGGCGGTCAAGCGCAGGATCCGCCCCTGGATGACCGCTCTGCTGGCTGTGTTCATGGCCGTGAACCTTGTAACCAGTGCGTTGGCGCTGGCCCGCTACGATGCCCGCACCAGCGGCGCGGCTCCGGCCAATGCGGTGGATGTGCTGCTGGATGAGCATTTTGACAATGCCCGGATGGAGCGCATCTACCCCAACGCCAAAAAGGTGGAGAAGGCTGGGTGAAAATGCACGATTTTGCTTGCGTTTTGCAGGGGAAACAGGTATAATACTCTATGGATTAAAAAGGAGAGATTTTATATGCTGATCCCTGTATTATTGTTTATCGTGGGCCTGCTCTGCCTCATCAAGGGCGGCGACTGGTTCGTGGACGGTGCAACCGGCATCGCCCGCCGCTTCAAGGTGCCGGAGCTGCTCATCGGTGCCACGGTGGTGTCCATCGGCACCACCCTGCCTGAGGTCATGGTCTCCACCACCTCGGCCATGACCGGCCACGGCGAGATCGCCTATGGCAACGCCATTGGCTCGGTCATCTGCAACGCGGCCCTGATCGCGGCCATCACCATTGCGGTCCGCCCGGGCAAGGTGGACCCCAAGAGCCTGCGGGTGCCGGTGCTGTTCTTCTTTGTGGCAGCGGCCCTGTATGCGGGCGTGGCCTACACCACCGGCTACTTCAGCCGCCCCATCGGCATTGTGCTGCTGGCAATGTTCGTGGCCTACATGGTCTGCAATGTGCTGGCTATGAAAAACGCCCCCGCCCCGGAAGACGATGAGGACGAGCCGGAAAAGGAAATGTCCTTTGCCAAGGAGATCGGCCTGCTCATCCTCGGCGCAGCCCTGATCGCTGTGGGCGCAAACCTGCTGGTGGACAACGGCACCCTGATCGCGCAGGCGCTGGGCGTGCCGGAATCCGTCATCGCCCTGACCTTTGTGGCGCTGGGCACCTCTCTGCCTGAGCTGGTCACGGCGATCACCTCGCTGGCAAAGGGTCACGGCTCCCTCTCGCTGGGCAATGTCATCGGTGCCAACGTGTTCAATCTGGTGCTGGTCAGCGGCATGTCCATCACGGTGTCGCCCTTCAGCATCCCGCAGAACTCCACCATCATGGGCATCAATTCCTCTTTGGTCATGGATCTGCCCGTGATGTTCGCGGTCATGCTCCTCCTGACTGTGCCCGCTCTGCTCAAGGGCAGGCTCTCCCGCTGGCAGGGCGTGCTGCTGCTCTGCATCTATGCAGCCTTCTGCGCTGTCCAGTTTGCAATGTAAGCCTCTGCGCCGGAGACCCGGCCCGGCTCCACGCCGGAGCGGGCGCTTTGGGGTAGAAAACCGTTTTGAGAAAGGCATCCTCGTTTGCGGGGATGCCTTTTTTCTGTCCCCGCAGCAGGGGCTGACCGGAAGCGGCGCTTTCTTAAGAAATCCTTAGAAAAATTTCATGGAAAATGCAGGAAACTGCTGTTATACTAGAACCGAGAATGACAAAAAGGGGAGAAGACCATGGCAGAGCAGACCATTCTGATCGCGGAGGACGATCCGGATATCCGGGACGGCGTGCGCATCCTGCTTTCCGGCGAGGGATACCATATCATCGAAGCCGAAAACGGCACCCGGGCACTGGAGGTGTTCCGCCCGGAGGTCGATCTGGTGATCCTGGATATTATGATGCCGGGCATGAGCGGCCTGCGCGTCTGCGAGGAGCTGCGCAAGCTCTCCACAGTGCCGATCCTGTTCCTCACGGCAAAATCACAGGAGTCCGATAAGCTGCTGGGCCTGACCGCGGGCGGGGACGATTATCTGCCCAAGCCCTTTTCCTTTGCGGAGCTCAGCGCCCGGGTCAAGGCATTGCTGCGGCGGTACTGCGTCTATCAGGGCAAGGGGCAGGCCCCGGCCAGGGCCGAAAACCTGACCCTGTGCAGCCATGGCGTGAAGCTGGCGCTGGACTGCAACCGCGTCTGGGTGGACGGGGAGGAGATCGACCTGACCGAGACGGAGTACAAGATCCTGCGGCTGCTCATGCAGAGCCCCCAGCGCATCTTCCCGGTGCAGGTGATCTACGAGGATGTGTGGCAGGAGCCTTATTTCTACACCTCCAACGGCACCGTGATGGTACATATCCGCAATCTGCGGATGAAGATCGAAAAAGACCCGCAAAACCCCGCCCGTCTGCAGACCATGTGGGGGAAAGGGTACCGCTTTGTGCCCGGGGAGGAGAAGGATCATGCGTAAAAAGCTGGGGCTTTCCGGCAAGCTGATGCTGATGATCCTGTTCTCAGCACTGGCAAGTGCTGTGTTTCTGGTGGGAATGCAGGTCGTGCTGAACAAGGCCCTGTGGCTTTATTTTGACCAGCCGGAAACCCAGCAGAAGGCTGTGGAAAAGCAGGTGCAGGAGCTGCAGAGCTATATCGACCGGCGCGGTCTTTCCAGCCGGGATATCGACAAACTGGACGACTGGTCTGTGCGGAACGGCAGCACGATGTTCATCATCTACGATCGCTCCCGGATGCTCTATTCCTCCTATCCGCTGGTCGCTCCGGTCTACGAGGGGCGGGGAAACGTGACGGAAGCGGTTCCGGCCGAGCGCTGGCTCCCGATGTACTCGCTCACCTTTTCGGACAAAGAGACCACCGCCATGTTCTATTACAACGGCGTGGATGCCTATTACGGCAAGGGGTGCGAGCTCCTGCTGCTTGTCAGCTTTGCCCTTTTCCCGCTGTTTTTCTTCCTGAGCAGCCGGAAGATCATCCGCTATATCCTCCTGCTCAGCGGGGAGATCCAGGCCATGGAGGGCGGCGATCTTGACCACCCCATCACGATCCAGGGGGATGATGAGCTGGCCCTGCTGGCCACCAGTCTGGATGGTCTGCGTCTGACCCTGCGCCAGCAGCAGGCCGAGGAGGCTCAGGCTGCCGCCAAGGTCAAGAGCCTGATCACTGAGATGTCCCACGACCTGCGCACCCCGCTGACCACTCTGCTGCTCTATACCGAGATCCTGCGCCACCACAAATACGAGACCGAGGCCCAGCAGGATGAATATCTGGCAAAGATCAACGGCAAGGCCCGGCAGATCAAGCAGCTGTCCGACAATCTGTTCGAGTACGCGCTGGTCACCCGGGACACCGTGGTGCAGCTGGATGCCCCGGCCCGTTTCTCCCAGATCTTTGAAGAGCCGCTGGCCGAGATGGTGGAGATGCTGCAGCAGCGCGGCTTTGCCTGTGCGCTGGAGCTGGGCAGCGAGGATGTGCTCCTGACCGTGCGGGCGCAGTACATCCGGCGCATTCTGGATAACATCGGCTCCAACCTGATCAAGTACGCCGACCCGGCCCGGCCCATCGAGGTGCGGTTCCTGCGGCAGGAGGGGAAGGCGGGCCTTGTGTTCCGCAACCATGTCCTGCCCGCGCCCCCGGCAGTGGAAAGCACCAAGGTGGGCCTGACCAGCATCGAGACCATGATGGATAAGATGCACGCAGACTGCAAGATCGAACAGGAGAATGAGCAGTTCACCATGACGCTGCTGTTCCCGGTAGAATAAGACAACCCTCTCAGTCAAAGCCTACGGCTTTGCCAGCTCCCCCGAAGGGGGAGGCGGCATTGCGATGCGATGACGGGGAGGGTCTCTTTTTACACTTTTTCCACCGAACTTAAGCAAGTCTTAAGAAAAACCTCCGGCGAATGTTAAGAAAGGCCCGCTATACTGTTGGAAGAAGGGCGGGTGCGGCTTTGCACCCGGCCATAACATCAGGGAGGGGCAACCAATGCTGCGAAAAAACAAACAAACGCCGCAGGAACAGAGCGACCAGGAATTCAATCTGGCGCTGGAAGTGCCTGCAGAACAAAGACCGAAGGGCTGGAGACCTTTTGTAAGGCGCAACTGGAAGCGCATTGCCGCTGCCGCCTGTGCAGCCGCAGTGGCTGGTGCGTTCCTGCTGCCCGGGAAGGGCGCAAAACCGGCAGGCGTAGATACCGCCTATCTGGAAAGCGCGGTGGAGCGCCGGAATATCACAAACGTGTTCAGCGGCTCCGGCACCATTGCCGCCGCCAACACCTACACCGTCAATGCGCTGGTGTCCGGCACCGTGCTCACCGCCGATTTTGCGGTGGGGGACACCATTGAAGAGGGAACGGTGCTCTACACCATCGACAGCTCCAACGCCGCCAACAGCGTGGAAAAGGCCCAGCTCTCGCTGGATCAAGCCCAGCGCAATTACGAGGATGCCGTGGATGCCCAATACGTCCGCAGCACCATCGGCGGCACGCTGGCCTCCTACAAGGTGGCGGTGGGCGATGTGGTCACCGCCGGGCAGGAGGTGGCCACCGTGCGGGATGCCTCCACCCTGCTGCTGACGCTGGAATTCCCGGCGGCGGATGCGGCGAACTTTACCGTGGGGCAGGCCGCACAGGTCACGCTGGACGGCACCTTTGAGGCCGTCTCCGGCACAGTGCGCTCCGTCTCCGGTGCGGATGCTCTGAGCAGCGGGAACCTGCTGGTGCGCACCGTGACCATTGCGGTGAACAACACCGGCAGTCTGACCGCCGCGCAGGCCGCAACGGCCAGCGTCAACGGGGTCAGCGCACTGGCATCGGCAAAATTCAGCTACCAGAACGAGCAGACCATCACCGCCTCCACCGGCGGCACCGTGACCGCCCTCTGCGTGAAAGAGGGCTCCTCTGTCAGCGCCGATACCGCGCTGGTCAGGATCTCCGGCAAGGAGCTGACCAAGCAGGTGCAGAACGCCTCCGATAACCTGTGCAGTGCCCAGATGTCCATGGAGGACACCGAGGATCAGCTGAACAACTATACCATCACCTCACCCATCAGCGGCACGGTCATCTCCAAGGAGGTCAAGGCGGGCGACACCGTGAGCAATACCGCGGGCAGCACCAGCCTGTGCACCATCTACGACCTGAGCTATCTGCAGATGACGATGAATGTGGACGAACTGGAGATCCTCTCCATCAAGGAGGGGCAGAGTGTGACCATCACCGCGGATGCCATCTCTGACCGCACCTTTACCGGCGTGGTCACCAGCGTATCCAAGGCGGGCACCACGGCAGGCGGCACCACCACCTATCCTGTCACCATCCGCATCGACGATACCGGCGACCTGCTGCCCGGCATGAATGCCACCGCCGAGATCACGACGGCCAGCACCGAGAACGCGCTTTCCATTCCCAATGCCGCTGTGGCGCGGGGCAATTATGTGCTGGTGACCAAGGATTCCCCCAGCGCTGCCAACGCCGACCCCAGCATGACCGCCCCGGAGGGCTATGTCTATGTCAAGGTGACCACCGGCACCAGCGATGATGATTACATCGCCGTAACAAGCGGCCTGCAGGAAGGCGACACCGTGGCCTACACCGCCAGCAGCACCGCCTCTGTCAGCGCTGACGGACAGATGGAGGAGATGATGGTGGTCGGCGGGCCCGGTCAGGGCGGCGGTGGAAGCGGCGGCCCGAACGGTGGCGGCGCACCGGGAGGTGGCCCGCAATGAGCGCTCTGATCGAATTTGAGGATGTGTGCAAATATTACCGGATGGGTGACACCACGGTAAAAGCCGCCGACCACATCAGCATGAAAATTGAAAAGGGCGAGTTCGTGGCCATCGTGGGCCAGTCCGGCTCCGGTAAATCCACCTGCATGAACATCATCGGCTGCCTGGATGTGCCCACAGCGGGCAGCTACCGGCTCAATGGCCGGGAGGTGGGCAAAATGTCCGGCAATGAGCAGGCCGAGGTGCGCAACGAGATGCTGGGCTTCATCTTCCAGCAGTATAACCTGCTGCCCAAATTGAATCTGCTGGAAAACGTGGAGGTGCCGCTGATCTATGCGGGCGTGCCCCGTGCAGAGCGCCGCCGCCGGGCCCGCGAGGCACTGGAGCAGGTGGGGCTGGGCGATAAGCTGAAAAACAAGCCCAGCCAGCTTTCCGGCGGCCAGCAGCAGCGCGTCTCCATTGCCCGGGCGCTGGCCGGGAATCCGGCGGTCATTCTGGCCGACGAGCCCACCGGCGCGCTGGACAGCCACACCGGCCGCGAGGTGCTGGGAATGCTGCAGCAGCTCCACCGGCAGGGCAACACCGTGGTGCTCATCACCCACGACAACTCCATTGCCGTGCAGGCCCAGCGCATCATCCGGCTGGAGGATGGCCGCGTGGTCTACGACGGCGATGCCCGGGCACCGGAGGCCATCGTTCAGCCGACACTGAACTTTGAACCGGCAGAACAGGAGGGGGACGCATGATCTACGAGACCTTCCGCGAAGCAGTCAAGAATATCTGGAGCAACAAATTCCGCACGGTTCTGACCATGCTGGGCATCATCATCGGTGTCACGGCGGTCATCGTCATCGTGGGCTTGGGCAATGGCATGACCCAGAGCATCAAGGACAGCTTTTCTGAGATGGGGACCAATGTCCTCAGTGTCCAGATCACGGGCCGCGGCTCCCGCACTGTGACCGTGCAGCAGATGTACGACATCGTTGACAGCCACCCGGAGGTGTTCACCGGCATGTCACCCACCACCACGCTGGACAGCACCGTGAAGGTGGATACCACCACCTATGGCTATACGAGCGTCAAGGGCGTGAGTGAGACCTACCTGGATATGATGGGGCGCACGCTGGCCCAGGGCCGGGGCCTGACCTATGTGGACATCACGGACAATAAAAAGGTCTGCGTGGTGGGCGATTACATTGCCCGTGCGGCCTACGGCGGCAACGCCATCGGCCAGACCATCAAAATCGGCAGCGAGAGATTTACCATCGTGGGTGTGCTGGAAGCCAATGTCAGCAGTACGACCGATCAGGAGGGCACCGACGATGACATGATCTTTGTGCCCTATACCACCGCCCAGCGCATCAGCAGGACCAGCGCCAGCTCCTACGGCGTGGTTCTGGTGAGCGATGAACTTGCCGATGAGGGCAAGAATCTTCTGGTAGTAGGGATCGAATCCATCCTCCACGCGGAGGACGGCTATTTCATCACCAGCCTGAGCGAGATGCTGGAGACCATGACCGGCATGATCAACATGGTGGTGGCGATCCTGACCGCCATTGCAGCCATCTCCCTGCTGGTGGGCGGCATCGGCATTATGAACATTATGATGGTGTCCGTCACCGAGCGCACCCGGGAGATCGGCATTCGCAAGGCGCTGGGTGCCAAGGAACGCTGCATTCTTGCCCTGTTCGTCACTGAAGCGGCCACCACCTCCGCACTGGGCGGCCTGCTTGGCATTGCACTGGGCTATCTGTTCAGCGCTCTGGCCAACCGGGTGCTTCCGCTGCTGGTGTCGGATATGGAACTGACGGTGGCCCCCTCCATGACCTCAGTGCTGGTGGCCTTTGGCATCTCGGTGGGCATCGGTGTACTGTTCGGCTACCTGCCTGCCAAGCGCGCCGCAAGGCTGAACCCCATTGAAGCATTGAGATATGATTAAACCTCTCACCGCTTCGGTCTGGCTTCGCCAGCGCCTTGCGGAGCTCCCCTGGCAGGGGAGCCTGGAATAGAGGAAACACGATCTTAAGGAGAATCTTCCATGAAAAAAAGAATCCTTTCCCTTTTGCTGGCGGTGAGCATCGCCTGCTCGATGCTGGTGGTGCCGGCAAATGCCGCTGCCAGCAATGCGGCGGTGCAGACTGCCGTGACGCTGGGCGGCTTGACCAGCGAACAGGCCTCCGCCCTGAGCACCGCCCTGACTCGGGGCCAGCTGGCAAAGCTGCTGGTGACATTCTCGGCCTACCGGGAGAGCGCCGCCACGCAGGGGAACACCGGCACCCTGTTCACCGATGTGGACAGCGGGAACGAATATGCCCCCTATATCCGCATTGCCGTCCAGCAGGGATGGCTCAGCGGCTACACCGACGGCTCTTTCCGGCCCGACAACGGTGTGACGCTGGAAGAGGCCTGTACCGCCGCCCTCAAGCTGCTGGGCTATGATGTTACCACTCTGAGCGGCAGCTTCCCGGCGGCACAGCTCAACAAAGCCGGCAGCCTGGGCCTGCGGGCCGGTTTGAGCGCCGTGCAGGGGCAGGGCCTGACCCTGGAAGATGCCGCTGTGCTCTTCTATAATGCCCTGACGGCCAGCACCGCTGAAAACCAGACCTATGCCGCCACGCTGGGCTTTACCGTGACGGATGGCCGGATCGACCTGTCCTCGGTGCTGCTCAGCAGTGTGGAGGGCCCCTTTGTGGCCGAGGGCACCACCCAGCTGCCCTTTGTCCCGGCGGCGGTCTACCGCAATGATACCGTGGCCACAGATGCCGCTCTGAACGCCTACGATGTCTACTATTACAGCGCCAGCGCCAGAACGGTCTGGATCTACTCCCGCAAGGCTGCGGGCCGCATCACGGCGGTCTCGCCCAGCGCCAGCGCCCCCACCAGTGTGACAGTGGCAGGCACCAGCTACACGCTGGCTTCCTCGGCAGCGGCATCGGTCCTCTCGTCCCTCAACGGCGGCGGAGTGGGGCAGGTGGTCACCCTGCTGTTGGGCATGAACAACGAGGCGGTGGCCGTTCTGACTGGCGAGGAAGCCGACAGCGTGTTCTATGGCGTGGTGCAGACTTCTTCCCGCAGCCTGACCGAGGAAAATGGCGCGGATGTGCTCCAAAGCGTGCAGGTGGCCTGCACCGATGGCGTGACCCGCACCGTGAATGTGGACAAGAGCCTGAACTTCCCCACCGGCTGGCTGGTAAAGATCACCGTCAACGCCGACGGTGAGAACGTGGAGACTCTGAGCGGCCAATCGGTCAGCGGCACCATCCATGCGGACGGCACCGCGCTGGGCGATGCGGCCCTTGCTTCGGATGTGGAGATCCTGGATACGACAGCGGAGGGGTTGGCTGGGACAGTAAGTCCCAGCCGCCTATCGGGGGTGACACTTTCTGCCTCGGATGTTCGTTACTACACCGTGGATGGGAACGGTGCCATCGATCGGCTCATCCTGAACGATGCCACCGGCGACCTGTGGACCTACGGTGTGCTGGATGATGTGACCAACCTCATCAGCACCGCAGCCAGCTCCACCACGAACACCGGCTCTGGCTCGTCCACCTCCAACACCACCGGTTCCAGCGCCTCTGACCTTGTGGCCGGTGCGGTGGAAAGCGTGATGCCCTCCACCAGTACCCTGCTGTATGGGCTGGTCGATGGCAGCATCGGCAGCGCCCTGTGGGAGAGCGTGACCAGCAGCACCGCCAGCCTGGCAAGCTATCTGCTCAAGATCGGTGCCAACAGCACCACGGGCGTGGTCAGCTCGGTGCTGGATTACCTGAGCAGTGGCGCGAACTATGTCTGCTACGTCAACGGTGAGCAGACCACCTATAAGACCAGCGTGAAGTATCCCGTGCTGGCGGGCGGCATCTCGGTGCGCAAGACTGCTTCCGGCAGTGTGGGCACTATGGCTCAGCTGTTCCCGGTCACGGTGGATCAGCTGGGGGCGGCCTCCGTGCGGAGCGGCTCCACCCGCTATGAGACTGCCGATGACATGCAGGTGTATCTGTGGTACAAGGGCAAGTATTACGCCACCACCCTTTCCCAGATCAACGCCGAGGATTACAGCCTCATCGGCTGGTACGATGCCCACGGCAGCGCGGCGGGCGGAAAGATCCGCGTTCTTGTGGCCGTGAAAAAAGACTGACCGCGTCTCCGGCAGGCTGTGAAATGGGACGAAATCCGGTCATAAAAAGGCAGTTAGGCGACATTTTTCACGATTTATCCATTGAAATTCTCCCCCGGGGATGATATGATAGACCTGTTCCTGTGCGGCAAAAGTCCGGGAACGAAATCTGAAGTGGGAGAATTTTGTACCAGATGCAGAAAAAGAAGCTTTATCAGCTGGCTGCGGCCATCGTTCTTGTGGTGGCCGTGACAGCTGCTTTGATCCTGACAGGGATGCGGAAAAGCACCCCTGTGTCCAAGGCGCAGGCCAGCTCGGTGCCGTCTTCCGCTTTGTCCGGCGGGGAAGCTGAGGGGCCCTCCAGCGCCGCCGCTTCCAGCGAGAGCGCCGTCAGCAGTGAGGTGACGGAAGAATCCCCGGTTTCGTCCTTTTTGGAACAGCTGGAAGAGGAACTTGGCTTTTCCTCTTCGGAGACAGCTTCGTCCAGTGAGGTCTCCTCTGCCGCCAGCGCAGGCAAGGCAGACAGTGTGAGCTCTGCAGTGTCCACCTCCAGCGCCGCACACTCGGTGCCCGCGTCCTCTGCGGCTTCCGGCAGCCATGCGGCCAGCAGCCATGCCTCCAGCAGCTCCGTTGCTTCGGAGAATGAGGTGGATGCCAAGATCAACAGCTACATCCGTAGATTGGAACGGCTACAGCGGCAGACCGAATCCAGATTGTATGCTGTGATCTGCGAAGCGTATGATGAGTATATGTCTCATCCAATCGAAGAGAGGAATATGGGAATGAAGATTTCCATTGTGCTCTCCAAGACGGCCAAGTTGGGCAGTGTCCAGAGCGAATGCGATCAGGAGTTCAACGCCATCCTGAAAGAGCTGCGCCAGTACCTGCGGGACAATGGCCGTGACCAGAGCGTTGCGGATCAGGCAGAGCAGGAGTACAAAAAGATGAAGTCCGACCTGACCAGCGAGCTGACCGGCATTGTCTATAACAGTGCGGTGGGCAGCGGCGATGGCGGCAAATGGATCCAGGAACACATTGAGCATAAGCGCTGAAATAGATAAGAGCCGTGCAGTTCAAACGCTGCACGGCTCTGCTTTTTTGTTACTGCACACGCTTTAACGCTGTGTTGATGAGATCGGCAAACTGCTCCAGACGTTCCCGGAGCTGGACAATGGAATCGATGTCGCTGTCGGAAATGACACTGACGGGAGCCGAAAGGCTGTTGACACCGGCTTTCAGTGTGCCGCTCAGGGCTGCGTTGACACCGTGGGCGGGGATCTCCACATGCACATCCACGGGGATGGTGTCATCGAAGAGCAGGGACTTCAGCGGCAGGCCCACCACAAGGACAGCCGCGTCCTCCCCCTCAGACGGGAACTGGTAGTAGGTGTAGCCCTTTTTGGCATAATCGGGGTGGACGACGCACTGGCGGCTAAGGGTCATGGTATAGCCGGACATCTCCTGCATGGCCACCTGCGTGTTGGGCACGCCGAGGATCTTTGCCAGCTGGGCCTGCGTGATGTAGTTGGGCAGAGACCACTCCGGCAGGAACGCACCCACCAGCGGCACGCTGTCCGCGATGGAATCCCGCAGGGTGCGGTAGAGCCGCCCGGCATCGAAGTAGGTGTCGTTGGCATCAATATAGAGGTCGGTGAAAAAGTCGGTGCCGCCGGTCTCGGCGCGGGCAAGCCCGCCGGAGGGGTACAGGTACAATTGCAGCTGCCCCGGCGAATACAGCCCGGCCACATCGCCGGAAGTTGCACCCACCTGTTTCAGAATATTGTACAGGGCCGGGGTACTGGCACTGTCCTGTGCGGTGATGTTATAGCTGAACTCAAAAGTCGCACCCTTTTGTAAGGCACGGACTTTGCTGTTGACCAGACTGAAAAGGACCAGCGCAGCCACCAGACACACCGCCAGAATGCAGGCCACCACCGTGACCACGGCGCGGGAACGCTTTTTGGAAGATTTCATGGCAGAACCTCCTGTTCTCTTTATAAGGAATACGATCCAGAGCTTAAAAATCGTTCAAGTTGGCTTTGATTTTTTATAATTTATTTGCAGGCCGCCACAAAGGCATCAAAAATCCCCTGCATGGCGGGGTCGGCAGCGCTGAGCCATTCAGGGTGCCACTGCACGCCCAGGCAGAACTTCGCGTCCGGCTTCTCAATGCCCTCCACGATGCCGTCCTCGCTCAGGGCCGACAGCACAAGGCCCTGAGCGACCTTGTCTACCGCCTGATGGTGCTGGCTGTTGACCAGAACGGTATCCTGCCCAAGAATGCGGGAGAGCAAGGTATCCCGCCGCACGGTGACAGTGTGGATCTTGCCCCAATGGTCGTTGTGGGGGACGTGCTCAAAGGGTTTGATGTCCTGATACAGATCGCCGCCCAGCGCAACATTCATCAGCTGGATGCCCCGGCAGATGGCCAGCACCGGCTTGTCGGCGGCAAGGAAGGCGCGCAGCAGCAGCGGCTCGGCGATATCCCGCAGAACGTTGGGCTCACCGCAGGCAGGGATGCGCTCCTGCCCGTAGAATTTCGGGTCGATGTCGCCGCCGCCCGGCAGCAGCAGGCCGTCACAGGCCAGCGCATCCTGTACGGCTTTGTCGGGGTCGTTCAGCTCGATCCAGCGCATTTCTGCCCCGGCCCGGGCAAGGCTTTCGGGATATTTTGCGTGAGCCTCCGCCAGCAGCTGGTTCGGCACCATGCGCGGCATTGCAATCGTAATAGCAGCAGACATTGTAGAAACTCCTTTTTACGTCAACAGAAAAACCCCGGAACATTCGTTCCGGGGTTTCTGGCGGAAAGATGGGGATTCGAACCCCAGAACGCTTTTGACACGTTACACGATTTCCAGTCGTGCGCCTTAGACCAACTCAGCCATCTTTCCACATCTTCAGTTTTCAGCGTTTCGGGCCGTGGCCCTCAGCGCTCCACTATAATACCTGAAAGGATGACTTTTGTCAAGGATTTTTTTGAAAAAATTTGAAAAATCTAAAAATCAACGTTTCTGCGCCATACATTTTTTCGTTAGAAAAAGCGGGACCCGCTGATCCCCTTGACGAACCCATAAAAACGGACTATGATGTGGGCAGAGAACGGTTGGAATTTGCAGGTTCCGCTCGAAAAAGGGAACCTGAACAGGAGGATGCAATATGAATTACGCTGATGTTTTGAACAATGCCCGCCAGTGCATCGGGCAGTACTGCAAGGCCTGCCCCGTGTGCAACGGTGTGGCCTGCAAAAACCAGATCCCCGGCCCCGGTGCCAAGGGCGTGGGTGATACGGCCATCCGCAATTATAATAAGTGGGCGGAGATCCGGGTGAACATGGACACCCTGTGCGAGAACGGCACCCCCGACACCGGTGTGGAGCTGTTTGGCAAAACCTTCAAGTATCCCTTCTTTGCAGGCCCTGTGGGTGCGGTAAACCTCCACTATTCCGACACCTACACCGACATGACCTACAATGACGTGCTGGTGCGCGCCTGTGCCGAAAATGGCATTGCCGCCTTTACGGGTGACGGCACCAACCCTGACGTGATGACTATGGCCACCAAGGCCATTGGTGCAGCAGGCGGCTGCGGCGTGCCCACCATCAAGCCCTGGAACATTGACACTGTCAAGGCCAAGATGGAGCAGGCCAAGGCCAGCGGCTGCTTTGCCGTTGCCATGGACGTGGATGCCGCCGGTCTGCCCTTCCTGAAGAATATGACCCCGCCCGCCGGCAGCAAGAGCGTTGCCGAGCTGGCCGAGATCGTCAAGCTGGCCGAGCGCCCCTTCATCGTCAAGGGCGTGATGACCGTCAAGGGTGCCCTCAAGGCCAAGGAAGCCGGTGCTGCTGCTATCGTGGTCTCCAACCACGGCGGCCGTGTGCTGGATCAGTGCCCCGCCACCGCCGAGGTCCTGCCGGAGATCGCTGAAGCCCTCAAGGGCAGCGGCGTGAAGATTCTGGTGGACGGCGGCATCCGCTCCGGCGTGGATGTGTTCAAGGCGCTGGCTCTGGGCGCTGACGCTGTGCTCATCTGCCGCCCCTTTGTCACCGCAGTCTATGGCGGCGGCGAGGAAGGCGTGAAGTGCTACATCGACAAAATCGCCGCCGAGCTGGCTGATACCATGCAGATGTGCGGCGCACACTCTCTGGCCGAGATCACCCGGGATATGGTGAGGATCTGATAGGTAAAATGAAAGCGGCATCACAGCTGAAAACTGTGGTGCCGTTTTTTGGTTGCTCTGAAACAGAAACTATGATATGATGGAGCTGGTGGAGCGTGGAAAAGGTGGAGGCCTGATACAATAAGAGGATTCTGTTATGATTACACTAAAGCAGTACACGAACGAAGAAGCACAAATCATCCCACTCATTCAGGGCTTCTGGAAAGCACACAGTCATTATGACCAGAGCGAAGCGGAAGCGCTGGAAGATTTGCAGAACTGGACAAAACCGGGCCATATGATTTATTTTATCCAGAACGATGCCGTCAATGTGGGCTTTGCCCATCTGGGAAGCCGCGGCGGTAAAATGGACTGGCTGGAAGATTTGTTCATCCTGCCGGAATGGCAGGGCCACGGTTTTGGCAGCGAAGCGATTCACCAGCTGGAAGAAATCGTGAAGCAGTATTCGGTTTCCCTTTACATCGAAGCCGCCGCTCGCAATGAAGCGGCTATCCGGTTGTATCGGAAATTGGGTTATGACTGCCTGAACACAGTTACGATTCGCAAAGACTTCCCGGGCTACGAGTATGATGTTGTGCGGAAGGAAAATATCCACGGCATGGAGTTCGAGATTCGGAAGGATAAGGACTTCTGATTTGAACATATAGGAACAAGAAAAGCGGTATCTTTCCGGTTGTACGGAGAGGTGCCGCGTTTTGTTGCCACAGAACAGAAACTATGGTAAGATGAAGCTGGTGGTTCGGGAAATCGGTGGGGCCGATAAGATAAAAGGATGAAATATAAAACGATGAAGCAAAAAGAATATATGCCTGGAGTAAATCGAGTAAACACATATCTGGATGATCGATTTTTGAAAAAAGTTCTGAATCAACATGGAGCATTTCTTGTTGGAGATGACCCGTATGAAGTGGAAATTGTGTCGAAAACAGATGCGATTATAAGAGGAAAGAACTCGAATTTCTATGAAGCTGTGATAGATGAATTTCGATTTTATGCCGAACATATTACGAATTTTTGGGACGAAACAAATAATCTAGTGAAAACATACCCTGCGGTAGAACTAGTGAAGATTCCTATGGCAGAGATTCAGCCTTCACAGTTTTATGTGGATGAAATCAAAAAGCAAGCTGTAAGTGACTTTGTTCATACAGAAGAAGACTTGATAATTCCGCTTGTGAATTGGGAAGGCCATAATGTTTCCGTGGATGGTCATACACGATTGTTTGTGGCAGCTGAAAAAGGAATCCAAAATGTGTATGGATTTTATACAGAGGCTGGCGATTATGTCAGAGATTTTGCAGCAGAAGCTATCAAACGGAATATTGTATCTCCGTATCAATTGATTGAGGTAAAGCATGAGGATTATGAAAAACTTTGGTTTGCATTCTGTGATGAGTATTTTTCAAGCAAATAAGTAAGAAAAACGGCATCTTTCCAATCAAATGGAGAGATGCCGTTTTGGGCTGCGGAGGAAACTTACTTCAACGTTCCATCCAGTACCTGCTGGTAATACCAGGGCTTCGGTGCGCGGAAGGTCTTGCCGGAGAGGTCAGCGAAGTCGGGGGAGGTGAAGCGGGGGAGGACCAGCTCCCAGGCGCAGAGGGCCTGATATTTCAGCTTAAGCTCCCGGTTGGCGGTGTTGTTGCCGTACTTGCTGTCGCCCAGGATGGGGCAGCCGATGCTTGCCATGTGGGCACGGATCTGGTGGGTGCGGCCGGTGATGAGCCGGACCTTGAGCAGGGCCAGACGGCCGGAGACGGCAACGGTCTCATATTGGGTCTCCACGTCCTTGGCACCGGGCTGCTTGTCGGGCACGATCTTCACGATGCCCCGGTCTGCATCCTTGAGCAGGTAGCCGCCCAGGGTGCCGTCTGGCGGGGTGGGGCGGCCAAAGGTGACGCAGAGGTAGGTCTTTTTGACCTCGCGGTTCTTGATGACCTCAAGGAACAGCTGCTCGGCCTCGGGGGTCTTGGCAATGAGGACCAGACCGCTGGTGCCGGTGTCCAGCCGGTGGCAGAGGGCCGGGGTGTACAGATCGTTCTCCTTGTACTCACCCTGCTGGTTGAGGTAGAGCAGAGCACGGTTGAGCAGGGTGTCGTCCTCGGGGCCATCCACGGCAAGGCCTGCAGGCTTGTTCACCACCAGGATCTGCGGGCAGTCGTAGATGACCTGTGCCGGGCCGCGGGCGTTCTTCCACGCCGGGCCTTCCACCCGCTTGTCGGCATCCAGTACCTCGTCCAGGATGAACAGCTTGATCTCGTCGCCTGCCATCACGCGGGTGGAAAGGGGATGCTTTTTGCCGTTCAGCTTGATCTTGTTCTCCCGCAGAGCCTTGTTCAGGCGGCCCGGGTTCAGCGCCGGGAACTGCTGCATCAGATAGTTGTCCAGCCGGGTGGGGGCCAGACATTTTACTTTTAAGATTTTCACGGAAATTTTCCTCTCTATCTTGAAATAGAATGTGTCTTTGAATCGTTTTTATTGTAGCGGAACGGAAACGTTCCGTCAAGCAAGAGAAAGAAGGTTTTCGTATGAGATGGAACCATAAAATAG
>ENA-UOJS01001307-UOJS01001307.1-human-gut-metagenome-genome-assembly--contig:-C74-NODE-1307-length-21310-cov-6.824371_pt1 | contig 21310 bp, 20 predicted proteins | sample MGYA00242355_ERZ723902 | MGnify/ENA metagenome assembly ERZ723902 | reverse complement strand
ACTCATGCCTGCGAGTGAGGACTGTTTCATTCTGCTTGAAAAGTTGCCTCCCTTCCTCCTTCGCCGAGGCTTCGGAGGACAAGTCGGGCTTGTCATCCATAGCGCTTGCGCGGCGGATGATACTTTTCGGGGGCCCCGGTGGGGCACTGGCAACCCTGCGGGTTCCCACCCCGCTCTCCGGCATTCCGTGCGGCTTCGCCGTACTCATGCCCTGCGAGTGAGGACTGTTTCATTCTGCTTGAAAAGTTGCCTCCCTTCCTCCTTCGCCGAGGCTTCGGAGGACAAGTCGGGCTTGTCATCCATAGCGCTTGCGCGGCGGATGATACTTTCCGGGAGGCCGTTCGCCCAAACTCCCGGAAACTCGCTAATGCCAGATGGAGAGGTCGACGGTGTCGTATACCTCTTTTACCTGTTTCGCGTGGAGGTCAAACGCATCCGCAGGCCCCCAGAATTCGACGAGATAAAGCTCGTTATCAGTGAGGAAGCCCTTGCCGAAATGGAAAAACAGCAACTGGTAACGGAAACTGCTGCGGCCGATGTTACGGTCGGCGGTGAACAGTTCACCCCGGATACCCTCGTGATTGATGAAGGTTTCCCGGCCGGTGATCGTATAGTTGTTGAGTTCCGACAAAGAACGCTTGATCAGCTCTCCCCAGAAGGCCGGAGAACCGCCTTTCAGGTCGTCGCGGCGGGTCAGGCGCAGCACGCAGTCGTCGGCGGAAACCGCGTTGAACTCCACTCCGTCGCTGCTGACCGCGACGAAATCCGGCGGCAATTCCATCTCGAAAGGCTGCCGGTCGCACCCGTTGGCGGTCGGAACCGCCTTGCCCGCCGAACTTCCAAGCCGGGCAATCCACGGAACCGGGAAGCTGATACGGGGGGCCGGCTGCGGATCGCTTGCATTGAAGCTGACGGTCATATCCACGTAGGCGACGCGGTTGTTCGCGTTCTTGAGCTGCGCCTGCAGACGCTCCAGATCGGTGGTGACCCGGTTCAGCTCCTGCTCGATTTTCAGCGTGTCTTCGACTTTTTTCGACTCCGCGAGCAGCGCGGTCAGGCGGGCGCGGAGAGTCTCCATGTTTTTGAGGCGGACATCAAGGTCGACCAGTTGATCGGTCAGGTCCTCGCCGGAAATCCGGCGGGAGGTGACGGTGCCGAGTTTTTCGATCTTTTCCAGCACCTCTTCTGCCTTGCCCAGCGGCACTTTGAGCGTCGTCTGGAAATTATCAACTTCCTGTGTGTATCCTCCCGCGCGGGAGTTGATCTCCTGCGCCATTTTCAACGCGGCTTCCGCATCGTCGACACTCATCTGCAAGGCAGCGGTGAACGCCATGCGCCGATTCGGCTGACCTGCGAATCTGACGAGAGTGTCAGAAGTAATTGCCGCACTTCGGCCGGCAACCGGATCTGCCGCTACCCAGCCGTCGGCATCTGCTCCTGCATCCCCGTTTTCCGATACAACAGCCGCAGGAACCGGGAGACCTTTCGCTGCATATTCCGGCATGGGGACCGTGGTACAGCCTGCGAGCAATAAAAATGGAATCCACAAGGTATTTTGACATTTCATTTCCACTCCATTCCTTTCTTTGAAAGTTCACCATTCCGAAATCAGGGGGCGCGCCTGATACCACCACGTTTCGTGGTCGGTGACATAGCGGCTCAACACGGCGGAATGGTCCTGCGGCGGCTGATAGCGGGTGCGCGTTTTGAACAACCGGCAGAACTCCTCTTTGCTCTCGTCGTCCATACGTTCGAGCAGAAGCTCGCCCTGCGTAACCAGCGGCTCCATATCCGGCAACCGCTTCAGGGTGGCGACGAGGCTTTTGTGGCAGGGGAACAGGGTTTCATGTTCCTGCAGCAGCATCCGGTAGGCGAAAAACACCAGATCGGCCGCCGCCCGGCAGCGCAGGTAGCGGTCGGAACCGGACATGCGCCAGAAATAACCGCTGTTCAGCATGTAGCCGGCGTAAAATGAGAGCAGTTTTTCCGATTGCTCGTGCTTCTGGAATACCGGAATCCGGGCGACCAGCTCCGGTATTTCCGGATCGCGGGTGTACAGGCAGCGCGCCATCAGGAAGGCATTCCGGGCCGGTTCGCTGCCCCTTTGTGCCGCAGCTTCCAGAAATTCCCGGTCGCAGTATTTGATGTCGAAATATCCCTCCGGGTAGGTGCAGTATCCGAAGATGCACTCGGTCCGGCGTCCTTCGGCCTGCAGCTGCTGCAGCTTTTCCGGCGTGACCACGATGATGGCGTCGATATCCGAATCGGACCGTTCCAATCCCTTGGCGACGGAGCCGCCGAGGATAATTGCCGTCACGTCGGGATCGGGCCGGAAATATTCCAGCAGTTTTTCAACCGATTCCTGATGGTGCAAATACATATTACTTCACCAGTTCTCCGACGAGGAAGAGTTTGCCGGCATAGTAATAATACGGAGCATACTTTCCCGGATTCTTGTCGAAATCGCCGCGGTTGCGCTCGAAAAGCACTTCGCGTTTGTCGAACTTTTCCGGCAGCACCGTGATCTTTACGGTATGCACTTCATCGGGCAGGTTGTCGGCCAGCGGGCAGAGTGCGAGGCGGCGGTAGGTGCAGTAGCCGTCCATCCGGCGCAACCGGCGGGATTTGCCGTCGACGGTGACTTCGATCATCGCGCTGTCGGGGCCGTAGAGGTCGTAAAGCATCGCCTTGGTTCCCTTGAATTTGAATTCGATCGAAGCGCCCAGCTCGAAGCGCCAGAGCGCGGGGAGGCGGTTGGCGAACTGTCTGGCGGCCGGATCGGTCGCGGGCAGTTCAGTATAAGGGCCGTTGAGGGTGATGCCGGAAGCGTTCAGGGGCACGGCGGAGGTGTTGTCCCAGCAGTCCGCCCGCAGCGGAGCCGGGAGCGGATGGGGGCCTGGAGTTCCGGCTTTGCCGATCACGGGCAGCGCGCGCATCAGCGACTGGGTGTAGATCACATGGCCGGTATTGGTGTAGGGGTGGACGCCGTCGCCGGCGAACGGAATCTTGCCGTCCTCTCCGGTCGGAATCTTCGACTCCACGTTCAGCTCATCGCCGGAAACGCGGGTCATCACCTGTCTAGCGTCCTTCATCGTCAATTTGCCCTCCTTTTCCAGCCGGGCGACCTCATAACTCATGTTGACGGTCGGAATCGCGTAGTGGTCCGCGATCTCCTCCATTACCGAGGCGGAACGCGGCAGTTTGCCGTTTTTGAAATCGTTCACGCTGGCGGCGGTGACGGTGTAGACGAAGCAGATATCGGTTTCCGGAAAACGTTTCCGTATCTGGCGGACGATTCCCTCCATCGAGCGGCGGATGTTGAGCGGCCTGGCGCCCGCATCGTTGACCGCAAATTCCACGAACACCAGATCCGGTTTATGGACAAGCACATCCGCGTCAAGCCGGAATACGCCGAGGTCGGAGCCTGTTCCGCCGATCGCGGCGTTGATCTCACTGATTTTGGCATTTTGAAACAGTTTCCTGAAATAGTCCAGGCTCTGCACTCGCCAGCCGTTCTGGGCGGTGATGCTGCCGCCGAAATAGGCGATCCGCACGTCTTTGCCGTCGTGGAGCTTCCGGTAGAAGTTCGGCAGGCCGCCGCGGATTGCGTAAGGTTCCGAAGCCCGGGGTTCGAACCGGTTCGGGTCGTCGGCGGCTCCGGCGGTCAGCATGGCGACCGCCGCCAGCAGAAAGGCAAACAGTTTCATTCGAGGCTCCTTCAACATTTAAGGGTGCACAACTGCATCGTTATAGAGAATAATGCTCCGTTCCGTCCCTGTCAAGTGCAGGGCTTCAGAAATAACCGGATTTTTTGCGGCTCTTCTGTCGAATATTGCCGTACTTAAACCGTTTAAATTCCTTATTATGAAAAATGGTTTTTGATTTTTCATGTAGAAAAGGTTTCAAATTCATAAAAATTCGATTGACTTCACGAAATGCCGCTGTTATATTACCGAAGAGTCTCGGTGTCGAAACCATAATCAACCTTGAAAGGAAGCGGAAGAAAAAAATGCATTGGATCGATTGGTGTATCATGATCATTCCACTGATCATCATCCTGGGGGCGGCGATCTATTCAGGCAAATATGTCCGGGGCGTGGTTGACTTCCTCGCCGCGGGACGTGTGGCCGGGCGTTACGTGATCTCAGTTGGAGACCTGACTTCAGGACTCAGCGTCATCACTCTGGTGGCATTGGTGGAAGCCAAGTACCAGACCGGCTACGGAGTGGAGTTCTGGGGCAAGCTGACCGCGCCGCTGGGCGTGGTGTTCGCATTGACCGGCTATTGCGTGTACCGGTGGCGCGAAACTAAGGCGCTCTCTTTCGGCCAGTTCCTTGAAATGCGCTACAACCGGGCGTTCCGCATTTTCGCTTCGGCGCTGCGGACGATTTCGGAAATGATCACCAACGCGCTCGGACCGGCGATTGCGGTGAACTTCTTCATCTATTTCCTCGGCCTGCCGCATTCGGTTTCGATTTTCGGGCTTTCGATCCCGTGCTTCACGATTATTCTGATCTTGCTGATGGCAATGGCGATGGTCTGCATCTGGCCGGGCGGCCGGGTGTCGCTGATCATTACCGATACCTTTCAGGGGCTGCTCTGCTATCCGGTATTCGTGATTATCGTCGGCTATATCCTGTTGAACATCTCGTGGGACGGCGAAATCGCCCCGACCATGATGGACCGCGTCCCCGGCGAAAACTTCATCAATCCCTATGACGTCAGCAAACTGCGCGACTTCAACATCTTCTCGCTGGTCGTGACGTTGTTCGCGAATATTCTGAACCGGGCAAGCTGGTTCGGCAACGACTCCTCCAACTCCGCCCGGACGCCCCACGAACAGAAGATGGCGGGCATCCTCGGCGCTTGGCGCAGCGGATTTTCTTATGTGATGCTGATGGTGATCGCGGTGATGGTGATCACCATCATGAACCACCAGAACTTCTCCGATCGGGCCAAGAATATCCGCGACACCCTTGTGACCAAGGCTGCGGAGGAAACGATCGCCGATCCGGTTGAACGCGCCGCCGCAGTAGCGGCCGGAACGGCGATCCCGGAGAGGAAGCATCAGATCGGCGTCGATGCGCCGCTCTCGCGGACGAACAATCTCGAGACTCCGATCTTCGAGGCTGTCCATGACGTGGTCGGCAGGGACGGGGACGGCAACCTGACTTTCCAGCGCTTCCGCACTATCTATCAGCAGATGATGATGAGCATCACGCTGCGTCAGAGCTTCCCGGTCGGATTGCTCGGTCTTTTCGGTCTGCTGATGATCATGCTGGTGCTTTCGACCGATGACTCACGCATCTTCAACGCGTCCAGCACGATCCTGCAGGACGTGATCATGCCGTTCCGCAAGACGCCGCTGACGCCCAAACAGCATTTGCTGTGGCTGCGGCTGTGTTCGCTCGGCGTGGCGCTGTTTTTTGTGACGTTCAGCATGTTGTTCGTGCAGTTGGACTATATCAATATGTTCGTTACGATCATGTGTTCGATCTGGCTCGGCGGGGCCGGCCCGGTGATGATCGGCGGCCTGTACAGCCGGTTCGGCAATACGACCGGCGCATTCGCGGCGATCTTCGCCGGTTCCGGCATTTCGATCAGCGGCATCTTTCTGCAGAGCCACTGGGCGAAACATATTTACCCGTTTCTGGTCGAACAGGGATGGGATGCGCCGCTGGCGAGTTTCCTGTCGCTGTTGAGTTCGCCGTTCGAGCCTTTCATCGTCTGGGAGATGACGCCGGAAAAATTCCCGATCAACTCCTATGAAATCTACTTCATCGCGATGGTCAGCGGCATCGCCGCTTACATCATCGGCTCGCTGGTCACCTACAAAGGCCCCTACAACCTGGACCGGCTGCTGCACCGGGGCATTTACAGCATCGACGGCGAAAAACAGATCAAATCCGCCTGGACCTGGGGCAATGTCTGGAATAAGCTGATCGGCATCACGCCGGAGTACACCCGCGGCGACCGGATCATCGCATGGAGCGTATTTTTCTACTCCTTCGTCTACCAGCTGCTGATTTCGTTCGTTCTGGTGGTGATCTGGAACGTGATTTCACCGTGGCCGGTGATCTGGTGGAAGTATTACTTCTGGATCACCACGCTGGTGATTCCGTCGCTGGCCGGCATCGTGACCACGGTCTGGTTCTGCTGGGGCGGGCTCCGGGATGCGATCCGGCTCTTCCGCGACCTGGAAGCGCGGGTCGACAACCCGCTGGACGACGGCCGCGTCTCCGGTCAGGTCTCGGTGGCGGATCTGGCCGCGCTGGAAAAGGTGGAAGAAAAAGAGGAAAAGAAATAACGCGCTTTTCCGCCGAAGCGGACGCCTGTTCCGGGAATGTTTCCGGGACAGGCGTTTTTCGTGCTTGCAGAAAACGGTTCGCAGATGTATTTTACGGACGATCCCTTTTTTTTATCCGGTTGGAATCATGATGAACGACAAATTCAAAGGTTTTTTGCTCGGCGCGGTCGCGGCGGCCACCTACGGCATGAATCCGCTTTTCGCGCTGCCGCTGTACCAGGAGGGACTGGGGGCGGATTCGGTTCTGTTCTACCGGTATTCGATGGCGGTGGCGATGCTGGGAATGCTGATGAAATTTCAGCGTCAATCCTTCCGTTTGAAAAAGAACGAGGTGTTGCCGCTGATCGTCGGCGGCTTGCTCTTCGCGGGTTCCTCGCTCACTTTGTTTCTTGCCTACCGGTATATGGATGCCGGAATCGCTTCGACCATCCTGTTCGTCTATCCGGTGATGGTGGCGGTGATCATGGCGATGTTTTTCCGGGAGAAGCTCACTCCGGTGACGGTGGGCAGCATCGTTCTGGCGTTGACGGGCATCGGGCTGCTTTACAAAGGCGGCGACGGCGGGCCGCTGAGCATGACCGGGATCATTCTGATTATGCTGTCGGCGCTCTCCTACGCGATTTATATGGTTGGGGTGAAGCAGTCCGCATTGAAGAATCTGCCCGGAATGCGGCTGACCTTTTATATACTGCTTTTCGGATTGGCGGTCTATGTGATCCGGTTGAAGTTCGGGTTGGAGCTGCAGGTGATCCCATCGTGGAAAGGGTGGGGAAATGTGGTGGCGCTCGCTTTTTTGCCCACGGTGGTTTCTCTGCTGTGCACAACGCTGGCCATCCGTTATATCGGGGCGACGCCGGCCGCGATTCTGGGGGCGCTTGAACCGGTTACCGCGGTGTTTTTCGGCGTGATGGTCTTCGGGGAGCAGCTGACGTTCCGGCTGGCGATCGGAATCGTGATGATCATTATTTCGGTTTCGCTGATCATTGCCGGAAAAGCGGCGGCGGGACGGCTGAACGCGGCCTTTTTCCGGTTGGTCGAGAGGATTCGGCGAGCGCGCCGGCGGCGGAAAATAAAGGAGAATGGGAGATGAAAAATACTGTATTGCTGGTGGTCGATGTGCAGAATGCGCTGATTGCGAAACAGCCGTATCGCGGGCAGGAGCTGCTCGAAAACATCGGCGTCCTGACCGGCGCCTGCCGGGAGAGTGGCATCGAAGTTGTCTATGTCCGCCATGACGGCAGTGCGCGCGGCATGCTGGTTCCGGGGACGACGGAGTGGGAGATCGTTTCCGCAATCGCCCCGCTTCCCGGCGAGCGGATTTTCGACAAGCGTTTCTGCAGCTCCTTTCAGGAGACCGGACTGGAGAAATACCTGAAGGAAAAAGAGGCCCGGCAGTTGATTCTGACCGGCATGCAGACGGAGTACTGCATCGACGCCACCTGCAAGGCGGCGTTTGAACGCGGTTACCGGGTCGTGGTGCCGGAGGCGGCGACTTCGACCTTCGACAACCCGTTCCTGACCGGCAGGCAGTTGTGTGAATTTTACGAGAATCTGATCTGGCGTCCCTGTTTCGCCGGGGTGATGCCGGTTCCGGAACTGCTGAAGCGGATTCCGGCGGACAAGTGAGGGGGCGATGGAAGAACTCTGCCGGCTGTTGAATGCGGGCCGCTTTATTTCGCGCGGCAAGGGACGGCACGCGACGCGGGTGATCGACTCCTATGAGCTGATTCTGGTGATCGCCGGAACGTTGCGGATGTTCGAAGAGGAGAGCGAGTTCGCATTGCAGCCGGGCGACCGGCTGCTGCTGCGTCCCGGTCTGCGGCACGGCGGCACGGCGGCGTATGAACCGGGGCTTTCCTTTTACTGGTGCCATTACCGGCCGCGCGGCGAAGTTTCCCGGGAGCGGCTGGACGCGTTGGCGGGAATGGGGAAATCGGCCCGGCCGGAGCGGTTCAGCGATTGTTTCGGGATGCTGCTCGCGGAGCAGCGCGACCGGGAGTCCGGTTCTGCCGGTTCGCAGCGGCGGCTGGACCTGCTCGGCGAACTGTTGCTGTCGGAGGCGGCGGAAAGCTGTGCCGCGCGGCCGGGCAATGAACCTGATCCGCTGGCCGAACGGGCGCGCCGTTACATCAAGCTCCATTACGAGGAATCGATTTCGACGGCTTCCCTTGCCGGTGAACTGCGCTGCCACCCGGACTATCTGGGGCGGCTTTACCGGAAGAATTTCGGGATATCGGTGACCGATGAAATCAATCGCGTCCGGGTCGCCGCCGCCTGCCGGGCGTTGCGGGAGACCGGCAAGTCGGTGAAGGAAATTGCGTTTGAGGCCGGGTTCAACGACCTCGCTTATTTCCGGCGCCGTTTTTTCCGGGAATGCGGTCTCTCCCCGGCCCGTTATCGTGCCGAACGCGACGGCGAACATGTTAATACCGAATGAGAAAACCGTCGGAGCGCGGATAATGGCGGAAAAAAACAGCGCGGTCATTAGAAAAACGGCGCTTGCCGACTTATATTACTATTGGATGTATCTGGGTACGTATCTCCAAACTGTGAGGATTTTATGATAAAACGGGTGCGCAGGTTATATATCGCCGACTACCTGATTACGCCGGATCACCGGATCGAGAACGGTGCGGTGCTTTGCGAGGATGAACGGATTCTGGCCGTCGGCGGGCTTTCCGCATTCAGCCGCGATCCGGGGTTGGAGGTGCTGACCTTCAACAACGCCTATATGACGCCGGGCTTCATCGACACGCACATCCACGGGGCAGGCGGCTTCGACTGCTCGTCGGTGGATATCTCGCCGCGGCCGATCGACGCGATGAGCCGGATTCTGGGCGAACGGGGCGTGACCAGCTTTTTCCCGACCGTGGTGGCATCTCCGAAGCAGGAGATGCTGGACAATCTGGCGAAGCTGGCCAAAGAGATGCAGCGCGAGCTTCCCGGCGCGGTCGCCGCCGGAATCAATCTCGAAGGCCCGTTCATCAATCCTTTCAAACGCGGCGCGCAGCAGGAGGAGTCGATCCTGCCGATCGACCTCGAATTCGCCCGCGACCTGATCGACGCGGGCGGCGGAATGGTCAAGGTGATGACCTTTGCGCCCGAACTGGAAAAGGCGGCACAACTGGTCGAGTTCCTGATCGGCTGCGGCGTGAAACCGTCAATGGGCCACAGTATCGCGAATGAGGAGCAGACCATGCGGGCCATCGACGCCGGGGCGAGCTACTGCACGCACCTGTTCAACGGGATGCCGCCGCTGCACCAGCGTGAAATGGGGCTTTCGAGCATCGCATTGACCGACAACCGGGTCACGGTGGAGCTGATCATCGACGGGCGGCACATCCATCCGCGCATGGTCGATCTCGCCTGCCGCTGCAAGCAGGCGCACCAACTGGTCGGCATCAGCGACTGCACGATGGCCGCGGGCATGCCGAACGGGGAGTACCGGATCGGCCCTTCGCCGATCAAAGTGAAGGACGGTTTTTCGCAGACCGAACAGAGCATTCTGGCCGGAACCACCACGATGCTGGATACCGGCTGGCACAGCCTGATGAGCTGCGGCCACCTGGCCGAAACCCAGGCGGCGATGGCGGTGACCTGCAATCCGGCGGCGGCGTTCGGCCTCGGCGACCGGGGCATCCTGCTGCCGAACCGCCGGGCGGACCTCGCCATTTTCGAACAGAAGACCAACCGGCCGCTGCTGACCGTCTGCAACGGCAAAATCGTTTACCGCGCGGAGAATCAATGAACTATCAGCTTTTGGACAGCGGGCATCTGCGGAAACTCGAACAGGTGGGGCCTTACCGCCTGATCCGTCCCGCTTTGAATGCATTCTGGGGACCGTCGCTCCCGGCATCAGAATGGGAGGCGGCGGACGCGGTGTTCACGCGCGACAGCTCCGGCGGCGGCAAGTGGAGCTTCCGGAACCGCCTGCCGGAAGCGTGGTTCGCCGAATGGGGCGGTTTCGAGCTGAAGATGAAACCGACCGGTTTCGGCCATCTCGGTTTTTTCGCCGAACAGTACCGCAACTGGGATTTCTTCCGCTCGCCGGAATCCGGGCTGGGGGAGGGGACGAAGGCGCTGAATCTGTTCGCCTACTCCGGCGTCGGCTCGATGGCGATGGCGCAGGCGGGGGCTTCCGTCTGCCACCTCGACGCATCGCGCGGAATGATCGAGTGGGGACAGGAGAATATGGCCCGCAATCCGCAGGTGCCTGACGCGATCCGCTGGATCGCCGACGATGTGAATAAGTTCACGATGCGCGAGGTGCGGCGCGGCAACAAATACAACCTGATCGCACTCGATCCGCCGACATTCGGGCGCGGCTCCAACGGGCAGGTCTGGAAGATCGAGGACGACCTGCCGAAGCTGCTGGCGCGCTGCAATGAGCTGCGCGACCGTTCAAGGCCGTTCACGGTGGTGCTGAGCTGCCATTCGCCGGGCTTTTCGATTCTGGTGCTGGAGCGGCTGGCGGAAGCGGCGTTCGGCCGGGGAGGGGAGTTCGAGTCGTTTGAGATGACCGTCCCGGAAAGCACCGGCCGCGAGCTGCCCGCCGGGATTTCGGTGCGCTGCCGGGTGAAATAAGCGAAAAGGATTGAGATGGGAACGCCGAGCTTTATCTGGGAGTTATTTTCCCATTGAATCACAAAAGAGAAGGAGGGTTTTATGAAGATGCAAAGTGTTCTGACCGTGGCGGCGCTGGCTGCCGGAGCGATGCTGACGGCGGCCGATATTCAGTTGCCGAAGCCGCAGATTTCGGGGGGCGCGCCGCTGCTGACCACATTGGCCAGGCGGAGCACCAACCGCAATATGGACGGCAAGGCGCTTTCCAAGCAGCAGCTTTCCGACTTGCTGTGGGCGGCCAACGGCATCAACCGCCCCGACGGCAAGCGTACCGCCCCGACCGCGATGAACAAGCAGGAAATCTCCCTCTACGCGGTCTTGCCGGATGGTGCTTACCGTTATGAACCGGCTACGCACCGGCTGGTCGAAGTCGCGGCGGAAAAGTCCAGTCTCGATAACAACGCCTCCGTGGTGATCGTGCTGGTCGCCGACCGGGATAAACAACCCGGCGAAAAGTGGGCCGCCGTTGATTGCGGCTTCGTCGGCCAGAATATCTACCTCTACTGCGCGGCGAACAATCTGGCGACCGTGTTCAAGGGCAGCTTCAACGCCGACAACCTGAAAAAGCTGCTGAAACTCGAAAAGAACCAGGTGCCGATGTTCATCCAGCCGGTCGGCTTCCCGAAATAATTGCGGCGGGATCGCTCCGAGCGTGGCGTTTCTCTGCTGCTTTGCGGTCGAACAGTGAGGAGGTTGGGCGTGTTTCATGAAATCATCGTCCTTCTCTGGCTTGCGGTTCTTCCGGCGATCTTATGGGCGATCCCGAAAACCCGCCGGATGACCGGTTCGTGGATTACCGCGTTGAAAACCGTACCGCTGGGTTGCCTGACGATCTGGCTGCTGCCGACTGTTTTTTGCTGCATGATATACTGGCTGCACAGGCCTGCTTTACGTAATGCCTTGCTGGAGTTGGGATGTTTGGCAGTTGGCTTTGCCGTCGGGATTTTCCTGATCATGAAGCTGGCGCGGTGGAGCTGGCGGCGCTGGCATGCAGAGGGAAAACGCTCGATTCTTCCCTTCGATGTCATCTTTCTGTTTTTCGCTTTCAGTACCGTATCCATTTCGTGGGCAATACCGATTGTGCAATACTCGAGCAATATGGAGGAATTTCATGGTGAGTGGCAGTCTTTCAGATTGTCGGATGAAAACGGGGTGAAAATCACGTTCGAGCAACGCCCGATCCACCCGTTTCTGGCGGAGTATGATTACCGGCTCGCTTTCCGGCGGAATGGAACAACGGTGTTTCGCAACTTGCGGACCAATACCGGCGGACGCACCCATTTCAATCTCTACCGGTTGAAGGATGGGCGGCTGCTTTTCTCCGACAAGGACGGCGATTATATCGTCGACCCGAATCTGCCGGAGGTATGGTATCTGCATGAAACCGACGGCAGGAAGTATGCGGTTCCGTTTCCGCATGAAAGGTTGAGAAGCTGGAGCTGGGAGATGGAGGATGGCACGATGATGTTCCGATACAATTATGGCTGTGCGATACCGGCGATCCCGCTGACGGATGAACTGGAAGGAAAGGTGTACTACGGCTGCATCACAAATGATTTCTATTTGGAAGCCGGGAAACAGGCGCCGTCGCTTGAGAAAAGGAGATTCAATTGATGATTGCGGTCGATGCCGAAAAGTGTGTGCGGTGCGGCGCCTGTGTGCGGGACTGCATTGTCGAAGTGTTGAAGCCCGGCGCGGACGGCGTGCCGTGTGTCGCTTCCGGCGAGGAACGGTTCTGCCTGAACTGCCAGCACTGTCTGGCGGTGTGTCCGCAGGGGGCGGTCGTCTGCAACGGCGTGACGCCGGAGGAGTGCGCCGGAATCGGACCGCTGCCCGGCGCGGCGGAGCTGTTCAACCTGCTCCGCCAGCGGCGCAGCATCCGGCAGTACCGGCCGGAAAACCTTGAGCCGGAGATCATCGACCGGCTGGTGGAGTCGCTGGCGTGGATTCCGACCGGCTGCAACGACCACCGGCTGTTTTTCACGGTGATCCGGGAACAGCGGGAGATGGCCTTTTTTCGCGCCGAAATGAGCCGGCAGCTGAATCTGTTGATCCGTACCGGCATCATGCGGCTGGTCTATCCCGGTTACAAGCGGTATCTGGAGGAGATCGCCGGCGGGAAGGATATGGTGTTTCGCAACGCGCCGCATATGATCGTCGCGGCGACGCCGCGCAGCGCGCCGTGCAAAGAAGCCGATCCGTGGATCGCGCTGAGTTACTTCGACCTGTTTGCGCAGACGCTCGGCGTCGGCACCTGCTGGTGCGGCTTCGCGGTTCATGCGTTCCGCTGGAACCGGCGGCTGCGCAAGCGCCTGAACCTGCCGCCCGGATACAGAATCGGCGCGGTGATGCTGTTCGGGAAACCCGATGTGCAGTATGCCCGCGCCGCGCATCCGCGCCAGACCGTGCGGACCTCGGACGGGGTCATGCACGTCCGGCAGAGTCAGTGACGGCAGTTTTTGTGATTGGAACAGCCGTCGCATCCGTGACAGCCGCCTTTGTCTTTGCGGAAACAGCCGTAGAGCGACCAGCCCAGCAACCCGAATACCGCAAGTGCGATCAGGAAAGTGGCCATATCACTCTCCGGCTGCCGCAGTTTCCACCGCGATCGGTTCCGGCCGCTTCTTGCGGAGCGGCCGGAAAAGCTGCCACAGGATCGCAGCCAGCACGATCAGGGCGATGACCTGACCGATGCCGAAGCCGCTTCCGAGGAACAGCACTGCGCCGATCTGGTAGATCAGAAAGGCGGCCGCGTAGGCCAGCAGACATTGATAACCAACCGCGATCAGGGTCCACTTGTCGCTGCCCATCTCGCGCCGGATCGCGCCGATCGCGGCGAAGCAGGGCGCGCACAGCAGGTTGAACACCATGAACGAGAATGCGCTGACCTGCGTGAACGCCGCCTGCAGCTGCGGCCAGACTTCGGCGCCGTCCTCGGAGACTTCGGCCATATTGCCGTACAGGATGCCGCAGGTGCCGACCAGGTTTTCTTTGGCGATCAGACCGGTAATGGAGGCCGCCACCGCCCGCCAGTCGCCCCAGCCGAGCGGGGAAAACAGCGGCGCGAGAACGCCGCCGATCGCGGCGAGCATGCTCCGGTTTTCCTCCACCATCTGCATGCGGAAGTTGAAGCTCGACAGGAACCAGACGCCGACGCAGGCGACGAAGATCACGGTTCCGGCTTTGCGCACGAACGCTTTGCTGCGGTCCCAGACCTGAAGCGTCACGTTTTTGCCGCCGGGAACATGGTAGGCGGGCAGCTCCATTACGAACGGAGCGGGTTCCCCCTCAAAGAGCGGTGTTTTTTTGAGCAGTACACCCGAGAAAATCACCGCGCCGATGCCGATAAAGTAGCAGCTCGGGGCGATCCAGCTCGATTCCGGGAAGAATGCTCCGGCGATCAATGCGATGATCGGCAGCTTCGCGGAGCAGGGGATGAAAGTGGTGACCATCACGGTCATGCGCCGGTCCTTGTCGTTTTCGATGGTGCGGCTGGCCATGATGCCCGGCACGCCGCAGCCGGTCGCGACCAGCATCGGGATAAAGGATTTGCCCGACAGCCCGAATTTGTGAAAAATCCGGTCCATGATGAAAGCGACGCGCGCCATGTAGCCGCAATCCTCCAGCAGCGCAAGGCAGAAGAACAGCACGATCATCTGCGGCAGGAAGCCGAGCACCGCGCCGACGCCGGCGATGATGCCGTCAAGGATCAGGCTCTGCAGCCACTCCGCACAGCCGACTGCGGCTAGAAATTTTTCGGTCGCGCCCGGAATCCAGTCGCCGAACAGCACGTCGTTGACCCAGTCCGTTCCCATCGTGCCGACCGTTTGGATCGAGAGATAGTAGACTGCCCACATCACCGCCGCAAAGATCGGCAATGCCAGCCAGCGGTTGGTCACGACCCGGTCGATCCGGTCGCTGGCGGTCAGGTGGCCGCGGCGCTCCTTGCGTCGGACGGTGTCGTTGAGCAGCCGTTCGATGAACTCATAGCGCTCGTTGGTGATGATCGATTCGCTGTCGTCGTCGAGTTTCCGCTCTGTTTCGGAGATGATCGCTTCGAGTTCGGCGGCGGCTTCCGGCGAAAGGTTCAACTCCCGCATCACCTTTTCATCGCGCTCGAACGCCTTGACGGCATACCAGCGCAGGCTTTGCGGTTCGCATTGCTTGCGGATCAACTCCGAAATCCGTCCGATCGCCGCTTCGGTTTCCTGGCCGAACATCGGCGTCGGGCGGCGGGACGCACTGCTTTCCGCGACCTCGACGGCCTTGGCGGTCAGCTCGGCCACGCCGGTCCCCTTGAGGGCGCTGGTTTCGATCACCTCGCAGCCGAAGGCCGCGCTGAGCCTGCCGGTGTCGATCCGGTCGCCGTTGCGCCGCACGAGGTCGATCATATTCAGAGCGATCACCACCGGAATGCCGATCTCGCACAGCTGGGTGGTCAGGTAAAGGTTGCGCTCAAGGTTGCTGCCGTCGACCAGATCGATGATCACGTCGGGACGCTCGTTGAGCAGATAGTCGCGACTGACCACCTCTTCAAGGGTATAAGGCGAAAGAGAATAGAGTCCCGGGAGGTCCTCCACGGTCACGCCGGGATGTCCCTTCAGGCGGCCACCTTTCTTTTCGACGGTCACGCCCGGCCAGTTGCCGACATACTGGCTGGAACCGGTCAGGGCGTTGAACAAGGTGGTCTTACCGCAATTCGGATTGCCTGCAAGGGCGATTCTGAGCTGTTTCATGGGACTGTGCTTTCCTGCTGTATCGATTATTGAAGAAGGATGTTTTCCGCTTCGGATTTGCGCAGCGAAAGCTCGTAACCGCGGATATTCACCTCGATCGGATCGCCCAGCGGCGCGACCTTGCGGATCAGAATCCGGGTGCCGCGGGTGATTCCCATATCCATGATGCGGCGTTTCAGTGCTCCGGCACCGGTGAGTTTCGCGACCACGGCGGTTTCTCCGACGGGGACGTCGCGGAGCGTTTTGACGGTGGTGTCCATTGTGATATCTTTCTCCTTGAACTGGATTGATGAAAAAATCGGAAATAAGGGTCAGGAGACGAAAATCTTCGAGGCCATAGCACGGCTGATCGCCACGCGGCTTTCACGGATGTTCACGATCAGGTTGCCGCCGTTTTCGGCGATGACCGTGACGACGCTGCCGGCCACGAATCCCAGACTCTCCAGAAAACGGCGGGTTTCCTCTTTGCCGCGGATCTGCACCACCCGGATCGGCATACCGGGATCTGCCATGAATAGAGGCATTGTTCGATTCTCCTGCATCCTGAATTTTGTTGCCGGATTTCCGGAAAACAATCTTATTAGGTTTGACTAATTAATATAATTCGACGAGGCTAATTTGTCAAGTGTGCGAAATGGGAATATTTCGATTCCGTAAATGGGGCGGCGCCGGTTGAAAAACTGCCCGGCGGCGTTATATTATCTCTTTAATGTAGAAAGGAATCATGGGATGAGCAGAAGTGACATTTCCAGCAGCCTGGAAGATTACCTCGAAGCGATCGCCGAGATCATCGAGCGCAACGGGCATGCGCATACCAAAGATATCGCCGACCGGCTCGGCGTGAAAATGCCGTCGGTCACCAATGCGCTGCAGGCGCTTTCGGCGCGCGGGCTGATCCATTACCAGTCGCACAGCCCGGTGGAGTTGACGACCGAAGGGGCGCAGACCGCCGCGGTGATCCGTCACCGGCATACGGCCCTCAAAAAGTTTTTCTCCGAGATTCTGAAGTTGGAAAACAAAGAGGCCGACACAACCGCGTGCAAGATCGAACATGTGATCGGCGAAACGGTTCTTTCGCGCTTTGTGGCGCTGATCGACGCGATTTCCGACCGGGAGGATTGCGCGCCGCTGCGGGAATACCTCGCCAGCACCATGCCGAAAATCTGCCCGGATGAAACCGAGGAGCTGATTTCGCTGGACCAGCTTCCGAAAGACAAATCCGCCGTGGTGGTCAAAGTGGCCGAATGGCTGCGGCGCCTGAAGAAGATCTCGTATCTCGCGCTGGAGCCGGGAACGTTTCTCCAGTATGAAAGCCTAGCTCCGTTCGGGGATCTGTTGCGGATCAAGGTGATGGGCAGCAGCCTGTCGCTTCGGGCCGGAGATGCCCAGTATATCTGGGTCAAGCTCGCCGACTGACGGCGGCTTTTTTTGAATATGAATTTAGCAGCACCTAACAAAATCAGGATTGCTTTTTATCATGGATAAGCATATTTACCGGATCGCGCTCGCGGGTAACCCGAACTGCGGAAAAACCACGATTTTCAACCAGCTGACCGGCACCCGGCAGCACGTCGGCAACTACCCCGGCGTGACGGTCGAACGCAAGAGCGGCATGTGCCGGATCAACGATTTCCAGATCGAGATCATCGACCTGCCGGGCATTTACAGTCTGTCGAACTCCTCGCCGGAGGAGAAGGTCGCGTTTCAGGAGCTTCTGAACGGCGGGATCGACCTGATCCTGAACGTCGTCGACTCCGGCAACGCCCAGCGCAACCTTTACCTGACCACGCAGCTGGCCGAACTTGACCTGCCGATGCTGCTGGTGTTCAATATGATCGACGACGCGAAGCAGCGCGGGCTGCACTTCGATTTTGAAAAGTTGAGCGGTTTCTTCGGCGCTCCGATCGTAAAGACGGTTGGTTCGACCGGTTTCGGCATGAAGGAGTTGCGCAACGAGGTCTACCGCATTGCGCATGAGGCGACGCCGCAGCGGCCGGTCAAGCCGAAGTACGGCCCCAAGACCGATCAGGCGATCCGGGCATTGACCGACGAGGTCGCCAAAGTGCAGCGGCCGGAAACCCGGCTGATTCCAGCCCGCTATTTCGCGATCAAGCTGCTGGAAAACGATCCGGAAATCTGTGCGCGGCCGGAATTCGCGTCGCTGCTGGCGTCGGCCGAGGAGTGGCGCGAGGCGATTACCACCCGGAACGGGATCAACAGCCGCACGCTGATGGCGGACTTCCGCTACGGCGTGATCGCCGGAGCCTGCCGGGAGGCGATTTCGATCAGCAACGAGCGCCGCCGCCAGCTCTCCGACACCATCGACAAATATGTGACGAACCGGTTTCTCGGCGTGCCGATTTTCCTGGTGATGATGTATCTGGTCTTCATGTTCACCTTTACGGTAGGCCAGTATCCGATGGACTGGCTGGAAATGCTGTTCGGCGCGCTCGGCAACGGGATCAATTCGATCTGGCCGGCGGGACAGGCGGAGTTTCTGCGGGCGCTGCTGGTGGACGGCATCATCGGCGGCGTCGGCGGCGTGCTGGTGTTTCTGCCGAACATCCTGCTGCTCTTCATCGCAATCGCGTTTCTGGAGGGGACCGGTTATATGGCGCGGGCGGCTTTCGTGATGGACGGCTTCATGCACATGTTCGGGCTGCACGGCAAAAGCTTTATTCCGATGCTGCTCGGTTTCGGCTGCTCGGTCCCGGCGGTGATGGCGACCCGCACCATCGAATCCGAACGCGACCGGCTGACCACGATTATGGTGATCCCCTTCATGAGCTGCGGGGCGCGGCTCCCGATCTACGCTTTGATCATCCCTGCCTTTTTCGCGCTGAAATACCAGGCGCTGGTGATGTGGCTGATGTACGTGATCGGCGTGGTGGTGGCGCTCGGCGGCGCGCTGCTGTTGAAATCCACGATTTTCAAAGGGGAAGGGGAGGTGTTCGTAATGGAGCTGCCGCCCTACCGGATGCCGACGCTGCGCAGCATCCTGATCCAGATGTGGGAGCGGGCGGTGCTCTATCTGCAGAAAGCGGCGACGATCATCCTGCTTGCGTCGATCGTGATGTTCGTGATCACCACTTTCCCGGAAAAGAAGGAGTTCTCCACCGATTTCGAAGCGAAGATCGCGCAGGTCGAGGAGTCGAAAAAACTGACGCAGGAGGAAAAAACGGAACAGGTTTCCGCATTGAGCGGAGAAATGCAGTCCGAGAAGCTGCAGTATTCGATCGCGGGCCGGATCGGCAAGGGGCTGGCCGTGGTGCTCAAACCGCTCGGCTTCGACTGGCGGGTCAGCTCCGCGCTGATCGGCGCATTCGCGGCCAAGGAGATCTTCGTCGCCCAGCTCGGCGTGCTTTTCTCAATCGAGGGTGCCGATGAGACCTCCGAAACGCTGCAAAGCCAGCTGCGCAAGGCGTATACGCCGCTGCAGGCTTTCTGCATCATGCTTTTCTGTTTGCTGACCGTCCCCTGCATGGCGACGGTCGCGGTGGTCAAGCGGGAGACCAACTCGTGGAAGCTGACTTTCCTGCAGATCGCCGGTTTTACCGCGGTTGCCTATGTGCTGACCCTGATCGTCTATCAGGGCGGTACGCTGCTGCAGCTCGGCACGAAGCTGTTGCTGTGATGATGACGGCGATGGAATTTGACGAGGCGTTCCGGCGGCTGGCCGGAACGGTGAGGGAGAAGCTCGAACGGGCCAGCGGCTGCCATGATTTCGATCACACCCTCCGGGTGTTGCGCAATGCGGAGCTGCTGGCGAAGGAGCTTCCCGCCGCCGATTTGCGGATTGTGCGGCTGGCGGCGCTGCTGCACGACTTCGCCCGTCCCGAGGAGATGGCCGCGAAGGGAAAGCTCTGCCACGCGGTACTGGGAGCGGAGCTGGTCCGGCCATTGCTGGCCGAAGCCGGGTTTGAACCGGAAACAGTCGACCGGGTGTCGCAGGCGGTGTTGACCCACCGCTACCGGGCGAACCGGATCCCGGCGACGCTTGAGGCGCAGATTGTCTATGATGCGGACAAGCTCGACTCGCTTGGAGCGGTCGGGATCGGCCGCGCTTTCCTGTTTGCCGGACGTGAGCACGCGCGGCTCCATAACACCCGCGAGGAGGCGCTCGGTTCCGCGGAGTACAGCCGCGAGGATACCGCCTACCGGGAATATCTGGTGAAACTGAGCAAGCTGCCCGGCTGCATGCTGACGGCCCCGGGCCGCCGCATCGCCGGGGAACGGGCCGGATTCATGCATGAGTTCTTTGACCGGCTTAACTCCGAAACCGGCCTGTAATAACGGTTGCTTCTGACACATTATCCCGCATTCACGGCGGGATTTTTTTTGTTCACTTGTTGAACATTAAAGTTCATCAGATAAAATATTGTTCAAAATTTTTGGTTTTGCTATTGACATTTACCGCATTGTTTGGTATAATTAATCATAGTTGAACGATGAACTTTCAATGAACGGAATAAACTCATGGCGGAATATTCGATACGGGACATCGCGCGGATGGCAGGTGTTTCGGTGGGAACCGTGAGCCGGATCCTGAACAACGCCGACAACGTCAGCGACGAAATTCGCAGGCGGACGCTGGATGTGATCCGGCAGGTGAATTATCAGGCGGGCAGGCGCGGACGCCGCCCGGTGCACACATTCGAACGGGTTCCGGAGAGGAACGGCCGAAAAATCCGGACGATCGCGATGCTTTCGCCGGGCATGTCATCGGCGTGGAAGGGCAATGAATTGTGGACCACTTTCCTCTCCGGCATCGAACGCGCCTGCGGCGAACGTGGCGCGCGGCTGGCGATCTATATGGCCGACATGAATCCCGACGAGATCGTCCGGGAGATTTCGCAGAGCGCCGACGGCGTGCTGATCAAAACCAATCAGGTGATGCCGGATTATACGGAAGAATTGATTTCACGGCTTCCCTGCGTCGGTTTCGGCGCGCTTCCGACGCCCGGGGCATACCCGCAGGTGGTGCTGGACAATCACGCGGGCGGTGCGATTGCGGTGCGCGAACTCCTGCAGATGGGGCATCGCCGGATCGCGTTTTTGAATCATGAAGCGCAGAACGGCATTTTCATCGCCCGTTCCAACGGTTATATCGAAGTGATGAAAAGCGCGGGATTGTTCCGCAACGAATATCTGCTGGAGCTGCAGCTCGCCGAATATCACAGCATCACCGCGCCGGAAACGGTTCCGCCGGACCTCTCCGGCGCGCTCAGCCGCCTGATGGCGCTGCCTGAACCGCCGACGGCGGTGGTGGTCGGGAATGACTGGGGCGCATTCGGCCTGCTGCGCGCCTGCCGGACGTGCGGGATGCGCGTTCCCGAGGATTTGAGCATAATCGGCATGGATGATTCGGGAAATCTGCCGACACTGGTGACGCCGACACTGGCTTCGGTGGCGATGCCGTTCGATCAGGTTGCATATTTCGCCTCCTGCACGCTCTGCGACCTGATGGAGGGAGTAGGAACCCACCAGCGCAATGTATCCTCGATCGTGCAGATTGCCGGTGAACTGAAAAAACGCGATTCGATCAGGCCGGAAAGCGTATAGTCCCATAATAGCAAGTATGTTAAGCGTGCGGCAAGGTGCCGCTGCCGGGTGCGCGCTCTACGCCCTTCGGGGTCGCGCGGCG
>ENA-UOJS01001301-UOJS01001301.1-human-gut-metagenome-genome-assembly--contig:-C74-NODE-1301-length-21368-cov-6.284990_pt1 | contig 21368 bp, 25 predicted proteins | sample MGYA00242355_ERZ723902 | MGnify/ENA metagenome assembly ERZ723902 | reverse complement strand
GCTATCGCTTTGAAGGCGAGGAAACCTTAGGCTTTGCAACCGATACCGGCAGCATAAACGATGAGCTTATTGCCGGGCTTGAAGGCGCGGATACTGCGCTTATTGAGGCAAATCATGATATTGCAATGCTCAAAAACGGAGCGTATCCGTATTTTTTGAAGCGCAGAATACTTGCTCCCACAGGGCATTTGTCAAATGACGACAGCGGAATTTTGGCTGAACATCTTGCAAAACACGGAACAAAGCATATAATATTAGGGCACTTGAGCCGCGATAACAATACGCCTGCGCTTGCGTACGGCACTGTCAGCACCGCCGTTTCCGTTAAAAACGTGCAAATAAGTGTTGCTACGGCAAATAATATGCTTGCAGTCGAGGCGGGAGAGAGGTTAAAATGCTTAGCATAAGACTCATATGCGTCGGCAAGCTCAGAGAGCAGTTTTATGTTGATGCATTCGCCGAGTATTCCAAGCGCCTGTCGGCCTACTGTAAATTTGAATGTATTGAGCTGAATGAAACAAAGTTGGGTGCTTCTCCGTCAGATAAGGAGATAGCCGCGGCGCTGGATAAGGAAGCCGGAGATATTGAGCGTGCAATAGGTAAGGACGCTTACGTTATTGCAATGTGCGTCGAGGGCAGGCAGCTTAAAAGCGAGGATTTTGCGCGGAGGATAAACGAACTTGCCGTTTCCGGAAGGGGAAGGCTGTGCTTTGTCGTCGGCGGCTCGTTCGGCCTGTCGCCTAAAATAAAGCAGCGCGCGGACATGCGCCTTGGCATGAGCGAAATGACCTTTCCGCACCATCTTGCACGGGTTATGCTCGCCGAGCAAATCTACCGCAGCTTCAAAATCCTCGAAGGATCGAGATATCATAAATAACGGAGGGCAGTAATGGACGAAAAAGTTAAGCTCGAATGGGGAAGAAAGCTCACCGGCGATCTTCTCAAAAAGTGGCCGAAGGACGAAAACGGCGAGCCTATAGAGCCTGTTTTCCTTACACATTGCAAGTGTCTTGACATCAGCGACGAGATGATAGTAAACTTACTTGAGGCATATGGCATTCCGTGCATAAGACAGTATCCGAACGACGGCGATTTCGGCCGCCTGATCCTCGGGACAAGCGGCACGGGTGTTGAAATATATGTACCTAAGACAATGTATGAGGACGCTGTCAATTTAAGCGAAGGGAGCGCAGAATATGACGAGGAATTATAAGGAAGAGTACCAGCGCTGGCTGGACAGCCCCGCACTGAGCGAGTCCGAATGGGAGGAGCTCAACTCAATAGCAAACGACGAAAAAGAGATCGAGAGCCGCTTTTTTGCGCCGCTCGAGTTCGGCACTGCCGGACTGCGCGGAACAATGAAGCTCGGTCTGCATCAGATGAATGTCCACATCATCCGCCACGCCACCCAGGCGTTTGCAAACGTCATCAAGGCCGAGGGCGAGGAGGCAATGAAAAAGGGCATATCCATCTGCTTTGACTGCCGCAACAACAGCGAGCTTTTTGCTCATGAGGCTGCATGCGTTATGGCCGCAAACGGCATCCATGTGCGCATTTTTGACGCTCTGCGTCCGACTCCTGAGCTGAGCTTCGCCGTGCGCTACTACGGAACCACTGCCGGTCTTAATATAACCGCATCTCACAACCCCAAGGAGTATAACGGCTACAAGGTATATTGGTCGGACGGCGCTCAGCTTCCGCCGCAGCACGCTGAGGCGATCGCCGAGCAGATGAGCAATATCGATATATTCGATGACTTTGTCAGCTGCGACTTTGACGAAGCCGTGTCTCAGGGTAAGATTGAGCTTATAGGAACCGAGACCGACGAGGCATATCTCGAGTGTGTGCTCGGACAGGCTATAAACAAGCCCCTCGTAGCTAAGGTAGCTCCGGAGCTTAAGATAGTCTACACTCCGTTCCACGGCGCAGGCTATAAGCTCGTTCCCGAGGCGCTGCGCAGACTGGGCATAACTCAGCTGTACCCCGTGCCCGAGCAGATGGTCATCGACGGAAACTTCCCCACGGTCGAAAGCCCGAACCCCGAAAACCCCGAGGGCTTTTATCTTGCGGTCGATCTTGCAAAGAAGGTCGGCAGCGATCTTATAATCGGAACCGATCCCGATTCTGACCGCATAGGCGTTATGGTGCGCTCAGGTGGGGATTATATCTCCATCACCGGCAACCAGCTCGGCGTTTTGCTGCTCGACTATGTCATAAATGCGCGCAAGGCAGCCGGAACTCTGCCGGAGAATGCAGGCGCTGTAAAGAGTATCGTAACCACCGAGATGGCAAAGGCCGTTGCCGAGACCAACGGAGTTCATTTTGAGGATACCTTCACCGGCTTTAAATTTATGGCCGAGCGTATCGCGCAGTGGGAAAAGGCCGGAAGCTATAAATATATCTTCGCCTATGAGGAAAGCTACGGCTATATGATGGGTGACTATGTCCGCGATAAGGACGCAGTAACAGCGTCGATGATGGTAGCGGAAATGGCCGCTTACTATCACGATAAGGGCATGAATCTCAGCCAGGCAATGGAAAGCCTGTACGAAAAGTACGGCCGCTACGCCGAAAAGACACTCAATCTTGTTATGCCCGGACTTGACGGCATAGTTAAGATGAAAGATCTTATGGCCAAGCTTCGCAGCAATCCGCCGAAGCAGATCGCCGGCGTCGAGGTGTTCAAGCTGCGCGATTATTCTGACGGCAGCATAAAGGTCCCCGAGCTTGGCGTTATGGGTCAGACCCCGATAAAGGGTTCGAACGTTCTGTATTTCGAGCTTGCCGACGGAACGAGCTTCATCGTCCGCCCGTCCGGCACGGAGCCGAAGGTCAAGGTCTATATACTCTGCAAGGGCGCGGATAAAGCCGAATGCGACGCTAAGATCGCAAAATATTCCGAATATGCGGAAAGCCTGAGAAAATGAAAGATAAACTTAAGCAGCTCGGCGGGCTGTTTATAACCTTCGCCGTGGTCGGAGTAACGACCTTCGGCGGAGGCTATGCGATGCTGCCGGCGCTTCAGCGCGAGGTCGTCGAAAAGCGCCGCTGGGCAACGGATGAAGAGGTCATGGACTGGTACGCCATCGGCCAGTGCACGCCCGGCATTATCGCCGTTAACACAGCCACCTTTGTCGGTCAGAAGCAGGCAGGCGTGCTCGGTGGGATATTCGCCACTCTCGGCGTTGTGTTCCCGTCGCTTGTGATAATAACGATAATTGCCGCGTTTATTCAGAATTTCGCGCATCTTCCTGCGGTGCAGAGCGCGTTTGCCGGCATTCGCGTGTGCGTGTGCGTGCTTATTCTCAATGCAGTCGTGAAGCTGTGGAAAAAGTCCGTCGTTGACTGGAAAACGCTTCTGATATTTGTTGCGGTGTTCGCATGCAGCGTGTTTTTGAGCATTTCACCGGTGATATATGTCCTCGCCGCCGCGATAGCCGGAATCATCGTCAAGGAATTGGAGACGCGTAAATCATGATATATCTGCGCCTTTTCTGGGAGTTTTTCAAAACCGGACTGTTTGCCGTCGGCGGCGGACTGGCAACGCTCCCGTTTATCTATGACATGTCTGACCGCATGGGCTGGTTTACCTATCAGCAGATAGCCGATATGATAGCCGTGTCCGAGTCAACGCCCGGCCCGATAGGCGTCAATACGGCGACCTACGTCGGCTATATAACGGGCGGCTTGCCGGGAGCGATCGTTGCAACGCTCGGCCTTGTGACTCCGGCGATAATTATCATACTCATCATTGCGTCCTGCCTGAAAAAGTTCAGGGAAAACCGCTTTGTTGACCATGCTTTTTACGGGCTGCGCCCGGCCTCGGCAGGACTGATTGCCGCAGCAGGCTTTTCCGTTGTTATGCTTGCGCTCGTCCGCGAGGATGCGTTTAAGGCAAGCGGCAATATCATCGATCTGTTTTCGTGGAAGGGGCTTGCGCTTGCGGCCGTGATATGGGTGCTGACAAACCTTGTCAAGAAAACGAAGGACCTGCACCCGATATTCTACATCGCGGCATCTGCCGTAGTCGGCATACTTGTGTTTTAAAAAATTACTGCCGCACCCAGCAGGGCAAGTGCAGCTGCGATAAGCGCCGTCAAAAACCGTCCGATCATGTATCGGGCGGTTTTTATATCCGTTCCGGCTATCATGGAAAAGGTCTGGAAGTGAACCGAAAGGCCGCCCCAGGAGAGAATAAACGCAGCAAGGGCAAGATTAATTGGGCTTATTGCAAGTCCGGTCATGCTGCCTATGCCGTTTCCAAGCTCGAGAATGCCCGAAAGCAGCGCTGCGCACCAGCTAAGCTCGGCTCCGAGCATGTATGAAAGCTCGCCGGCAATGCTTCGCGTTATATCCATAGCGTCGAGAACGCCGTTTATCGCCGAAAAAGCAACCACAAAGGCGCAGACACCTATCATCGAATCGGCAGCGCGCTTAACCGACGCCGTGAACGCCGCCGAGAAGCTCACCGGGGAGAATATATCCTCGTCATAGCAGATATCGCACGGAGCCTTCGGGCAGATAATAACGCCGAAAATGAGCGCTGCCAAAATATGCACGGCATACAGAAAAAAGCCTGCCGAAGCAGAGCCGAAAACGCCGACCCCGGCGGCACCGATGATAAATGCAGGCCCGGAGTTATTGCAGAAAACTATGAGCCGAGATGCGTCGTCACGGCTTACAAGCCCCTGCGCTCTCAGCCGTGCTATGTATGCAGCGCCCAGCGGATATCCGCCGGTGACGCCAATGATGAATGCCGAAACTCCGTGGCCGGATATGCCGAGCCGTGCTCCAAGCGGCGCAAGCGCGTTTGACATGAGCTTTGATGCGCCAAGCTCGTTTAAAAGATTGGCCGCAATGAAAAACGGAAACAGCGACGGTATGATCATCTGCGCGCACATTATAAGCCCTGCTTTCACCGCCTCGGCAGCGGCCTTCGGGAAAACGAGCAGCGCGGCGAATATGCCGAATGATGCGAAAATATACAGAGCCTTTTTCATCCTATCAACTCCTTGTCCATGTATTAAGCTATGCTTTGCGGCATAGGTTTAGACTGCGGAGGTGAGCGTAAATGAAAACAAAACGCGACAGAGCCGAGCTTCTTGCCGATAAGCTCGATATCCCGGCCGATGCTCTCGGCAGCGTTAAGCTCAGCCTCTGCGGAAGAAGCCGCCTGCTTATTGAAAACCACCGCGGAATAATCACATATAACGATAACCTTATTGAGATCGACTGCTGCAGCGTAAAGCTCGCGGTGCGCGGCGACGCTCTGCGCCTTGAAGCGATGAGCGGCAGCGATATGTTCATATGCGGCAGAATTATTGCATTGGAGTTTGAATAAATGAGAAAGCTTTACGATCTTGCGCGCGGAGTAGCTGAGCTTGAAGTCTCCGGCGCGCAGCCCGAGCGCATACTAAATTACTGCGCCGAAAACGGGATCAAGTTTTGGAACGCAAGCCCATGCCGGGATTTTTCGATCACCTTTTGCGTACATGCATCCGATGTCGATAGCCTGCTTGCGCAGAGCGGCAAAAACGGAATTGCTGTAAAGCTTATCACAGAAACCGGAGGCAGGAAGCTCGTGCTCGGTGCAAAAAGACGAGCCGTGTTTTTGCTCGCTTTCGTTTTTTGTGTTTCGCTTGCTGCCGTATCGTCGCTGTTTTTGTGGAAAATCGAGATAAGCGGAAACGATAAGCTCAGCGACGCCGAGATCTTGCGCAAGCTTTCAGAATGCGGCGTTGACTACGGCGCGTATTGGCCGGCGCTGTCGTCCGATGAGATACGCAGCCGCATAGTGGCAGAGATGCCGGAAATAGCATGGCTTAGCCTGAACGTTCGCTCGTCAAAGGCCGAGATCATAGTTCACGAGCGCATCGATAAGCCCGATATCGTCAACGAAAAAGCGCCCTGCGATATAATCGCTTCAAAAAGCGGCATGATCAGAAAAATGTCCGTCCTCGAGGGTGAGAGCGCGGCTATTGTGGGAAACGCAGTGTCAAAGGGCGTTGTTCTGGTGCGCGGACTTATGAGCAGCGAAACGGGGGATGAGCGCTATGTTCACTCAATGGCGCAGGTTATTGCCGACACATGGTATGAGATAAGCGCCCAGACGCCGCTGCTTGAAGAGCGAAAAATCGAAAAGAGCGGCCGAAACACGGCTTTTTCGCTCGTTATCGGGAAAAAGCGGATAAATTTTTTCTCCGACAGTAGAAATAAATACGATAGTTGTGATAAAGTACATATCCCTCGGCGACGTTTTTGTTTTGCCGATCGGATATGCCGTCGAGCGCACAACGCAGTATGAAACGAGCCTTTTGCCCATAGACGAGGATAAGGCCGTCGGGCGCATGAAGGAAAGCCTCAAAAATGAGCTTCAGCGCCGCATAGGCGACGGGCAGATAGTGTCAGCGGAGTATTCCGTGTCCAAGACCGATAATGTCATGACGGTCACGCTGCGCGCTCAGTGCACAGAGAATATTGCCAAGGAGGCAGACTATGATTGAAAGAACGATAGAAGTCGAAAGGATGGAGCATGTAATAAGCGTGTTCGGCTCGTTCGACCGAAACCTGAGCATAATTGAATCCGAGCTTGGCGTTAAAGTCCTTGACCGCGAGAATAAGATACACATCTGCGGCGAGGAGGAGAGCGTCATGCTCGCCGAGAAAGCGATAAACGGTCTGCTGACGCTTGCCGCACGCGGCGAGAATATCGACGCGCAGAGCGTGAGATATATCCTCAAGCTCGTTGCCGAGGGCAGGGAATCGAAGATAAACGAGCTTGCAAGCGACGTTGTGTGCATAACGGCAAAGGGCAAGCCGGTCAAGGCAAAAACCCTCGGCCAGAAAACCTATTGCGACGCAATAGCAAATAATACGATAACTCTCGGCATCGGCCCTGCCGGAACGGGCAAGACCTATCTTGCCGTTGCTGCCGCGGTCGCGGCGTTCAGAGCCGAGGAGGTAAACCGCATAATCCTGACCCGCCCTGCCGTTGAAGCCGGCGAGCGCCTCGGTTTTCTCCCCGGTGATCTGCAAAGTAAGGTAGATCCGTATCTCAGACCGCTTTATGACGCGCTGTTTGACATGCTCGGAGCCGACACATATCAGAAATATCTCGAGCGCGGAAACATTGAGGTCGCGCCGCTTGCCTACATGCGCGGCCGTACGCTTGACGACAGCTTCATAATCCTAGACGAAGCGCAGAATACCTCCCGCGAGCAGATGAAAATGTTCCTTACCCGAATAGGCTTCGGCTCAAAGGTCGTTATAACGGGCGACATTACGCAGATCGACCTGCCGGAGGACAAGGTCAGCGGCCTGAAGATAGCAATGAAGGTTCTTGACGGCATTGAGGATATATCCATCTGTAAGCTCACCGGAGCGGACGTAGTTCGCCACCAGCTCGTTCAGAAGATAATCGAGGCTTACGAGGTATACGATAAGAAAAATCCGCCCGAGCCTGCCGCAAAGTCCGGCCCGTATAGGAGGAAAAAGCAATGATAAAGCATGAGATATATGTAAGCCGCGAAAAAAGCGGCATGGGACACAATAATGCGGCAGCGCTTATTAAAAAAGCCGCGGCTATGGCGCTGGACGCCGAAGGCGTGGACAGGCCCTGCCTTATAAGCGTAATGCTCACCGATAACGAAGGCATCCGTGAAACAAATCGGGATTTTCGAGGCATTGACGCTGCAACGGACGTCCTGTCGTTTCCTCTCAACGAGCTGACGCCGGGCGAATTTGACGCAGCCCTTTGCGATACCGACCCGTATACGGGAGCCGTCATGCTCGGCGATATGATGATATCGCTCGAAAGGTGCGCACAGCAGGGAGAGGAATTCGGCCACGGCTTTGACAGGGAGGTCAGCTACCTCACGGTACACAGTGTTCTGCATCTGCTCGGCTACGATCACGTCGATGAGGGCGAGATGAAAAAGCAGATGCGCACAAGAGAAAAAGAAATAATGGGAGACATATGATATGATAAGCAAAACTGCAATGATAACGATATGCGGCCGTCCTAATGTCGGCAAATCAACGCTCACAAACGCGCTTGTCGGCGAGAAGATTGCCATAGTTTCAAATAAGCCGCAGACCACGCGCAACCGCATCAGCGCCGTTGTCAACCGCGGCGACACACAGTTTGTTATAATCGACACTCCGGGCTTCCATAAGCCGAGAACGCGCCTTGGCGATTATATGGTCAATGTCGTAAAGGAGAGCGTTGCCGACGTTGACGCCGTTATGCTGCTCGTCGAGCCTATCGCAAACATCGGCAGGCAGGAGGAAGAGCTTATAGCTCGCATAAAGGAAACCGGTGTTCCGGCCATACTTGTTATAAATAAGATCGATACCGTTGAAAAAACCGAGCTTTTGGAGGTCATGGCGCTGTATTCCGCAGCACATGACTTTGACGCGATAATCCCGATGTCGGCCAAAAACGGCGAGGGAATAGACGAGCTTCTTGCAGAGCTTGAAAAGTACGCTCAGGAAGGCCCGCAGCTTTTCCCGGACGATATGATATGCGATCAGCCCGAAAAGCAGATATGCGCAGAGCTTGTGCGCGAAAAGCTTCTGCTGTGCCTTGATAAAGAGATACCGCACGGAACGGCTGTCGAGGTAACGCGCTTTTCCGAGCGGGAAAACGGCATAATCGACCTTGACGTTACTATCTACTGTGAAAAAGCGAGCCATAAGGGGATCATCATCGGCAAGCAGGGCGCGATGCTCAAGAAGATCGGCGAGCTTGCCAGAGCGGACATCGAAGCCTTTATGGGAACAAAGGTCTTCTTGCAGACATGGGTGAAGGTCAAGGAGAATTGGCGCGACAGCACAGCGCAGCTTCGCAACTTCGGCTTCACGGAATAATTACCACGCATATGCCGCCGCTGCCTAACTGATACTAACATCAGCGGAGGTAGCCGAATGAGTGATGAAATTCTCTGGCAGATGTTTGCCGATACAGGCGATCCGATGAGCTGGCTCATATACAGAGCTTCGGAGAAGAATAAAAGTAACAAGCCGGCGGAGGAGACTCCTTCGCCGCAGAGCTGATAGTGTACATATGTTTAAAACGACAAGGGGCCTTGTTCTGCGCGAGGTTCGATACAAGGAAGCCGACAGGATACTTACTGTTCTGACGGAGGATATGGGCAAAATGACCGTCAAGGCGCGCGGTGCGCTGCGTAAGGGCAGCAAGATCGCCGCGGCTACGCAGTTTCTTGTGTTTTCCGAGCTTACGATGCTCGAGCGCAGCGGCTTCTGGACAGTTAGCGAAGGCTCGACGATCGAAGAATTCAAGGGACTTCGCGGTGATATAACGGCGCTTTCGCTTGCAAGCTATTTTGCCGAGTGCATCGAGGCGCTGTCCGACGAGGGAAACCCCGATCCGCTGCTTTTGCAGCTTATACTGAACTGCCTTTTTGCCCTGTCAAACGACATGTATTCGCAGATGCATATAAAAACCGCGTTCGAGATGCGCCTGATGGCGCTCGCAGGCTATGAGCCGAACCTGGTGAGCTGCTGCGTGTGCGGTGCGTCCGATCCGGAGCTGCCGCGCTTCAGTCCTCGAAACGGCGTTATCTGTTGCCGCGAGTGCAACAATGCGCAGATACAGGCAAATTACGAGCTGTGTCCGGCGTCGCTTCAGGCGCTGAGGTATATAGTTTACGCGTCTGCGCGTAAAATGCTCTCGTTTAAAATCGACGATGATGCGCTCTCGCGCGCGTCAAAAGCATCCGAGGCATATCTTCTTGCGCAGACAGAGAGAAAGTTTTCAACACTTGATTACTGGAGACAGATAAAATAATGGATTTCTACGAAAAATCACTTAACATACTTGAGCTGCCTGTCGTGCTGGATATGCTGGCCGCCGAGGCCGTTACCGACGGCGGAAAGGAAGCGTGCCGCAGCCTCCGACCAAGCTCGGACAGGCTTGAGGTAAAAAACCGCCTTGCCGAAACGAGTGCGGCCAAGGAAATGATGGTCGTGCGCGGCAGCCCCTCGCTGTCGGGCATCAAGGATATCCGCCCGTCGCTGAGCCGTGCCGACCTCGGCGGAAGCCTCAATACGATAGAACTTCTTAACATTGCCCGAGTTTTGCAGTGCGCGCGCCTTGTTAAGGGCTACACATCCGATGATAAGCTCGGCAAAAGCTGTATCGACCATCTGTTTGCCGCGCTGCACGCAAACAGATTTCTTGAGGAGAAAATAACCGGCTCAATAGTAGGGGAGGACGAGATCGCCGACAGCGCGTCGAGCGAGCTTGCAAACATCCGCCGCAAGATCCGCGCCGCGAGCGCCCGTGTGCGTGACTGCCTGCAAAAAATAATATCCTCACCGTCATACGCGAAGGTGCTTCAGGAGCCTATCATAACCATGCGCTCGGATCGCTTTGTCGTTCCGGTAAAGGCCGAGTGCAAAGGCGCTATCCCGGGCCTTGTTCACGATATATCGGCATCCGGAGCTACGCTTTTTATTGAGCCCATGGCAGCCGTTAAGGCAAATAACGAGCTTCGTGAGCTTGCTGCTAAGGAAAAAACGGAGATCGAGCGCATCCTTGCCGAGCTTTCGGCAGACTGCGCCGCCCACGCCGAGGATATCGCGTCGGACTATTCCTATCTTATTACCCTCGACGGCATATTTGCGCGCGCAAAGCTTTCATATAAGCTCAACGGCATTGAGCCGGAGCTGAGGGAAAAGGGCGTTGTTCTGCGCCGCGCGCGGCATCCGCTGCTGCCGAAGGATAAGGCGGTGCCTATAAGCCTTGAGCTTGGCGAGGACTTTGATACGCTTATCATAACAGGCCCAAACACCGGCGGCAAAACCGTAACTCTCAAGACCATCGGACTTTTAAACGTTATGGCGCAGTGCGGCCTGCACATACCGGCAGACGACGGCAGCGGAGTGCCGGTTTACAGGCATGTGCTTGCGGATATCGGAGATGAGCAGTCGATAGAGCAGAATCTCTCAACCTTCTCGGCACACATGACGAACATTGTGCATATTTTAAATGAGTGCGACGCAGATTCGCTTCTGCTGTTTGACGAGCTTGGAGCCGGAACAGACCCCACCGAGGGCGCGGCGCTTGCAATAGCCGTTATTGAGCATGCGCGCAAAATGGGTGCGAACGTTGCCGCGACGACGCATTATGCAGAGCTTAAGGTTTATGCAACGAATGAAAATGGCATTCAGAATGCCTCCTGCGAATTTGACGTTGAAACGCTCAGCCCGACCTACAGGCTGCTTGTCGGCGTTCCGGGCAAGTCCAATGCGTTTGCAATATCCGAACGTTTGGGACTTAGCAAAGAAATTATTGATGATGCAAAGGCCCGCATCGGAGTTCAGAACGCAAGCTTTGAAGCGACAATAGAAAAACTCGAGCAGACACGCGCACTTTTGGAGCGCGATAGAGCGGAGACTGCCAAAAAATTGCGTGAGGCCGAGGAGAGCGCAAAAAAAGCGGCTTTTCTGCGTGCCGAGCTTTCCGTAAGGCTTGAAAAAGCCGACGAGAAGGCCAAACGCGATGCTGAGCGCATAATTGCGGAAGCGCGTCAAACGGCCGAGAACACCTTTGCAGAGCTTGATGAAATGCGCCGCAAAATGAATGATGATGAGCAGACGCAGGAGATAAATCATGCACGCAGCGAGCTCAGGCGCAAGCTCAATGAATCTCAGGGCAAACTTAAAGCAAAGGCACCCGAGCAGCCGAAGGAAGAGAAAAAATCGGCGCGCGATGTAAGAGCAGGCGATACGGTGGAGATAAAGTCCATGGGTGTCAAGGCCGAGGTCATTGATGTAAATCCGGACGGAACGCTCAATCTGCGCGCCGGAATTATGAACGTTAAGCTTAAGCCGGACGATGTGTATCTTATAGAGGGGCATGCAGCTAAGCAGAAGAAGCAGAGCGTAACTCTTGCAGGCAGCACGGCGCCTCGCGCGGCTGTAAGTCCGGAGATCGACCTTCGGGGAATGGAGAGTATTGAGGCGGTGAATGCTGCCGAGCAATATATTGACAGCGCGGTTATGGGTAAACTCAAGACCGTGACGATCATCCACGGCAAGGGGACCGGCGCCCTCAGAGCTGCCGTGCAGCAGATGCTCAAACGCAATAAGGCCGTGAAAAGCTACAGATTAGGTCGATTCGGCGAGGGCGAAAGCGGTGTGACAATAGTCGAATTGAAATAAAAGCAATCGATAAAATTTATTAATAATGTGTAAATCTACGAAATGAACAAAATCAGTTGACCTTTTTTAAATAATTTGCTAAAGTAGGATTAATCTTTTGTGATCAAGAGGAGTGGCGAGAATGGTAACCAAAGAAGTAGTTATTAACAATCAGGTGGGCCTGCACGCAAGACCTGCTACTTTCTTTATTCAGAAAGCTAACGAGTTCAAAAGCAGCATCTGGATCGAGAAAGAAGACAGACGTGTCAATGCCAAGAGCCTGCTCGGCGTTCTCTCTTTGGGCATCGTTAAGGGCACTGCTGTCAACCTCATTGCCGACGGTGCTGACGAGGCAACTGCTGTCGATACGCTTTCTGAGCTTATCGCATCCGACTTTACCGAGTGATATTAAAAAACGAAGCTAAGGGCGTGTTTTTAACACGCCCTTATTCGCTATATACGGAGAAATAGATGAAAAAAGAAAACAAAGCAATTCTTGAAATGCTAATGTGCGCGGCACTTTGGAGCATTGCAGGAATATTTATAAAGCTCATACCTTGGAATTCGTTTGTTATATCGGCTCTGCGCAGCTTTTTTGCGGGACTGACGGTGCTTGCATATATACGAATCAAAGGCTACAGAATAAGCATAAACCGCCGCACGATAGTTGCCGGACTGCTGCTGGGGCTTGTTTATATCGCCTTTGTAGCGGCCAATAAGCTCACGACCGCCGCAAACGCGATAGTCCTGCAATTTACCGACCCTATATTCATCGTTATTTTCTCGGCGCTGTTTTTCGGCCAGCGCTTTAAAAAGCGCGATTTTGTTGCGGTCATTTTTACGTTCATAGGCATTGCGATGTTCTTCCTCGATCAACTCGAGGGCGGATACCTGCTCGGAAACTTCGTCGCCATATTTGCCGGAGCCTGCCTCGGCGGAATGTTCATAGCCATGGGCAAGGCTGATACCGAGGAGCGTTTTTCCGCAATGCTCATAGGGCAGGCAACCGCTTTTATATTCGGCCTGCCGTTTATAATAACCACAAAGCCCGAGATCTCCGCGCTGCCTGTTTTGTATAACTTCATACTAGTCGTATTGCAGCTCGGCATACCGTATATACTCAAAGTCAGAGCATCGGAGTATTGTCCGCCGCTTGCGTGCAGCCTTCTTGGCGCCGTAGAGCCGCTTTTGAACCCGCTTTGGGTGCTGATATTCGACGGTGAAAAGCCCGGCCTGTTCGCGCTTATAGGCGGCGTTATCGTTATCGTTTCCGTAACCGTCTGGTGCATTGCGGGAAGTAAGGACAGTGAGGCGACAGATGCGCGAGAAGCTGCTTGAAAAAGCAAATAAGCTGCCGATGCTCCCGGGCGTTTACATTATGCTCGACGCGACGGGGCAGGTCATATATGTAGGCAAGGCAAAAAAGCTCAAAAACCGTGTAACGAGCTATTTTCGCGGCTCGCATCTGCCAAAGGTCGAGGCGATGGTGCAGAAGGTAAACGACTTTAACGTTATTGTCGTCAACTCTGAGTTTGAGTCGCTTATTCTTGAAAATTCGCTCATTAAGCAGCATCAGCCGCACTATAACATCCTGCTCAAGGATGATAAGGGCTATCCGTTTATAAGGCTTGATAAAAAAGCACCCTATCCGCGATTTACTATCGTCGGCAGCGCTAAAAAGGACGGAGCGTCATACTTTGGCCCATTCGGAGGCAGAAGCGTGACGCGCGATATAATCGACGCTGCATCTAAGGCGGTGGGACTGTCAACCTGCTCAAAGCATTTTCCGCGTGATATTGGGAAGGACAGACCCTGCCTTAACTACCACATGGGCAATTGCCGCGGCTGGTGCAGGGGAGAGCTTTCGCAGGAGGAATACCGCCTTGCCGTGGAGCAGGTCTGCCTTATTCTCGGCGGGAAAACCGGAGAGCTTATCGAGGAGCTTACGGACAAAATGCTTGAAGCTTCCGAGCAGCTTAGGTTTGAAGCCGCCGCCGAGCTGCGCGACAGGATAAAGGCGATAAAGAGCGTGTCCAACAAACAGAAGGTCATAGCCACGGCTTTTTCCGATACCGATGCGGTAGGCTTTGCACGCGGAGCAAAAAGCTGCTTTGTTGTGCTGCATTTTAACGACGGTTCGCTCACAGGCAAGGACTTCGAGCTCGTCTCCGAGCCGCTCGAGAGCGATGCCGAGGCCATATCGGCCTACATGCGTCAGTATTATTCATCGCGCGGCATAATGCCGAAAAATATCCTGCTGCGTGAAATGCCCGAGGATGCAGAAGCCCTGAGCGTGCTGTTCAATCAGCTTTGCGGCCGCAAGGTAAGTATTGAGGTTCCGCAGCGCGGAGAAAGACTTCGCCTTGTCGAGCGCGCGGAGATGAACGCATCCGAGGAGATACTGCGTGCGACGACCGTTCAGCAGCGCAGAACAAATACGCTTATATGGCTTCAAAAGTCGCTTGAGCTGCCCGAGTATCCGGAACGTATCGAAGCATTCGACGTATCAAACCTCGGCGACACGGGCATTGTGGCGGCAATGACAGTGCATAAGGACGGTAAGCCCTATAAAAAGGACTACCGAAAGTTCAGAATACGAGATCTGGATATACGCGATGACTATGCGAGCATGACCCAGGCTGTTTACCGTCGGTTTGCTCATTTAAAAAACGGCGACAGCGGTTTTTCGGAAGCGCCGCAGCTGCTGCTTATAGACGGAGGTATAACACACGCCGCAGCGGCAGAGCGTGCGCTCGGCGAGCTTGGTATAAGCGTGCCGGTATTCGGCATGGTAAAGGATGATCGTCATCGGACGAGGGCGCTCGTTACGAGTACAGGCCGTGAGATATGCATAAACGGAAATCCGGCCGCGTTTGCGCTGATAGGCAATATCCAGGAGGAAACGCACCGCTTTGCGATAGAATATCAGCGCTCGCTGCGAAACGAGAGCTTCGGTTCGGAGCTGAGCGCCATACCCGGAGTGGGCAGCGTCAGGAAAAACGAGCTGCTGTGTAGCTTTAAAACTATCAAGGCAATAAAAAACGCCGGATTGGATGAACTGAGTGCAGTTGTTCCGAAAAATACGGCCAAAGCGGTTTTTGAATATTATCATAAGGACGAGGAAAAGAAATGAGAATAATAAGCGGAACAAAGCGTGGAAAGAAGCTCAAAGAGCCGGATAATTATGATATACGCCCGACGACTGATATGGTCAAGGAGTCAATGTTCAATATCGTTCAGTTTGATATCGAGGGCAGGCGAGTGCTCGACCTTTTTGCCGGAACGGGTCAGCTCGGCATCGAGTGCCTCAGCCGCGGCGCGAAGGAGGTCACATTTGTTGACCAGAGCAGGGAATCCATAGCTATCGTTAAGCAGAACCTTAAAAGCTGCGGCTTTGAAGCGCGCGTTGTGCAGAGCGACTCAATTTCCTTTCTCGAGCGCGGCGAAAAGTTCGATCTGATACTGCTTGATCCGCCTTATGCGGCAAATCTCATAGATAAAGCGCTGCAAATCATCAATTCCGTTGACATCTTGACGGAAAGTGGTATAATTGTGTGCGAAAGTGGGCGCGAAAAGCCCATGCCGGAGATGAATATGCCTTACTTTAAGTGTAAAGAGTATAATTACGGCAAAGTTAAGCTTACAACCTACAGCAGGGAGACAGATAAATGAGTCTTGCTATATGCCCCGGCAGCTTTGACCCGATAACACTCGGGCACCTTGATATAATCAGCCGCTCGGCGCAGATATTCGATAACGTCATCGTTTGCATTATGTTCAACTCCAATAAGACCAAGCCCATGTTTACGATAAGTGAGCGTGTCGAGATGGTCAAAAAAGTCGTCAAGTGTTTTCCGAACGTCAGAGTCGATACTTCCGCCGGTCTGCTTGCCGAATATGCAAAGCGGTTTGACGGTGCTGTTATAGTCAAGGGATTGAGGGCTGCATCTGATTTTGAGTATGAATTTCAGATGAACCATATCAATAAAAAGATAAACCCCGAGCTGGAAACTATGTTTCTTACGGCAAACGAAAAATATACTTTTCTGAGCTCATCCGTCGTACGCGAGGTCGCGTCATACGGCGCCGATCTTACGCGCTTTGTGCCGCGCGAGATAGTGGCCGAGATAGAAGAAAAGGCTAAGTTATGGAGGCAGCAGTAATATGAGCGAGAAAAACGTTGAGGTAATGGAGCTTATCGAAACTCTCTACAGTATGGTGACCGAAGCATGGGGCGTTCCCCTCGGAAACGATAAGTGCATCGTCGAGAGAGAAAATGTCCTTGAGATACTCAATGAGATAAAAACGCGCATCCCCGTGGAGCTTGCCGAGGCAAAGCGCCTTGTTTCCGCCCGTGATGAGTTCATCGGCAACGCAAAGCGCGAGGCGGAGTCTATCCGCAAGAATGCCGAGGATAAGGCTCGCGCAATGCTCGAGGAGCAGGAGATAGTGCGCGTTGCAAAGCAGCACAGCGCAGAGCTTGTGTCCAATGCCGAGTATAAGTCAAAGGAACTGCGCAGAGTTGCAAACGAGTATGTCGATGAGATCCTCCGCCGCACGGAAGAGACCGTCGGCTCGGCGCTCAAATCGATCAATCAGTCGCGTGCAAGCTTCCGCAGTCTCGCAGGCTCGGCCGCACCGGCTCAGCCCGTAACGCAGGACGACGATGACGACACCGAGTGAGTGCCTGCGATCAATTATTTTAATATGAAAAAATCAGGAGTCCGTTCGGACTCCTGATTTTCTTTGGGGAAGGAATCAATAAAAAGAAATAAGGAAGGAGAATAATGATTTGGTGAATTTAATTGCTGGGGGATCCGGAAGTCCGGTGCATCTGAAACCGGACTTCCGGAAAATATGGGGGGGGAAGAGGATTATGAGAACCAGCGAGTTGATCAGATGAGCTTCTTCTCGCGGAGATCAGCTATCTTAGCGTCGTCGTAGCCCAGAATACCCTTGAGGATATCGTCGGTATCCTGACCGAGTCTCGGAGCACCGCGCCATACCTTGCCCGGAGTGCCGGACAGCTTCGGAACGATACCGAAAGCGGTGATATCCTTGTCGAGAGTCTGGTCGCGGTATTCGATGAAGTCTCCGCGGCTCTGATAGTGAGGATTCTCCAGGCAGTCCTTGGGTCCCATTACACGGCTGCAGGGAACCTTGAACTTTGCCATTGCGTCCTCAATCTCCTGCGCGGTGTGAGCAGCGCACCAGTCGATGACCTTTGCGTCGAGCTCGCGGCCCTTTTCGGAAGCAACTGCCTCAAGTCCGGAGGAGCAGTCTTTGTAGTTGAAGTAGTCAAGGTCAAAACCGAGTGCCTGAATAGCTCTCTTGTAAACGCCGGGACCGAATGCGCCGATAGCGACGTCGTAGCCGTCCTTGGACTTGAACAGGCCGTAAGGCTGGAATGCGGCGGACTTGTTGCCGGAACGGGTGTTCTCACGTCCTGCCATGGTGTAGGAGGTGTACAGATCGCAGCAGTAGCTTGCCTGAACCTCGAACTGAGCAATGTCAACTACCTGACCCTTGCCGGTCTTGAGAACGTTGATATATGCTGCGAGGACGCCGAATACGGCAGCGTATGCGGAGGTAAAGTCGTTGAGCCAGGGCTTGCCGACGACGGGGTCGCCGTCCTTTTCGCCGTTGAGACCCATCCAGCCTGAGAATGCCTGGCCGATCATGTCGTAGGAAGCTCTGTCGCAGTACTCGGGCAGACCGCCGAATGCCGGATTGCCGTAGCCACTGATGTGAGCGATGATCAGACGGGGGTTGACTGCAAGCAGATCCTCGTCGCGGATGCCGAGCTTTTCGAGCCATACCATGTTCTCCATGAATACGTCGGCTTCCTTGATGAGGCCATAGAACAGTTCCTTGACTTCGGGGTGCTTAAGATTAAGCTCGAGAGAAAGGGAGAGCTTGTTGCGGCCGTCCTGTGCCCAGGAGGTGCTGACGGTCTTGCCGTCCTCCTTTGCGAAGGGAGCGAGAACACGGAGAGTGTCGCCGACGCCGGGACGCTCGATATGAATAACCTCTGCGCCGAAGTCTGCAAGCAGAGTTGCTGCAAAAGGCATTGCTACCAGAGAGCCAGTGTCAATAATGCGCATTCCTGCGAAAGGACCGTACTCGGGAATAAGAGATTTACGTTCGATCATTTTTAATTAGCTCCTTTTTAATGAATTTAAAAGTGTTTTACTTTCTTTTCTTGATCTCTTCGATTATTGCCGGAACGAGGCTGCGGTAATCCGCAACAGCGCCGTAGTGGGAAATATCGAAGATGGGAACTCCTGCGGTGTGATTGATGCTGATGATGCACTTGGAGTTCTGCATGCCGACCTGATACTGAACAGAGCCGGAAATTGCAATGTTGATAATGTGATCGGGCTTGACGGTCGCGCCGGACTGACCGATCTGTTCCTCGTGAGGCAGCCAGCCGTTGTCAACGATAGGACGGGAAGCGGCTACCTGACCGCCGAGAAGCTCTGCAAGCTCGCCAAGCATCTTAAGATCCTCTTCGCTCTTTATGCCGCGTCCGCCGCAAACGAGCAGGGAAGCCTTATCGATAGGCTCGTGGTCGCTGATCTTCTGAGTTACATCGAGTACCTCGTAGCTGTCCTCTGCGTCAACGCTCACGGTCTCGGTGATGATCTCACCCTTGCGGCTTTCGTCAGCCTCGAGGGGAACGAACATCTTCGGACGAACGGTTGCCATCTGGGGACGGCACTCGAGAATAACAATGTGAGCAAGAATGCTGCCGCCGTAAGCAGGCGTGGTCTGATAGAACACGTTGTCCTCGTCGTAGCCGAGGTCGATAGCGTCTGCGGTAAGGCCGGTCTTGAGAGAGACCATCACGCGCGGAGCAAAGTCACGGCCGAGGCTGGTGGCACCGTAAAGGATGATCGAGGGCTTGTACTTTTCGGCAAGCTGAGTCATAGCCTGCTGGTAGGGACGTGCGCTGTAGGATGCAAGTGCTGCGTCCTCTGCAACTATGACCTTGTCTGCGCCGTGTGCGATGAGGGTGGGGGCAAGCGCCTTAACGTCGCTGCCAAGGAGAATGGCGTATATATCCTCGCCGTTGTGAGCCTTAAGCTCCTGTGCCTTTGCGAGAAGCTCAAGCGTTACGGAGTTGAGAACGCCGTTCTGCTGCTCGGCAAATATCCATATGCCTTTGTAATCTTCTTTTGCCATGTCAGCACCTCCTCAGACAAGATGCTCGTTTGCGAGCATATCAACGAACTGAACTGCCATATCCTCGGCAGAGCCTTCAAAGTACTTGGTGTCGGTATTGCGCTTTTCAGGCTCAAATACCTTCTTGGTGGAGGAAGGCGAGCCGGGAATACCGGTGCGCGCAGTGTCGGCCTCCAAGGCTGCCGCATCCCAAACGGTTCTGGGCTTCTTGAGAGCCTTCATGATGTTGATGGGGGTTGCGTAGCGCGGAGTGTTTATCTCGCCGCAAACGGTAACGAGTGCAGGCAGCTTTGCCTTTACGCGCTGAGTGCAGTCCTCAAGGTTGCGGTCGCAAATGACCCAGCCGTCCTGAACGTCTATGCTCGTTGCGAGGGTGATCTGCGGAACGTTGAGGTATGCAGCAGTTGCAGGGCCGGTTTGGGCCGTGTCGCCGTCGACCGCGTGGCGGCCGAACAACAGCAGATCGTAATCGCCGATCTTCTCTGCAGCCTTTGCGAGGGTGTAAGCGGTAGCGAGGGTATCTGCGCCGCCGAATGCGCGGTCGGACAGCAGATATGCCTCATCGCAGCCGAGAGCAAGAGCCTTCTTGAGCATATCCTCGGCCTGGGGAGGTCCCATGCTGATCGCAGCGACGGTGCCGCCGTACTTTTCTTTAAGCTGCACCGCAGCCTCTATTGCGTTTGCGTCGAGGGGGTTTATCATGCTCTGCACGCCCTCACGCTTGAGGTTGCCGGTCTTGGGATCGAGCTTAACGTCGTCCGTATCGGGAACCTGCTTAACAAAAACTAATATTTTCATTTCCATCTCTCCGCTTTGCTTAGATTATTTTGCAAGGACTGCGCCGCTGATGACCATGCGCTGGATCTCGCTGGTGCCTTCGCCGATCTCGAGGAGCTTTGCGTCGCGGTAGAAGCGCTCAACGTGGAACTCGCGGCTGTAGCCGTTGCCGCCGAGGACCTGGATGCACTCGTCGCAGATCTCGCAGCACCACCTGGAGCTCATGAGCTTAAGCTCTGCCGCTTCAACGGTGTGACGCTGGCCTTCGCTCTTCATCTGAGCGGTATCCCATACCATCAGGTCGATAGCGCGGATCTTTGCCGCCATGTCTGCAAACTTGAATGCAACGCCCTGGTACTTTGCGATGGGCTTGCCGAAGGTAACGCGCTCGTTTGCGTAGTTCTTTGCAACTTCCATTGCGTGCTGTGCAAGGCCGGAAGCAATAGCACCGATCGAGATGCGTGCACCGTCAAGAGCCATCATTGCGATCTTGAAGCCTGCGCCTTCCTTGCCAACGAGTGCGTCTGCGGGAAGCTTGATGTTGTCGAAGCTCAGCTCGCAGGTCGCGCTGCCGCACATGCCCATCTTGTGCTCGAACTTACCGACGGTCAGACCCTCTGCGTCCTTCGGGACGATGAAAACGCTGATGCCCTTTGCGCCTGCTTCGGGATCGGTCTTCGCCATGATCAGGTAGTAGTCGGCAACACCGGAGTTGGTGATCCATGCCTTGCCGCCGTTGAGAACGTAGCTGCCGTCGGGCTGCTTAACTGCAACGGACTTGATCGCTGCCGCGTCGGAACCGGCGTTGGATTCGGTCAGACCGAATGCGAAGATCTTGCCCTCTGCTGCGAGGGGGAGGTAGTGATTCTTCTGCTCTTCGCTGCCGTGAACATAGATCATATCGGCTGCGAGCCAGTCGGCATCCAGGAACAGAGCGACACTTGCGCTGCCCTTTGCGATCTCGTTGATGACGATCTCGCTCATGACTGCGTCGCCGCCGCCACCGCCGTACTGCTCGGGAAGATGGATACCCATCAGGCCGGCCTCGCACAGCTTCTTGTGGACTTCCCAGTCAAAGCCGTTTTCGTCCATCCATTTGTCGCGAGGCTCAACCTCATTCTTGGTGAACTCTCTTACCATGTCGCGGATCATGACCTGCTCTTCTGTGAACTTGAACATTTTCTTCTGGCTCCTTTTCAAACAAAATTTTTGATGTGTTACATAACAGAATGCACTTTGCG
>ENA-UOJS01001296-UOJS01001296.1-human-gut-metagenome-genome-assembly--contig:-C74-NODE-1296-length-21443-cov-8.785300_pt1 | contig 21443 bp, 15 predicted proteins | sample MGYA00242355_ERZ723902 | MGnify/ENA metagenome assembly ERZ723902 | reverse complement strand
ACATGATCTTTACGTCGCGCATGAGGAACTTGGAGGGACCCGTATAGCGCTCGGAGACTACCGTGTCATCCGAAAGCCTTACCGCTCCAAGAACGTCCGAGAGCTTGGCGCTCATCGTGATACCGGTAAGCGGCGTCACATTGCCGCCCTCGTGGAGATATGCAAGACGGACCTCGCCGCCGATGTAGTCATTGTAAAGGTCCACCTGAAGCCCCGAAAGGGAAACGCACTCGATATAGGGCGCGGCTTCAAGCTCTGCGGCGGTAAGCGTTCCGGAGCCGAGCTTCATGCAGCCGAGGTTGCCGGTCTCCGGCTCGCCGAGATAGGACGCAAAACGGTGCGAGCCGTAATAGGCAACGACCTTGCCGTCGGAAATCAGCGTTGTGTCGGTGAGCGATACGCCGTCATCGTCAAAGAATGCCGAGGAACCGCTGCCGCGTATTTTGCCTACCATTGAAAGCTCAAGGCGGTCGCCGTCGCCGTCCTGAAGCACATCGCCCTTGTGATGCAGGTTAGACTGCGAGTAAACGCCGGCGTAGTTGAGGTCGCCCGCAAGAGACGAAAGCAGCTCTGCTATTTCCTTGTCGCGCAAAACGACGTTTGCCGTCATGGGAGTTTCGGGCTTTACTGCGTGGCGGCGCTGCTCCACCTCGCGCATTTTAGCCGCTATCTCCGCGGTCACGCGTGCAGGATCGAACTCGGTAAATCTGTACGCCTCGTAAAGCTCCACCGAGTCGCTTCCCTCGGTAAACGTGGGGATCGCCTCTATCATAACACGGTGCTTTATCTGTGTTTTGTCTATGCCGCGGCTGTTTATCACACGCACAGCCTCGCGGTACAGGAATATTTCGGTCGCATTTATCGAGCCACCGGGCGTGCAGTCGGCGGCAAATACAGCGTCGGCGATCTTTGCGGCAAGTGCGGCAGGCTCTTCGTCCTTCATGTTGGATTCAAGCTCCTCTGACTCGACGCCGCCCTCGGGAAGCTCGTAGGGCTGGTTGAATACAAGGCGGGCGCGGTCTGCCGCCTCATTTATTTTTGCCGATATTTCATCAGCGGTCATTGAGCCGTAGACGGCAAAGGTGGAATCGCCCACCTTATCGTCGTGGTCAACATAAACCGTTACGTTCGTATCCACGGTGTCGGTGGCGCGCACGGTCTCCAGCTTGCGATGTACGAAAAACAGCTCGTATGTTTTCCTTGCGACCGAGGCAACGCGGTAACCGCTTATTGCCTGATTGCCTTTAAGAAGTGCAATAAGATCTTTCATCCCAGTTTCACCCTCACTTTCAGGTTGGGGCCGCCGTCCGAGACGCGCACCCATTCTTTGTAGCCCTTGCCGCAGTGACCGGAGCCTATGACCTCAAATCCGTCGGATATCATGGATATCGATTTGAGCAGATCGGGAACAAAGCCGCTCATTACAACGGGAGATACATAGTGGTCGGTCAGTTTGCCGTCAACTATTTCTATACCGTATTCGGCTGTGCACTGTATCTGCCAGTTCTTGGGGTCTTCCATGCCGTTGTTGGTCTCAAAGAGCATATATCCGTGCTTTACGGAGGCTATCATATCCTCAAGCTTGTCATGGCCGCATTCAAAGAATGTGTTCGTCATGCGGGAATATGCCTTGCGGCGGTAGGATTCGCGTCTTCCGTTTCCTGTCGGTACGGTGCCGAGCTGAAGAGCGGATGCAAGGTCGGAAAGTCCCGCTACAAGCACGCCGTCCTTTATTATCTGCGTGTCGCCGGCAAGCACGCCGTCGTCGTCAAAGAAGTAGGATGCTGCGCTCAGCGTAGCCGCCGCGCCGTCACGCATATTTGCTATCGGAGACGCCACATACTGACCTACGCAGTGTCCCGCAAGTGCGCGGTCCTTCACGAACTGGTCCATTTCAACGCCGTGACCGAACGCCTCGTGTGCGATGAGTCCGGTTATCGAACTGTCTGTTATCACATCATAAATGCCCGGCTCGATCGGCGTTGCGTGCGTAAGATGCAGCGCCTTGTCTATAAGGCGGTCGGTGAGAGCGGGCATTCCGTTCATCACGTCGGCAAGGAGGTGCGAGTTTACTCCGTCGCGCGCCTGCGCCATCCTGCCATCCTGGGCTATAACGATCATGTAGCCGTTCGCCCAGCCGTAATGCTGGGTAAGTTCGCGGTTCTTGGATATGAACAGCTTGGATGCGGTGTAGGGTTGTGCGATCACAACGGCATTCAGAATGCGCTTGTCCTTGGCGAGCAGCTCATCGCGCAGACCCGCACAGAAGGAAAGAACATCCTTGTCGGTGTAATTTTCAAAATCCGATTCGCGTACAAAATCGCGCACGAGCGGCTCGTCGGTGGGGAGCGGCGCTTCTATCATGCGGCTGTCAAGCGACGGATCGGTCTTTATTTCGCCGATGATTTTTTCGGCAAGTGCGGCAGGATCGCCGGTGGGATCGTCGAGAGAATATTCAAAGAACGATCTACCATTGTGAAGTCTCAGCACAAATCCGCATTCGCCTTCGCCGTCACGTATGGCGGACGAACGGCGGTCGGTGCGGTAGGCAGTCGAATGCACATCGGTGCCGAGTATGCTGACATAACTGAAGGCTTTACCCAGCTCGGCAACGAGCGCACGGCATGCCGCACGTCTTTCGTTAAGATAATTGGAAAAAGGCATTTCGGAACTCCTTTTATATTTTTTCATGTATATTTTAGCACGCTTTTTTGCTTTTTTCAACATTAATAATTGAATTCACAGTGAAATACGCGGGAGCGATTCAACCACCGGGTTATTGACTTGTTTTTTATTTTATGTTATAATAATATAAACAAAAATACACGCAGTACCCAACCATGCGGGGCGGCGGTGTGTCTTATTGACAGCAGGGCATCAAGCGTTCATTTTTGCCTTGAAAATTTACATCATACGGAGGACAGCATCAATGAAGAAAAACAAAACCGCGGAGAAGTATCTGGCGCAAGTCATCACGCCGAAATGGGACATCATTTTCGGCTCGACTGTGGCGCTTGGCGTTATTTTATTCTTTTTCGGTTGGGGATGGGGCTTTTATTTCAGCATACCAATAGTTATTGTCGGTGCGGCGGGCTTCATACTTGCACGCTCGGCGCGCGTGTCTGACGAGGATTACCTCGGCATTATAGATCGCATCCTTGCCGATAACGGGATAGAAAAAAACGCGTCGCGCGGCGAGATAATTCTTTCGTCGTTTCTGATGAAGGACAGCGAGGTCACGCGCGGCATCGACAAAACCCTGCGCAGCGGAAGATACTGCACGGCGGAATTCGTGTTTTCAAAGGGTGAGTGCAAAATAAAAATGCACACGATAGATGTCAAGGACGGGAGCGTTACCTGCGACACTTATACCGTTCCTTTGACGGCGGTGCCCGCAATCCAAAGCGAGGACGTTGAAACACGCTTCGGGACCGTGAAGCAGAACACGCTCGTATTCCCGGACACGGGGATCGCGATACCCGTTGATACCAACTCGGCGGATGTTGACGAAGTTATAAGAAGGTTCGGAAGATAAAGCAAGCGGTGAGCTCCGTATCAAGTGCGGCGCTCACCGCTTGCTTTAGTGCCTTTTCCTACTTTTGATTTTATCCGGATCGGGTGTGACATATGCCGTCTGGTTGGTGTGGTATATCACATATCCGGGACGGGCGCCCGCGGGTTTTTTGATATTCCGCACCGCGGTATAGTCTACGGCAACATTGTCGCCGCCGGATGCACCCGAGTAATATGCCGCTATCTCTGCCGCTTCGGTCATGTCGGCGTCGGGTGCTTCGCCGCCGCATACCAATACGACATGCGAGCCGGGAACTCCCTTGGCGTGGAACCATATATCCGAGCGGTCGGCGCGATGAAATGTCAGCTCGTCGTTTTGCAGGTTGTTTTTGCCGCAAAGCACGGTATAGCCGCCGGAGGTGACAAATTCGGAGGGTGCGCTTTTTATCTTTTTCGGCGGCGGCGTTTTCTGCTTGCCGGCGTAGCCGGAGCGCCACAGCTCCTCGCGTATCTCGGCAAGCTCGGCGCCTGTTTCCGCCCGCGAGAGGGCATCAAGAGCCGAACGCACATATTCAAGCTCGGTCTCGCCGAGTGCGAGCTGCTTTGTCAGCTCGCGCTTGGCGGTCTTGGATTTTGCGTATTTTTTGTAAAGACGCTGCGCGTTTGCGGAAGGCGACAGCCTTCCGTCAAGCTTTACCGTGCGCACGGCAAAGCTGCCGTCCTCATTCATTTCGGAATAATCGGTCAGCCGCACATCGGTGTCGCCGCGCTTGATGAGGTAGAGGTTTGCGGTTATAAGATCGGCGTCGCGGCGATAGTCGTCGCCGTGCTCGCAGTCGGCAAGCTCGCTTCTTTGCGCGTCGAGCTTGCGGCAAAGGCGGTTTTCAGCCGCCTTCATGGTGCGAAGCAGATCGTCGGCGCGTGATCTTACAAGCGCGCGGCGGTCGCGTTCGCCGTAAAATGTGTCAAGCAACTCGCCAAAGCTACCGTATGTGCGCAGCTCCGACTCGCCGTACTGTAAAAGCGGGAGGAAAGAATATTCCGCCGGGGCGCCGTCATGGCAAGCCATGACGGGGGTGAAGCGCTTTTCCTTTATCAGCTCAATGACCGCCGCAAATTCGCGCCAGAGCAGATAAGCCGATGAGCCGCCCACGGTGGCATCAGCGCTTCCGGAGGCGCGGAAGGCTATCTCGCGCGCTACTGTCGGCGATATACCGAGATAAGCCGAATTTATCTGCTTTGCCGCCTGACGATCCGGAATGCATTCTTCGAGCATGCCGAGAAATCCGTCGCGCGTTTCGGTCAGCGGGTCGCGTTTATCCTGTGCCGGCGGCAGCTCGTAAAGCATTCCGGGAAGCACCTGGCGAAGCCGCGAGGTGGTGAAATCCACCTGGCGCATAGCGCCGAGTATCTTTCCGTTTCCGTCGGTGAATATGAGATTCGAGTTTTTGCCCATGACCTCGGCGTATATGAATTTTTTGCAGTCGTAGCCCATTTCGTCGCGTCCGTCAAATTCAAGACGTGCCACGCGCTCAAAGCCCGGCTGTGTCGCGCCGACAAACACCGAGCCGACAAAATGCTTGCGCATGAGCATGCAGAGCGTCGGGGGAACTGCAGGGTTGTCCGCCGGCTCATTGGTGTACGCCATGCGCGGATCGTTGGCTCCGCAACGCATGAGCAGACGGCGCGCGCCGTCACGCGTGCGGAGTCCGAGTATCACGGTATCGTTTTGCGGCTGGTAGACCTTATCGACTCTGGCGCCTGCCGAGCCGCGGTTAAGCTCGTCAATAACGGCGGCGAGCATTCCGGCATCGTATGCCATTTTGTAAATTCCTTTGCTTTTTTATCAGCCGAACATGACCTGATCCACTTCGTCGAGGGAAGGGAATACAAAGTCGGGCTTTTCGGGAACTGACGCCGCATCAACGTCGGCGGGTGTGGTCTCGCCGGAAAGCACAAGCACTGCGGTCACGCCGTGTTTTTTGCCAAGGGCGATATCTGTGTAAAGGCGGTCGCCGAATATGCACATTTTGTCGCGCGCAATTCCGGTAGCTTCGCTTATCATTTCAACGGTCTCGCGGTAAGGCTTGCCGAAGTATGTGGGGACCTTGCCGGTGGAGGCGGTCACAAATGCCGCGATCGCTCCGCTGTCGGGAATGAAGCCTGTCTCGGTCGGGCAGTTGAAGTCGGGGTGGGTGGAGAGATATTCCGCACCGCCGCGTATGAGGCGGCAGGCGTTGTCAAGCTTCTGATATGTGAGCGAGGTGTCAAAGCTCGTGATAACTATGTCGGCGTGATCCTCGTCGCCGTTCAGCATATTTATTCCGGCGGCGCGGAAGTTTTCGACAAGCTCGTCGGTGCCCACGAGGTAAACGCTCTTGCCGGGGCGGTGACGGCGCAGAAATTCAATGGTCACATCACCGGAGGTCATTATCTCGTCGCGTGTCGGCGAAAAACCAAGGCGATCGAGCTTGCCAACATAAAAGTCGGTGGTGTGGGAGGCATTGTTGGTGAAGAAAAGAACCTTTTTGCCGTGTGCACGGAGATCGTTGATAAAGCGGATGGCAAAGGGGAATACATTGTATCCGAGGTATATGGTGCCGTCCATATCAAATATGTAGAGTTCTTTTGCGTTGAGTATCGATGTATCGGGATTTTTGAAGTCCATTTTAGCAAGTTACCTTTCCTACGCATATTATTACAGTATAATTATATCACTGACTTGACTTTTTTGCAAGATGATGATACAATATTATCGCAATAAACTCAGCGAGGCAGAGAAATATGGCTGAAAAATCATGCAAAAAGATAAAAAACAGCACCGGAAAGACGATAGTCGGCATTGATGTCGGCGGAAGCACAACAAAGATCGTGGGCTTTGACCCGGATGGGAGACTGCTCTCTCCGATATTCGTGCAGGCGACAGACCCGGTAACGTCGGTGTACGGAGCGCTTGGACGCTTTACATCGGAAAACGGACTGGCGCTCGGAGATATCGACCGTGTTATGATGACGGGCGCGGGCTCGGGCTTTGTAAATATGCCGATATATTCGCTTGATTGCCGTTCGGTCACGGAATTCAAAAGCATAGGACTTGGCGGGCTTTATCTCTCCGGGCTTGACGAGGCGATAGTTGTGAGCATGGGTACCGGCACTGCGCTCATACATGCCAGAAGAACAGAGGACGGAGCCGTCACGGATTATCTCGGCGGCACAGGCGTCGGGGGCGGTACGCTCGTCGGGCTTTCAAAGCAGCTCCTCGGAATGGAGAATATTTCGCATATCGAACAGCTTTGCGAGGGCGGCGATCTTTCAAAGGTAGACCTGCGGGTCAAAGATATATCGCGCGAGGGACAGTTCACCGGACTTAATGATAACCTTACCGCATCGAATTTCGGTAAACTGAGCGACCTTGCGTCAAAAAATGATATCGCGCTCGGCATCGTCAATATGGTGTCGGAGACGGTCGCAATGATCTCGGTGTTCGCAGCGCGCGGACATGGAGTGAAAAATATCGTTCTGACCGGAAATCTTACAAGGATAGCGCCGGTGAGAAGAACGTTCGAGGGACTGGGCGAGTCGTTCGGAGTCAATTTCCTTATCCCGGAGCATTCACAGTACGGGACCGTTATCGGCGCCGCACTGCAATAAGGAATATACACAAACAAAACAGGCTGCCGCGCAAATTGCGCGACAGCCTGTTTTGTTATACATGGATCGTGTAGTGCTTCAAATTCTGCTATTGCTTCACCTTCGGGCATAAAACAGATAATGTTCAGATGAAACTGAATTGGTGTAGTAGATTGGGTTCTGCTCTCACTTCACCATCGGGGTATGAAGATAAAGCTCTGTACAAACTTCACCCGAGCTCAAAATACTCGGAGCGGCCGGCACCAACGGAAACATATTTGATGTGGCAGCCCGTCATCTTCTCGAGGTAGCGTACATAGTCCTGAGCCTCAGCGGGAAGGTCGGCGAAACTGCGGCAACCGGAAATATCGCACTTCCAGCCGGGGAGATACTCGTATACCGGCTTGGCGGCGTCAAGATCCTCACCGGTCGGGAAATCGGTGGTGAGCGTGCCGTTTACATCGTATTTTACACACACGGGAATGCGATCGAGGAAGGAAAGTACGTCGAGCTTCGTGAGAGCGATCTCGGTGGCACCCTGAAGCATAATGCCGTATCTGGAGGCTACAACGTCAAATCCGCCAACACGACGCGGACGACCTGTCGCCGCACCGTATTCGTTGCCGGCACGGCGGAGAGCCTCGCCTTCGTCGCCGAACAGCTCGCAGGTGAAGGGACCGGCACCTACACAGGTGGAATATGCCTTCATAATGCCGATAACATTGTCAAGCCTGCGCGCGGGAATGCCTGCGCCGATGGGCGCATATGCGGCAATGGTGGAGGAGGATGAGGTGTAGGGGAAGATACCGAAGTCAATGTCGCGGAGCGCGCCGAGCTGCGCCTCGAACATAACAGACTTGCCCGCATCAAGCGCATTGTTGAGGTATACGGTCGTGTCGGTGATGTGATCGACAAACGGACCGCCGTATTTCATCAGCCACTCGTATATCGCTTCGGGATCGATGGGATCGGCTCCGTAGCCGCGGTTTACGAGCAGGTTCTTCCACTCGCAAAGACCGACAAGCTTCTTGCGAAGCGCTTCCGGATGACGCAGATCGCCTATGCGGACTGTCTTTTTCATGTATTTGTCGCCGTATACCGGACCTATGCCGCGACGGGTGGAACCGAACTTGGCGTCGCCGAGACGGTCTTCTTCAAGAATGTCAAGCTGCTTGTGGTAGGGCAGACACACAGTGGCGCGGTCGCTGATCTTCAGGTTTTCGGGAGTGACCGAAATGCCCGCCTCGCGCAGACGTCCGACCTCGCCGAAGAGATGCTCAAGGTCGATGACCATGCCGTTGCCCATGACGTTTACGGTACCGTCACGGAGAATGCCGGAGGGGAGCAGGTTGAGGATGAACTTTCCCTTCTCGTTGACTACGGTGTGACCCGCATTGTTGCCGCCCTGATAGCGGGCTACAATGTCATAATCGGCGGAAAGCAGATCGACCATACGGCCCTTGCCTTCATCGCCCCAGTTGATACCTACGATTGCTGTTAACATTTTCTTGTACCTTTCCTGACTTTGAATTATATATTGTATTTGAAGAAATCAGTCGTTCTTTGCTTCGCGATTGCCGCGATGGTCGATCGACGCGCCGACAAACCCGAGAAAGAGCGGGTGCGGACGGTTGGGACGGCTCTTGAATTCCGGATGGAACTGTACGCCTACGCGGAAGGTGCCGCCAGGGACTTCTACCGTTTCAACGAGCCTGCCGTCCGGCGAAGTGCCGGAAATTTTCAGCCCGGCAGCCTCAAGCTCGGCGCGGTATTCGTTGTTGAATTCATATCTGTGGCGGTGACGCTCATGTATCAGCTCAGAGCCATAGCATTTTTCCATCTCGGTGCCGGGAATGATGTGGCAGGGGTAGCTGCCGAGACGCAGTGTGCCGCCTTTGTCTATTTCATCGTTCTGACCGGGCATGAAATCTATAACGCGGTGGGATGAACCTTCGTTGAATTCACGCGAATCCGCATCGGTCCAGCCGAGAACGTCGCGCGCATATTCGATAACGGCGATCTGCATTCCAAGACAGATACCGAAGTAGGGAACGTCGTTTTCGCGCGCATATCGCGCGGCAAGGATCATGCCTTCAATGCCTCTGCCCCCAAAGCCGCCGGGAACTATTATGCCGTCGGCAGCGCCGAGGATGTCTCCCACGTTGTCCGGGGTGAGCGTTTCGGAATCTATCCAGTCTATCTTTACCTTGGAGCCAAATGCGTATCCCGCATGGCGCAGCGCTTCCGCAACGGAAAGATAGGCGTCGTGAAGCTGAACATACTTGCCCACGAGCGCAATGCGTACCTCGCCGTCACAGCGGCGGATGCGCTCGACAAGCTCTTCCCATTCGGAAAGATCGGGCTTTTTGGCTTCAATGCCGAGCTTTTTGCATACGATGTCGGAAATATTTGATTTCTCAAGCATCAGCGGCGCTTCGTAGAGGATCGGTATCGTCACATTTTCGATAACGCACTCCTGGCTGACGTTGCAGAAAAGAGCGATCTTTGCAAACATACCCTCGTCCTCAATGTGTTCGTCACAACGGAGAACGATGATGTCGGGGGAGATGCCCATTCCCTGGAGCTCCTGCACCGAATGCTGGGTCGGTTTGGACTTGTGCTCACCGGAGGCGTGAAGATACGGAACGAGCGTAACGTGAATATAAAGCGAGTTTTCGCGCCCCACCTCGCGCCCGACCTGACGTATGGCTTCAAGGAAGGGTCTGCTTTCAATGTCGCCGGTCGTGCCGCCGATCTCGGTTATCACCACATCTGCCGAGGTCTTTTTGCCCACGCGGTAAATGAAGTCCTTGATCTCGTTCGTTATGTGCGGGATCACCTGTACGGTGCTGCCAAGATATTCTCCGTGACGCTCCTTGTGAAGAACGTTGGAGTAGACCTTGCCGGTCGTGAGGTTGGAATATTTGTTGAGGTCCTCGTCGATAAAACGCTCGTAGTGACCGAGGTCAAGGTCGGTCTCTGCTCCGTCCTCGGTCACATAAACCTCGCCGTGCTGGTAAGGGCTCATGGTGCCGGGGTCAACGTTGATGTACGGGTCGAGCTTTTGTGCCGCGACCTTAAGCCCGCGTTCCTTCAGAAGGCGTCCGAGCGACGCCGCCGTAATTCCTTTTCCGAGTCCGGATACGACTCCTCCGGTTACAAAAATGTACTTAGTCAAAAGCTCACATCCCTTCGATCATGCAATTTTAGATTTTGATTCTTTCATTTTGAGCGTCAGGCAAGCCCTGACACGTCCGTGTCAAACGCCTGAGGCGGCCAAAACAAAACACCATATTATTTTATCATAAAATGCATGTGAGTACAATAGGAAAACGCAAATTTCCGACATTTTTTTGCAGTTTTTTTGGCTGCGGATTTATTCGAGACGGTATTTTCCGTTTCCGTCGAAGCAAAGCTTCATTCCGAAAAAGGCGGAAAGTGCATTCACAAGGTAATATGTGTCAAGCGCGCCTGCCGTTTCAAACGATGAATGCATTGCAAGCTGTGCAAGACCGATGTCAACTGTATTCAAAGAGACCTGCGTGTTTGCAATGTTTCCGAGGGTGGAGCCGCCGGGCATATCGGCGCGGTTTGCATAATACTGAGTGGGGACGTTCGCCTTTTCGCATACAAGGCGGAATATCGCCGCCGACACCGCATCGGAGGTGTAGCGCTGGTTGGCGTTGTATTTTATCACTATGCCGCGGTTCATAAAGACCGAATGGTTGCGGTCGGCATATTCCGTGTGGTTGGGGTGTGCGGCGTGAGCGTTGTCGCAGGAAACAAGGAAGCTGTTTGCTATGCGGCGGAGGTGCTCGGCGGGCGACAGCCCTGCGGCTCCGCTTATGCGCTCAAGCACATCGCAGAGGAATGTTGACGCCGCGCCCTGCTTGGTCTGGCTGCCGACCTCCTCGTTGTCAAACAGGCAGAACACCGGGACCGCGCCCGATGCCGTACCGCTCTTGCCCGACTCAATGAACGCGCAAAGCGATGCAAAGACGCACTGGAGGTCGTCAAGGCGCGGGGCGGAGATCATGCCGTTCCATTCTACTCCGCGCTGTGTGTTGTATACAAAGAGGTCGGTGGTGAGGATGTCGGTATCCTGAACGCCGAGCGCCTCCGCAATACGGGCGCGGAGCGTTACCTTTTCGTCTTCTCCGAGCGCATACAGCGGGAGCATGTCAACTGCGGCGTTGAAGGACGCGCCGTCATTGGCGTTGCGGTTCATGTGGATAGCGACATTCGGTATCAGGGCGACGGGGGTGCCCAGGTCTACATTTTTTATTTCAATGCCGTCGGCTGTGCGAAGCGTTACGCGCCCCGCGACCGAAAGCGGACGGTCCATCCAGCTTGAGCAAAGCATCCCGCCGTATTTCTCGGTGGAAAAGCGGACGTAGTCCTTGCCGTCAAGCTCGGAGTTTTCTTTGATCTTGAAGGCGGGGCTGTCGCCGTGCGCCGCGGTCATCATGTAGCCGCAAAAATCATCTGCGGGATAGCGGAAAGCGATAAGGGACGAGCCGTTGCGCGTGGTGAAATAACCGACGCCCGGCTCGGGACGCCATTCGTCACTCTCGCAAAGCTCGCGGTAGCCCGCGTCGCGGAGCATCGCGGCGGTGGTGCTTACGGTATGGAATGCTGTGGGTGACGAGACTATAAAATCAAACAGCTTGAGGTTTAGTTCGTTGTTCATGACTTTCTCCGTAATATAATGTAGAATAATTCCGTAAAATGCCCCGAAAAGCCTGTCGCGCGGCAGTTTTTTCGGTCATTTATGCTGATTTACACGTGGTTGAATATGTGCTATAATATTTGTACTTTCAAATATCACAGGTGTGAGAGCAAAAGATAATGAAGAAAAAAATCAGATCCGCCCGCGGCGCGGGACGCCCGTTTTATGACGGCATGCGCGACGGGCTGCCTATCGGACTCGGATATTTTGCCGTTGCGTTCTCTCTTGGTATAGCGGCACGCGCGGCGGGACTCGATACGCTTCAGGCAACGCTGGCAAGTCTGCTTTGCAATGCCTCGGCTGGCGAATATGCGGGCTTTACCGTGATAGCCGCCAATTCCGCGTACATAGAGATGGTCGCCGTAACGCTTGTTGCAAATGCACGCTATATACTTATGAGCTGCGCCATGAGCCAGCGCTTTTCGCCTTCAACGTGCATTTACCACCGTATCGCGATGGGCTTTGATATAACCGACGAACTTTTCGGCATAGCGATGGCGCGCCCCGGTTCTCTTGAGCCTTCATACACATACGGCGCTATGCTCGTATCGGTGCCGATGTGGGCGGCGGGGACCGCACTCGGCGCGGCGGCAGGCAACATTCTGCCCGCAAGCGTCGTCACAGCTCTCGGCGTGGCGCTTTACGGAATGTTCCTTGCAATAATCATCCCTCCCGCGCGGCGTGAGCGCGCGGTGGGAATCACGGTAGCCGTTTCGTTTGCCGCGTCGTTCGCGGCGGCGCGGCTCCCGGGCGTTTCCGGCATATCAGAGGGAACGCGTACCGTCATACTGACGCTTGTTATTGCCGCAGCCGCCGCGCTGATCTTCCCGCGCGACGAAGAAAATGCGTAAGGAGGCGCCGCGATGAAGCACAATGCTTATATTTACATTCTGATAATGGCGGCGGTCACTTTTGCCGTGCGCGTTCTGCCGATGACGCTGATACGCCGCAGAATCGAAAACCGCTTTCTGCGTTCGTTCCTTTATTATGTGCCGTACGTAACGCTCGCGGTCATGACCTTTCCCGCGATAGTGGATGCCGCCGGCGATCCTCTTGCCGGTGTGCTTGCGCTTGCGGCGGGTGCTGTCGCGGCATGGTTCGGCGTCGGCTTGCTCCCGGTGGCTGTCATATGCTGCGGTGTCGTTTTTGCCGCGGAGATGATAACAAAGTTTATCGGGTGATCATTCCAGGGTGATGTCAAAGGCGAAGCCTGCGCTCTCGCCGGGCATGAGATGATACATTCCCGGACGGCGGTCAAGCTCGTCAAATACCTTGTCGTCGCCGTCGTAAGAGGGAATGCCCTGCCACGGCTCAAGGCAGAGGAAGGGCGCGTCGGTGCTGTAACGCGTCTGCCAGAAGCCGTACCAGTTGGCGTCGGGGCTCGTTACCGTTACGCTCCTTTTTGTTGACGTTGAGCAGAGGGTGGCGGACTTTACGCCGCAAAGCACGACCGCATCGTCGTCAAACAGCTTGTGAGTGAGGTGGAAACGTCCTTCGCTGTCAAGCGGGAAGGGCGTGCGCTTGTCAAGAACAAAGCAGGTGTCCGAGAACATGAGTCTTTCGGGCGCCTTTTTGTCGTTTATGCGAACATAAAGGCTGTCAAAATCGGCGGTGTTTCCGTTGTCGTCCGGCAGGACAAAGCCGGGATGACCGCCGAAGGCGCACCAAAGCTCGTCCTTGGCGACGGCTTTTATTTTTATATGCAGGGTGTTGCCGTCAAGCGTCAGCGTCTGTGTGAAGCGGAAGCCGAAGGGGTATTGCGCAAGCGACTCGGGGGATTCCTCAAGCACCGTTTCCGCGCTGTCCGCGCCGGTCTTTGTTACCTTGTGGGGGAGACGCGGGGCAAATCCGTGGCATCTCATTTCGTATGTTTTTCCGCCGTAGGTGTATGCGCCGCCGCGCAGTCTGCCCACGATGGGGAACAGAAGCGGCGAGCGTCCCGACCAGTACTCGGGCAGTCCCTGCCAGAAGTATTCAATAAATTTACCGTTTTCGAGCCTGCCGAGAGACTGTATCTCTCCGCCAAGCTCCGCTATTTCGGCACGCAGTATGCCGTTTTCTATAACCGTATTTGCCATGTTGAAAAAGCCTTTCCCGGATATATCCGATATATTTCTTTACGCATCATTTTACCATTCCGCGCGGTATAAATCAATACATAAAGGTAAAAAATATCGGTGTAAAGAAAAAGATCCGCATTTTTGCGGCAAAAAAGGCTGGTATTTTTATGAGCAGAAAAAGAGGCGGGGTCATAAAGACCCCCGGAGCGGCGATACTTGCCGCCGCAAGCGCCGTGGGCAAGCAGGAGCATGAGGGGCCGCTTGGCTCATGCTTTGACTATTTCGATCCCACCGACCGCTTTGGCGTAAAGACATGGGAAAAAGCGGAGAGCGAGATGCAGCGCATAGCGTTTGCGGGAGCTATGGGGAAGCTCGGGGTCACGGAGTCCGATATCGACGCGTTGTTTGCAGGCGATCTTTTGAACCAGTGCGTCGGCTCGGCTTACGGATTGCTTGACTTTGACGTTCCGTATTTCGGATTGTATGGGGCGTGCTCGACGGCAGCCGAAGGACTGGCGCTTGCAGCCATGGCTGTCAGCGGAGGGATGCTCGGTCGCGCCGCCGCGGTGACTTCATCTCACAATGCCGCCGCCGAGCGTCAGTACCGCTCGCCGCTTGAGTACGGCGGGCAGCGCCCGCCCACGGCGCAGTGGACTGTGACGGGAGCCGGCGCATTTATTGTTGGCGGCGTATCGGGCAAAGCCGCGGCGCTGATAGCGGATGTCATGCCCGGCGTTGTGGTCGAAAAGGGGATAAAGGACGCCGCCAACATGGGCGCTGCGATGGCGCCTGCGGCGGCGGATACGATATTGCGGTATCTTGATGCTATGGGTCGCCGACCGGACGATTTCGATCTTATAGTGACCGGCGATCTCGGCTTTGAGGGAAATTCAATACTTGCCGATCTGCTCACAGTCTCGGACGTCGATGTCAGCCGTCCGGGGCTGCTGAACGATTGCGGAATGATGATATTCGACCGCGAAAGGCAGGATGTGCATTCCGGCGGCTCGGGCTGCGGCTGTTCCGCCGTTGTGCTTGCGTCGCACCTGTTGCCGCGCATAAGCTCCGGCGAACTGCGCGAAGTGCTGTTTATCGGTACCGGCGCAATGATGAGTCCGTCAAGCACCAAGCAGGGCGAGGCGATACCCGCGGTGGCGCACCTTATCCACCTCGTATCACCGGCGGGAGGTGTTGCGTGATGGAACTGCTTCGAGGACTCTTGCGTGCCTTTGCCGTAGGCGGGGCATTCTGCGTGATAGCGCAGATCCTTATCGACAAAACAAAGCTCACCCCGGCGCGCATACTTGTTGCGTATGTCGTTGCCGGAGTGATACTCGGTATGGTCGGCGTGTACGCGCCGCTGGCTGAATTTGCAGGCGCGGGCGCTACAACCCCGCTTACGGGATTTGGGTTCCTTATTTCAAAAGGGATAAAAAAAGCGGTTGGGGAAAAGGGATTGCTCGGAGTCCTCACCGGTGCGCTCACCGCAGCAGCGGGCGGGACCTCCGCGGCGCTCATCTTCGGCTTTATTGCCGCGTGCTTTACCGGCAGCAAGCCGAAATCGTAAAAACGGGGATGTTAAAAAGCTCGATCTGAGCCTTTTAACATCCCAAATTTTATTTATCTTCCTTTTTTCTGCTCACATATGCTCCTGCGAGCACGGCGGCGATAGTCGCGGGGAAGATGACCGCAAACGACGAGCCGCAGCCGTTCTTCTTTTCCGGAGCGGTGGTGTCGTCGGGGACGGCAGGGGCTGTGGTCTCTGGCGCGGTGGTGGTCAGCGCGGGATCGGTATCGTCGGGCGACGGCTGAATGTTTTTAAGCGTCATATATTGCTCGGCTATCCACTTTTCGAATATCGGTTCCACCAGATTCATTCCGTCGGGATTCAGGTGGCTCACATCGCTGGGACCTATGCAGTACTTGCGGCGGCATACCGGGTCAGACATATTTATGCCGGTGAAGCTTTCATCTGCGGCATACAGGCAGACGACGTTTTTGTCGTTCTTTTCGTTCTGATAGTACTCCGCAAGCGTCTTCATCGTGTCTGCGTATGCGTTGTTCGTTCCAAGATAACCGCTTTCCTGTTTGTGGCTCCACGGTGTCACGAGCACGATAAGGGCGTCAGGATTGTTCTTCCGTATCCTTGTAATGATCGTGTTTACTGCGCCGGTGAATTCACGTATGTTCGTGCTGTTGTTCCTGCCGAACGGAACATTGTAGTGACGGTCGTTGCGTCCGCCCTCAATAAGATAGATATCACCGCCGTCGGGAAGCTCGGTACATCTTGTAGCCATCGGCGGCGAGTTTTCGGAACGTCCCGAGCATTCGGCTACCGTATTGCCGCCAATGCCGTAGTTGTGGAAGTTCATTCCGTATTTTTTGCCCAGAAGGTTGACCCATGTAAGGTGCTGACCTATCGCCGAGCCGCCGAAATAGCTGTCGCCGATGGCATACATGGTAAGTCCCTCAAGCGCGCGGTAGTACTGCTCGCATTCGCTGTACAGCCATTCCGCCGCCTCGGCGGTGCTGCCGAAGGATGAAAGCGCTTTTACATTGTACGTCGGGTCTGTTGCTATGTCGCCGTCATCTGTGTAGAGCATTGCCTGGCACACGCGGAATTTCGAATATGTGTTGGCGTGGGCGGAAAGCTCCTTGCCGCCGACGAACAGAATATCCGAAACGCGAACGGGGAGGTTGCGCACTGCCTCGTCAAGCAGTCGCATCGCGGCGGCAAAGTCGCCGTTGAATGTGATCGCTATTACGCGACCGCTGGCTTTTTCGGCAAAATAGCTTGCGACTGCACCGTCTGCGGAAAGATCGAACACAAGCGGATACTGCTTTCCGTCCTCGGCGGTATAGGGCAGGTAATATCCGAACTCTGTCTTACTGCCTGCTGCATCGGTGTAGCTCCCGGATGAAAGTCCCGGCTTGAGCTCATTTTTTACCTCAACGCTGAAATCGGAATGTTCCACGATATATACGGGAGGATAAATGGGCTCCTCGCCGGAGTATTTTGGCGCGCTGAGGAAGCAGAGACGGATGTTCTCATTGTCCTCGGTCGTTGTGTAGTAGTACGTGCGGTAGTACTCGTCAAGGTCGGCATTCGGGCACTCACAGGCGTTGAGATAGGGCTTTTTCTGATCGAACGCCCATGATGAGCCGATCTTTTTCCAGTGCGAGACCGAAAGTGCGCTCGTTGATGCGTACATGCCGCCGTTGTAGTCGGTAAACGACTGATCGAAGAAATACACCGTCGTTCCCGCTTTCGGAATGGTTATGACGTCGGTGTAGCTGTATGTCGAGCCGGCTGATGCGGCTATCTGGAAGCGGCGCGTTGCATGGTACTGCGAGCCGATGTATCCGCGGTTCCATTTTACGTCAAGCACCTGTCCCACAAGCTCGGCGCCGGTCAGCGGACTGTGCAGTACCGGGTCCGGCCATTCTGTCTTCTGGACGGTCGCGGCAGTCCCGGTCTTGTCTGTCGCCTTCCATGTCACCGCTGTGGGCGGGTCGATGTCGATAGACTGATAATAAAGGTTGGGATGGCAGCACAGACGTATGACCTCGTTGTCCTTTTCGGTGATGTAGGTGTAGGTATTGCCGTTGTGTACAAGTGTGTCGGTGGCGGCAAAGCCGACGTCATATACATATATCCCGTCAGCCTCGCGGTAGCGGGTAAACGCATTGTAGGCGTTGTTGGGCGAGCCACTTACAGTGAAGGAGATCTCGGTCCCCTTTTTCGGAATGCGGATGAGATTTGAGATGGCGTAGCTGCTTGATGCCGTAGCCGAATAGTATTTTACCTCCTTTGCCGAGCCGTTGGTGTTTGAGGCTGACGAGGCATATCCGCACATCCACTTTATGCCCGAAATCCTGCCGTCGTCGCCGAGCGTCGCGGTAAAGTCGTTTTCGGCAAGCAGCTTCTTCGTGCTTTTGGCGTTCGTTTCCTCAATGTAGACCGTGGGACGCGGATCGACATTTTTTGTGCATATGCGTATCGATTCGTTATCGCTGTCGGTGACGTACTCGTATGTTACGTTATTGCCGTCGCGCGTCTGACCTATCCATGTGTATATTCCGGTCGCCATTATCGTGGCGCCCTTGGGATCGAACACCCAATCGCTGCCCGACTTTTTCCATGCGGAAAAAACGCTTACCGAGTTTGTGGGCGGGTTGGAGGTCGTAAAGCTGACGCGGGTCCCCGCCTTGGGCAGTGTGATTATATCTGTATAGAGCCAGTCGGTGTTGCCTGCAACGACCTTATTTTTATTGTTATTGGTGGCGGAACCAACGTAACCGGAGTTCCATTTGACCTCAAGCTCGGTTTTTGCTGCATACACGGGAAGTGCAGGAATGAGAGAGATCACCATAATGCAAAGGAGCAGAGCCGACAGTATTCGCTTGGTTTTCATGATATTCATCCTTTCGTATTTTCCAAAACCGGGGCTGCTGCTCTCGCAGCAGCCCCGGGAAAAGGGAATTGCCTATTTTCAGTTCTTCTTGTGAGCGATAGCAGCCTGCGCAGCGGCAAGTCTTGCGATCGGTACTCTGAAGGGAGAGCAGGAAACGTAGTCAAGACCGATCTTGTCGCAGAATTCGACAGAGGACGGGTCGCCGCCGTGCTCACCGCAGATACCTACGTGGAGCTTCGGATTGGCGCCGCGGCCGAGCTTGATAGCCATTTCCATCAGCTTGCCAACGCCGACCTGGTCGAGCTTGGCAAAGGGATCGTTCTCATAGATCTTGGTGTCGTAGTACGCTGTAAGGAACTTGCCGGCGTCATCACGGGAGAAGCCGAAGGTCATCTGAGTGAGGTCGTTGGTGCCGAAGCAGAAGAAGTCTGCATCCTTGGCTATCTCATCAGCGGTGAGAGCGGCTCTCGGGATCTCGATCATGGTGCCGACTTCATACTTGAGGTCGGAGCCTGCTGCCTTGATCTCGGCGTCAGCGGTCTCAACAACGGTCTTCTTAACGAACTTGAGCTCCTTGTCATCGCCTACGAGCGGGATCATGATTTCAGGCTCAATGTGCCAGTCGGGGTGCTTGCGGCTTACGTTGATAGCGGCACGAATGACTGCACGGGTCTGCATCTTGGCGATCTCGGGGTAGGTGACGGTAAGACGGCAGCCGCGGTGACCCATCATCGGGTTGAACTCATGGAGAGAAGCGATGATGTTCTTGATCTTCTCGACGCTCTTGCCCTGAGCGGCGGCAAGCTCTTCGATGTCCTTTTCCTCGGTGGGAACGAACTCGTGGAGCGGGGGATCAAGGAAGCGGATGCAAACGGGGCAGCCTTCAAGAGCCTCGTAAAGAGCCTCAAAGTCGCCCTGCTGGTAAGGCATGATCTTTGCAAGAGCGGTTTCTCTCTCTTCAACGGTGTCGGAGCAGATCATCTCACGGAACGCCGCGATCCTTTCGGGATCGAAGAACATGTGCTCTGTACGGCAAAGACCGATACCCTCGGCGCCCAGCTCGCGTGCCTTCTTGGCATCGCGCGGGGTGTCGGCGTTTGTGCGGACGCTCATGCGGCGGTACTTGTCAGCCCAGCCCATGATTCTTCCGAACTCGCCTGCGATTTTGGCATCAACGGTGGGGATGATGCCGTCGTAAATGTTACCGGTAGAACCGTCGATGGAGATATAATCGCCCTCGTGATAGGTCTTGCCGGCGAGAGTGAACTTCTTGTTAGCCTCGTCCATGGCTATGTCGCCGCAGCCGGAAACACAGCAGGTGCCCATACCACGGGCAACAACGGCAGCGTGAGAGGTCATACCGCCGCGGACGGTCAGGATACCCTGAGCAGCCTTCATACCGGTGATGTCCTCGGGAGAGGTCTCAAGTCTGACAAGAACGACCTTCTTGCCTGCCTCTTTCCACTTCTCGGCATCGTCGGCAGTAAACACGATCTGTCCGCAGGCAGCACCGGGAGATGCGCCCAGACCCTTGCCGACGGGGTTGGCAGCCTTGAGTGCCTTGGCGTCGAACTGCGGGTGGAGCAGAGTGTCGAGGTTACGGGGATCTATCATCATAACGGCTTCTTCTTCGGTGCGCATGCCCTCGTCAACGAGGTCGCAGGCGATCTTAAGAGCAGCCTGAGCGGTTCTCTTACCGTTGCGGCACTGAAGCATATAGAGCTTGCCGTTCTCAACGGTGAACTCCATATCCTGCATATCGCGGTAGTGGGTCTCGAGGTTGTCGCAGACCTTGATGAAGTCGGCGTAAGCCTCGGGGAACTTTTCAGCCATCTGAGAGATAGGCATAGGAGTGCGGACGCCGGCAACGACGTCTTCGCCCTGAGCGTTGGTCAGGAACTCGCCCATCAGCTTCTTCTCGCCGGTGGCGGGGTCACGGGTAAAGGCAACGCCTGTACCGGAGTTATCGTTGAGGTTGCCGAATACCATGGGCATTACGTTGACGGCGGTGCCCCAGCTGTAAGGAATATCGTTGTCGCGGCGGTATACGTTCGCACGGGGGTTGTCCCATGAACGGAAAACAGCCTTGATAGCTTCAAAGAGCTGTACCTTGGGATCGTCCGGGAAGTCAGAACCGATCTTGGACTTGTACTCCGCCTTGAACTGGCGTGCAAGCTCCTTGAGGTCGGCGGCGTCAAGATCTACGTCGTAAACGACGCCCTTCTTGTGCTTCATCTCGTCGATGAGCTGCTCGAAGTACTTCTTGCCGACTTCCATAACGACGTCGGAGAACATCTGGATGAATCTTCTGTATGAGTCGTAAACGAATCTCTCAAACTTGGGATCGGGGTTGCCTGCGATCATGGCGGCGACAACGTCGTCGTTAAGACCGAGGTTGAGGATGGTGTCCATCATGCCGGGCATGGAGGCGCGGGCGCCGGAACGGACGGAAACGAGAAGGGGATTCTTCTTGTCGCCGAATTTCTTTCCGTTGATGTCTTCCATCTTAGTGATGTAAGCGTTGATCTCTTCCATGATCTCAGGATTGATGGACTTGCCGTCCTCATAATACTGAGTGCATGCTTCGGTGGAGATTGTGAAGCCCTGGGGAACAGGGAGACCGATTTTGGTCATTTCAGCAAGGTTAGCACCTTTACCGCCGAGAAGCTCGCGCATGGTGGCGTCGCCCTCGGTAAAGAGGTAGCAATACTTTTTTGCCATAGTGGATTTCCTCCGTATAATGAATTTGAATTGTTGTACGAAATTGACCATCTGTTATTATACCATACTTTGGTTTTGATATCTACCCATTCGAAAATAAAGTGGTAAATTTTTTTTGAACTTCGTCATTTTTTTATCACTCATGGTGAATAAACGTGAAAAATCGCGCATGCCGCGGCGCGGCGACACTTGACAAAGCCGCGGCGTTGGGATATAATAAGCGGTGCTGAAGCATAAAGGATCTCGGCGGGGATTGTCCCCGGCGAGCCGTTCTGCGTTGGCTGACAATACGTAAAACAGGTCCCGCGCCGCGTCGCGGTATACCGGGATGTTATTTACTTATATGAAACGGAGCTTCTTATGGCTGATATATTC
>ENA-UOJS01001295-UOJS01001295.1-human-gut-metagenome-genome-assembly--contig:-C74-NODE-1295-length-21469-cov-6.604885_pt1 | contig 21469 bp, 13 predicted proteins | sample MGYA00242355_ERZ723902 | MGnify/ENA metagenome assembly ERZ723902 | reverse complement strand
CGGGGCGTTGGCGATTCTGCACGGCCTTGCCGATCGCGGTCTGGTCGAGCCGCTCGGAATTGTCGCAAGCGTGAACTCCTGTTGGCCCGCCGCCGGAGTACGCGCGCTGAATCTCGCTTTCGGGCGGCCGGAACTGCCGGTCGGCTGCAATTTCGATTGCCCCGACACATTCGCCTACCGGCTGCACCGGGAGAACCATATCCCGCAGCTCTATCATTGGAAGCTCGTGCAGCGCCGCCCGGAGGCTTCGCCCGGAAGATTCCGGCCGGAGGAGGCGGTGGCGCTCTACCGGCGGCTGCTGGAAACCGCCCCCGACCACAGCGTGACGATCTGCGCGATCGGGCTGCTGTCGTCGCTGGCGGCGCTGCTGGAATCGGGCGCTTCGGAGCTGATCCGGCGCAAGGTGAAGCTGCTGGTCACAATGGCGGAGGCAATGCCCCCGGAAAGCAGCGGCGGTTTCAACTGGGAAATGAACCGGCGGGCCGCCGGCCGGGTGCTGAACCACTGGCCCGGCGAAATCGCAGTCAGCCCGATGGGGCGGAAGATCTTGACCGGCGCTTTTCCCTGCGCGGACAACGAACGCGGCGATTTCCTGCGGACCGCCTACTCGAAAATGGGAGGCGGCGACCCGAAATTCCTGCGTCCGAGCTGGGACCATATCGCGGTGCTGTTCGCAGCCGGGGCGCTCGGCGAGCTGGCCGGAGTCTCCCGCGCCGGAACGCTCCGTTATGACTCTGTCGCCGGTCCCGCCCGGTGGCGGGAGGAGGCCGGCGGCAACGTCCGCTTTCTCGAACAGCGTGCGAATGATGACCGTTTCGCCCGTTTCATTCAGGAATGGATGGCCGCAAGCTGCCGTTGAGCGGGCAGGTTTTCCAGAAAAGCCTCGTAGCCGCGTCGCGACAGATGTCCGGCGGGCTGCCAGCGGGGACAGTAAATCTGGCAGAGCCACCCCTCCTCCTCGGGGGAACGGGTGAGCTTGTGCGGCGACCGCTGTAATTCCCGGTTGACGCCGAGCTGGAATCCCGCCAGGGGGGAGCGGATGTCATGAAGGAGACCGGGGGATTCCAATGAAGCAATCGGCATGCCGGGAGAAAGCAGGCGGCTTTCCGCCGGGAATTTCAAAACTGCATCCTCCCGGAACCGGGAAGCCGCATAGGCCGTCAGCCCCAGAATCACAATGCCGTCCTCGTAATCAAGCCACAGATGCTCCTGCGTGAAAAACCGCATAATTCCTCCCGCGTCATGATTGGTTGAAAGCCGACAGGCTTTTAATTTTCATCATAATATGAAAATGATGAAAAACAAGAGGAATTTTTGTGATATTCCGATTTTTTTCAGTGTTTTTCAAGCCGGTCCAGAGTTTCCCCGGCGGCATCGCGCGCTTGGAGGAAACCGGCGGGATCGCCCAGATACAGGGAGGTCGAGCGGTTCGGATAGGTCGGGATTGCCGCAAACCGGCGGATTCCGTCCAGTGCGGCCTTCGCCTCCGGGTTGCCTTCGGCTTCAAACTGCGCCAGCCGGTGGAAAAGCTCATTGTCGAAAAGCCCCATGCGGGTGTAGAGCAGCCGCAGGCTTGGAACCGGTTCGGCAAGTCCGAGGTCGCGTCCCGGATAGAGGATGTAGCCGTCGCCGTTCGAGAAGCGGAACCGCGACCAGGTTTTGCCGCCGTCGAGGCTCTGGGTGATGTCCCGGCACCAGCCGTACTCCCACGGGTGGAAGGTGTAGTGAGCGGTGCTCCAGAATTCAAACCCCTCCACGCCGTATTTGAAGCCGAGCAGCGGCAGCAGCCGCTCCACGCCCGCCAGCGGGGTGTCGATCCCGAAGTGGCCGTCGGTGGTGAACATGAAGCGGTCTCCGGCTTTCCGCCGCTCGGCGATTTTCTCCGGGGTGAACCGGCCGTTTTCGCCGATTCCCCACATTGAGAGAGCGCCGTCCAGCTCCGGCATGTGGACCCAGGTGCTGCTGTAAACCGGGATGTCGGGAGCGATTTCGCGGGCGAGCTTCGCCAGATGAACCATGCCTGTCATCATCGCTTCCGAACTCTGGTGCGGCTCGTCGGTCAGATAGTAGAGAAACCGGTCGCGCCAGCCTCTGGCGGTGATGTGATCCACGAAAAGCCGGTAGCTTTCGCGCCAGACCCGGTCGAATTCCGGCGTGCCGAATCTGATCCCGAACATCGGTGAGATGCCGCTTGACCAGCCGCCCGCGTAGAAGTGGCCCGGCGTCCAGATTTTGTCGACCTGAAGCTCGTCGAAGAGGTACGACGCGAGGCGGTCGAAACGCTCCGTATCCATCGTGATGCGTCCCTCCTGCCGCCGGAACACCGGCTGGAACGAGTAGGGGATTACACCGGGGGAAACTCCATAGGCGGCGAGGAATTTCATCGTCGCGAACACGGCGTTGTCATCGGAGAGACCGTATACTTTCGGCCGGGTGGCTTCAAAAAGCGCCGGAGTTTTGAGGCGGTCGGGCCGGACGAATTTCCAGACTTTCACTTCGACCGGAAATACCGCTGCTTCCTTGCCGAGCGCAACCCGGATTTCGGTGCGGTATAATCCGGGGGCGGCGTCGCGCGGCACCGGGAAGTCGAAAATCAGCCCTTCGGTCACGCCGGCGGCGATTTCAAACCGGCCGTCCCGCACCGGAATCAGCGGGTCGGGCCACAGGCCGCTCCAGCCGTCGGTGTTGCGCGTGACCCCGGTGAGCCGCAGCCACGGGGGCTGGGCGGTCGTCATGGTTCCGCCGGGCTGGTCGATCGGGACGAAACCGGTGCGGAACAGCACGGGGGACGGCAGCGCGTTTCCCTGTTCATTGACCGGCGGCGTCACCGCGATCATCACTTTTCCTCCCTGCGGGGAACGGAGCGCCAATTGCAGCGCCTCCACAGAGTTGCGGGGGGAGCTGATCCGGGCGTAGGCGGCGGCGCGGGGCGGCCGGATATCATGGCGGAAGGTCTTTACCACGGCCGGTTCGCTCCAGACGGACAGCCCTTTTTGCGGTTGCCGCGGTTGAAGGGGGCCGGCCACCCCGGACTGTTCCAGTTCGCTGATGGAGACGGCGTCATGCCAGATGGTGCCGTGGCCGTTCATCGTCAGATGGACTTCGATTGTCGTGCAGCCGGCGGGAGTGGTGAAAGGGGAGTTGTAATAGGTCCAGTCGTCGTTGATGTTGTTCAGCAGCGTACCGTCGACGCGCCCGAAAAAGGCGTCGATCATCCGGCCCGCCTTGTCGAGATAGTGGCCGTGCAGCATGATGCTGGTGTCGGTGTTTTCGTTTCTGATGTAACCGGTGTAAACGTAAGTGGTGTTCGGCTTGACCGGAATCCGCTGACGCCAGCCGACCCAGCCGGGTCTGGCCACCGAAGCCGGGACGTGGAGTTTCAGGCACCAGTCGCCGTTCACGCCGCCCCGGACCCGTTCGGCGGTGAACTTTCCGGAATCCGCTTTTCCCTCCTCGCCCGCGCTCCAGAATGTGGGACGTGGCCCGTCGCCTTCTTCCATATTGCCGTTGCGTTCCGCGAGCAGGTTGCGCGGCGCGGGGAGGTAGGGGACCTCCTCGTGGACGGCGGCGCGGCGTGGCTGCGGCGTCCGGTCGAGATAGAGCCATACGGTCTTTTCGGTTTCGGCAGGAAGCGTGAACTCCAGATTGAGATCGTCGCCGAGCGTTCCGGCCATCTCCCGGGCCTCTTTCGGGCTTTGGGGATCGACCAGCAGCCAGCGGGTCCCGGCGGTGAAGCCGAGCAGTTTCGCCGCCTGATTCTTCAGCGGACGCAGGTCGAAGGAGTAGCGGCGGGTGCTTTGCGCCCGATCCGGGTTGCGCACGGTCAGCGGAGCGCGGCAGAACCACTCCTTCCCGGCGATCCACGGCGCGTCGGCCCCGATCCGGTGCAGCGTTCTGGTTTCGGCCGGCTGCGGCTCGACCCGGACCGGCAGCGAGCGCCGGGTTACGGAGATCAGGTCGAACCACGCGGTACCGGTACCGTGCAATACGGTGCCGACCACGGCTTTGACGCCGTTTTCCGGGACGGTGAATTCCAGTGTGCCGCGTTTCCAGTCGAATGTTCCGTCACCGGCTTCGATCAGCTTGTTGAGGACGAATTTCCCCTGCCGGTCGAGCACATGCACATACCAGCCGGCAACGCCCCTGACATTGTCGCCGCGCGTCCAGGCGCTCACCGAATACTGTTCGCCGGGCCGGACGGGAATCCGGTCGAAAAAGGCGGCGAACCAGCTCGGACGCGCCCCGGTATCGACCTCGGCGCGCAGCGATTTGTGACCGGAACGGGCGACGGAGTCGTCGCGGATCAGGCGGTGGGCGGCGTCCTGACCGCGCCGCTGCCAGTTTTCCGGCATGGTCCAGTTGCCGTCCTCAAGATCGCCGTTCAGTTGCGGGATTCCTTCATACAGGTATTCCGGCACCCGCCAGGCTTGGGGATTGCCGAAGTAGAGGTAGTACGTGGTCTGCGTTTTCGGAGCGCAGTCGACGGGGATCGACAGTGTGCTGTGTTCCGGAACCCGGCCGCAGGTAATCGGCAGACCGTTGCGGTCGTGAAGCGCCCAGAGCAGTTCGGCTCCGTCCTCGCGGACCAGCCGCAGTGATTCGACGGCGGCCCCGACTGCCTGTCCCGCCGGAATCCGCACCGTCTCACCGGCCAGGGGCCGATCGCCGGTGTTGGCGATGCGCAACGGAATACGCCGGTTCCACCAGCCGCCGTTGTCCAGTGAAAGAGCGGTGTGCCAATCGGCGGCGGTCAGCAATCCGGCGGCCAGCAATGCCGGAAACAACAGGATTCTTTTCATGAACGGTTTTCTCCAAAGTACGGGTCAGTTTTCCTGAAAGGTCTTGATCGGCAGACGGTTGCCATTCTGATCGAATGCGGCCAGCAATTGCGAACCGGTCCGGTACAGCTCATCGTGGCTGCCGTTTCCCGCATGGCCGTCGGCCATGCCGACGTTGGCCCGGTTGTCGTGGATCAGGTGGACTCCGGTACCCTCTGTGGAAAACACGTCGAAATGGACCAGGGAATTGGGCAGTCCTTTTGCCGAACCGGTATCGGTGTAGCTGTCGGCGATCACGAGCGTATCCGAGGGACGGCGGCAACGGTGGAACAGCATATTCTGGACTCCGCCCCAGGTGCTCATTTCGATATAGTTGCCGAGTCGGGGGATGCGCTTTTCAAAGTTTGTTCTGGCATCGAAGTTCAGCAGTCCGTAGCTGCGCCATTTGTACTGCCCTTCGTCGGTGAGTTTCATCGGATTGGCGGGACATTTCAATATTTTGGTATTGCTGAAATAACCGGCCTCTTTCAGCACGCCGGGCCAGTAGCCGCTGTTGCCGCGCATATACAGCACCCCGCGGTTGTCGTCGGCGTACATCAGCTGCGATTTCAACACCTGTCCGAGGTTGGCAAGGCAGGAAGCCTTATGGGCCGAAGCGCGCGCCTTGTTCAGCGCAGGCATCAGCATTCCGGCGAGGATCGCGATGATCGCTATTACAACGAGCAGTTCAATCAGAGTAAAATTTCGACGGTCGTACATTTGTTCCTCCTGACTAATCGGGCTTTCTCTATCCTATGGCGTATACAGTTTCATCGGCACCTGAATCTGGATCGGCGGATCATCTGGATGCCGCAGCTTTTCCAGCAGCCGGATTCCGGCACGGCGGCCGATCACCCGCGCGTCGATGTCCAGCGTCGCGATCGGTTCGGAACGGCTGTAATGGCCGAAACTCAGCAGACGCACATCCTCCGGAATCCGCAGCCGGTTCAGTTCCAGCATGGCCTTGACTGCGGAGGCGGCTTCGACGTAGCTCACCACCAGCGCCTCCGGCAGGTTTTTCGCGGCGATCCAATGGTGGATGGCCGTGATATAGGAGGAGGTGCGCGTATCCGGCACGATCCGCAGGTCCTCGTGGCGCACCGGAAGATTCCGGCTCAGGAGTACGCTCTGGAAGCCTGCGTAACGCGGCAGCCCGTGCTTATCCAGCAGGAAACCGACCCGCTTCACGCCCTGTTCAAGCAAATAGGCGCACCCCTCGGCACAGCCGTCGAAGTGGTTGGCGGTCACCACGTCCTCGCTGTTGCTGCCCATGTCGCCGGAGGCGATCACATAAGGGACGCCGTTTTCACGCAACTGAAAGCGCAACGCTTCCGAGGGGTAACCCAGCAGGATCGCGCCGTCGTACCGCCCCGGCTCCGGCAGTTCCGCCGCTCCGGCGGGGAGCGTCTGCTGATCCGGGACCGTTTCGGAGTTGGCGAATTCGTCGCGGATTCCCTGCGCAAGCAGGCTGAAATACTCCAGCGCAAATGGATCGGCCTGTTCCGGCAGCGGGCACATCACGATCGAAATCCGGTGCCGCTCCGGTTCCGGTTCCGGGTGGATCAGGCTCATGATCTCCGACTTGTAGCCAAGCTCCCGCAGCGCGCCCAATACCGTGTCGCGCGTCTCCGGCCTGATTCCGGGATGATGGTTGATGACCCGCGAAACCGTCGATTGCGATACTCCCGCCCGGTTTGCCACATCGGTCATGCTGACTGCCCCGAATGAACGCTTCTGCGTCATATCTGTTCTCCCGTTCTGGTTTACGGAGAATATTATGATCCAGATGAAAGAAAAATGCAATAGAGATGGAATAAAAAAGACGAAATATTTTATATTTCAGAATGAAATATGATATTGTATGAATAATTTATGCAAAAAACGGATACGCGGCCAACGGTAAATGGCGGCGCGGGGCGGATCAGTTGGCGCGTTCGATCACGAAGACGCAGCCGACCGCGAACAAATTCGGCCAGGCGGCGGTCAGCAGCGGAAAGGAAAAGCCGATCGGAATCTCCTGCACGATCCGGATTCCGAGGTGTTTGCAGAGCCGCCGGAAGTCGCGGATGGTGCCGAGGTGGATGTTCGGCGTATTGTACCATTGATACGGTATCTGGGTGGTGCGCGGCATCGAACCGGCCAGCATCAATTGCCAGCGGCAATGAAAATGCCCGAAGTTGATGAAACTGACCGCGCCGCGCTTGCCGACCCGGACGAGGCGGCGCAGCAGGCGGTCCGGCCGGCGCATCTGCTGCAGCGTCTGCGACAGGATCACCAGGTCGAAAGAACCGTCCTCGGCGAAATCGAGGTCGTCGTCGAGGTCGCTCTGGATCACCGGCACGCCGTTGGCGATGCACTTGGCGATTTCAACCTGACTGATCTCCATGCCGAGCACTTCGGCGCCGCGTTTTTCGCGCAGCATTTTCAGGAAGATGCCGTCGCCGCAGCCGAGGTCGAGCACCCGGTGGCCGGGATCGACCAGCCGGGAGATGACTTCGAGGTCGGGACGGGCTTTGAGGTCGAGGTAAAGGGATTCAACCACGGTTCGCCTCCAGTCGGTTGTGCAGGAAGTCGCGGATCATGCCGCCGAGGATATCCACTTCCAGCAGGAATGCGTCATGGCCATAGCCGGACTCGATTTCGCAGAACGACACGTTGCAGCGGTTTTTCAGCAGCGCATTCACGATTTTGCGCGATTCGGAGGTCGGGAAGAGCCAGTCGCTCGAAAACGAAACCACCAGCACCGCCGCCTTCACCGGCTCGAACGCCTTCGCCAGATCGCCGCCGGCGCGGGCCGCGAGGTCGAAATAATCCATCGCGCGGGTAATGTAAAAGTAGCTGTTCGCGTCGAAACGTTCCACGAACCGGCGGCCCTGATGCTCCAGATAGCTTTCCACCGCGAAGTCGCGCCGGAAATTGAAGGAGTAGGAGTCGGCGTCCTGCAGCTCCCGCCCGAACTTGCGGTTCATCGACTCCTCGGAGAGATAGGTGATGTGCGCCAGCATCCGGGCCGCCGCGAGGCCGCGGTCCGGCACGTGGTCGGCGGAGTAGTTGCCGTTGTTCCAGTTCGGATCGTACTTGATCGCCTCGCGGCCGACCCAGTTGAACGCGATGCTCTGGCTGGAGAGCTGGCTGGTGGTCGCGATCGGAATCACGCTGTCCACGAGGTCGGGGTAATTGATCGCCCACTCCATCGCCTGCATTCCGCCCATCGAACCGCCGACCACCGACAGGAACTTTTTGATTTTCAAATGTTCCATCAGGTATTTCTGGGCGCGGACCATGTCGCGGATCGTGATGACCGGGAAGTCGAGGTTGTAGGGATTGCCGGTATCCGGGTTCACCGAACGCGGCCCGGTCGAACCGGCGCAGCTGCCGAGCACGTTGCTGCAGACGACGAAATAGCGGTTGGTGTCGATCATCTTGCCGGGGCCGATCATATCGTCCCACCAGCCGGGTTTCTGGTCGGCGGGAGTGTGGCGGCCGCAGACGTGGGCGTCGCCGGAGAGGGCATGGGTGATCAGCACCGCGTTGGAACCGTCCGGGGCGAGTTCCCCGACCGTTTCGTAACGGATGTTCACCTGCTTGAGGCTCCGCCCGCAGTCGAGCTGCAGCGGTTCAGGCAGTTGAAAGTTTTGCGGCTTTACGATCAACACTTCGGCATCTCCCCAAGGTAAAATCATACAAAAACCTTATAATATACCATTGAGAGACGTTTTTTGCAATGGAATCCCGAAGTTTTTGCCGAAGAATCCGGGATTCGCATTTTCGGGTGCGGCGGCGTCTGCGGATCAGGAACGGGACCGGTTGATGTTTCCGGTCAGGACCATCACCAGCGCCAGCAGCAAAAACAGCACGATGGAGCCGGTCAGCAGCGCATAGTCTTCCAGCTGGAGCATGAAGTACAGCAGGATGTAAGTCAGCGCCATCACTCCGGCGACGGCTGCCGCCACGATCTTCCGGCGGAAGATCAAAAGACAGTAAAGGCCGAGCAGTCCGACCGTGGCCGCGGTGGTGATCCAGTAGGCGCACTGGAAGCCGAGGTGTTCGCTGAAAGCCAGCAGCAGCGTGTAGAACAGCACGACCGCCAGCCCTGCCATCAGGTATTGCAGCGGGTGCATCCAGACCTTGCTCAGGATTTCCGCGAACAGGAACGCAAGCATGGAAAAGATGATGAACAGCACCGAATAGTGGATCGCCCGCATCGTCTGCTGGTAGACGTTGGCCTGAATGTGGAGGCCCACTCCGAATTCGGAGCCGGCGATCTTGAATTCATCGTCGAGCCACGATTGCGGGTAGTTGCGGTTCATGTCGGTGATCTTCCACTCGGCGTTGAAAGAGGTGTCGGTAACTTCGCGCGCGGCGGGCAGAAACTCTCCGGTAAAGCTCGGACTGCTCCAGTTGGCGGCCAGCCGGGCGGTGTTGGTCCGTCCCAACGGATAGAAGGAGAGGGCGCTGCTGCCGTTCAGGTTGAGTTTCAGGGAGAATTTCAAAGTGGCGCCCGGTTTCAGGTCTTTCAGGGCAGTGAGCGGCACCTGAAAACCGGAAGAAGCCAGTCGGGTATCGGGAATGCCGGGGATTGCCTTGCATTCGACTCCGTTGATGTCGACGGTTTCGGCGGAAATTCCTTTCAGGTCGCTGATGCCGATCACCAGAATGGCGTCCTGAAGCTCTGTTTGCGCATTGGCGAGGCGGGAGAGGCGGAACTCCGCGGGAAGTTTAAACTCCCCTTCGATGGTGATCTCGCTGCGGTAAAGGACGGCCTGATAGAGGCCGCGGTAACGGATTTCCGGATCGAGTTTCCCGGTGATGTTCAGCGTTTCCGGCAGGAAAGTCAGCTGGTGAAAACGGATTTCCTCGGTCACGGGCATCGTCGATTGCGCCGCCGGGCGGAGCCGCTTTTCGCGGACCGGGATCGACAGGAACGGCCCCGTTATCGTCTGGGCGGAACCCCATTTCCGGGAGATTTCATCGACCGCCTGATTGCGGTTGCTCTGCCGCTCCGCGATCAGAGAGTAGATCATCAGCGTCGGAATCTGGAGCAGCAGGATGATCGCGCCGATCAGCACGAGCTTGACGGTCAGGGAGTGGCGGACCCGTTCCATCAGACAGGCGAAGCGGGAAGCGGGTGAGGGGGGCGTGTTTTCCGGCATGAGAAAGATTCCTTATTTTTGAATGGCGGCGCGGATGGCCGCCGCCGCTTTCTGGGCGAGCACGGAACGTTTGGCGTCGGAGCCGGCCAGAAGCTGCTTCGCCTCCGCCGCCACCTGCGGCGAGGCTTTGACCGGTTTGCCGCCGTTCTGTTTTACGGCTTCTGCCGCCGCCGTGGCCGCCCCCTCGAAATCGTCGCTGCGGAAACGGAGCAGGGCGGCGAGCAGCAGCCCGTCGGGGGAGGCGGTATTCATGCTCAGGGTTTCGAGCGCCGCCGGAAGTTGTCCCGACTTATATTGTGCGAATGCCAGACGCACCGCGTTTTCGGCGGAATTCCGGTCGCGTTCCAGCAGTTGCTTGAAGTACCAGGCGGCGGAACTCCAGTCATTGTTCCGGGCGGCTTCCTGCGCCGCCGAAGTCATGAATTCGGTGACCTGCCGGTTCTCGTCGATCAGTTTGCCGAGGCGCGGTTCGAGTTCGAGATCGGGACCGGCGCCGAGCTTGCGGGCCGCCTGATACAGCCGGGCGGCGGCGGCTTCATCCGGCTTGTCGCCCTGCAGGTACAACCGGGCGAGTTCCAGCTTGGGGAGGGGAGAAGCCGGGGCCAGTTTTTCCGCCTGCCGGTAAAGTTCTCCGGCGATTTTGAGCTGGCCGCTCCCGGCCTGCGCTTTGGCGAACGGCAACAGCAGCCGGAGGTCGTCCGGATGTTTTTTTCGGAGAGGCTCCAGCAAAGCGAGCGCGTTGCCGTACTTCTCCAGCCCGTTGAGCGCGGCGGCGGCCGCCGCCGTCAGCTCCGGGTCATCCGGCGCGGCGCGGCGGGCGATGTCCAGAAGCGGCAGGGCGCGGCTGAATTCCTCGCGCTTGAGGTAGATCATGCCGAGGCGGGAGGCGGCGGCGGTGTTGGACGGGTCGAGTTCCAGCGCGGTCCGGTAGTTCCAGATCGCGAGGTCGGTGCTCTCCTCCTGCTCGGCTTTTTGGCCGGCGGCGACCAGTTCGGCCGGATTCCCCTTGGCGGTGACGATCCGGGGGGGCACGGCAACCTCCGGTTCGGCGGCCTGACGGATCACCGGACGGGCCGCCAGCTCGGCTTCGAGTTTGAGTTTGGCTTCGGCCAGCGCCTGATTTTCCCGCTGCTGGCGGGCGAGAGCCTGGCGTGTCTTATCGAAATCGGCAAGCCGGGTTTGCAGGGCAGTCAACTGCTTTTGAGCGGAGGCCAGCTGCGCGGCCAGCTTTTTATTGGCGCTGTTTTCCGCCTGCAATGCGTTGAAATTGACCTGCAGCGCCTTGAAGTCGGCCTGCAGTTTCTGATGGCCGGCGGTTTCGGTTTCGAGCTTTTTCAGGCGGCCTTCGAGGTGGAGCCGGGCAGCCTGGGTTTTCAGCAAAGTTTCATGAGTGGCGTCGAACTCCTTTTTGAGCTTGGCCGAAGCGGTTTCCATATCCTGCTTATTGACGGTGAGTTCGGCGATCTGCCCTTTCAGCAGACTGATCTCGGTGGAGAGCTTGCGCTTGGCGGCGTCGGAGGCGGCGATGGCGTCGTAATCCTCCTGTTTGCGCTCTGCCAGCCGTTTTTCGAGGCGGTTGCAGCGGTCGGACCAGGTCTGGATATCGCTTTCCAGCCGGGCAATGCGCTCGCGCTGGTTCTTCAACTCGACCGAGGCAAGTTCCGCGCCGCCTTTTTCACGTTCGAGCGTTTTAAGCAGTTCTCCTTTTTCCGCCTCCAGCCGGGTGCGGGTGGCTTCGAGCCGCTGCAGCAGGTCGCGGACCTGCACCAGTTCGAGCTGGAGGTCACGCTGTTTATTCTGCAATTGGGTATTCTGCTCCTGACTGGTGGCGGCGGCTCCCTGCAGCTCGGTGAGGCTTTCGCGCAACTTGCGGTTTTCATCCAGCAACTGGGCGTTGAGCGTTACGGAGTCGCCGCCGTTTTTCAAGGTGTCCTGAAGCTGGCGGCGAAGGTTTTGCAGGTCGTTCTCCTGACTGCCGATTTGGGCCTGCTGTTCCTTGAGCTGGAGATTCGCCTGATCGAGGCGGTTCTGCAGTGCGCTGCGCTCTCCGGCGGCGTTGGCCTGAAAACGACGCAGCTCGGCCAGCTCCCGCTCCAGCCGCGTCGCATCGGCTTCCCGCTCTTTCGCGGCGGCTTCCGCCTTGCTTCTGGCGCGGTAGAGTTCGACGGCGTCCTGATCGAGTTTCTGGAGCCGGGTTTCGGCGACTTTCAGGCGCTTGGCGGTCAGCTCCGCATTCAGTTTTTCCTCGATCAACTGGTTGCGCAGCTCGGTCAGGCGCTGGTCCGGTTCAAGGGACTGGCGCTCCAAGTCCTGATAGCGTTTTTCGAGCAGGGCGTACTTCTCCTGCATCACACGCTGTTCGCGCAGCAGATTGGCGACCTCTTTCTGAGAGGCCTGGTTGCGGGCGAGCCGGCGGCGGAGATCGTCGTTTTCGACGATGATTTCACTGAGTTTCTGCTTGTACTGTTCCAGTTCCCGGCGCAGGCTCTGCTGCTCGGCAAAGTCGGCGCCCGTGGGAGCAGAGGCCGCCGGCGAAGTCAGTTCACTGTCGCCGACGAGGCGCTTGACCGCGGTGATCTCGCGGTCGCAGTCGGCGATCCGCCCGGTGATGATCTTCTGATTCCAGTCCGGACGGTTCTTCTGGAGCTGTTCGTACAGCTTTTTAGCCTGTTCAAAGGAGTTGAGCGCTTTCAGGTAATCGCCTTTGTCGCGGAACTGCTCCCCTTTCTCGTACAGGGTATACCCGTTTTTCCAGGCATCCCACGGCGAGAAGTCGGCGGCGGCGAGCGTAAGCGAACCGGCGAGCGCCGCCGAAAGCAACCAGAATCGTTTCATCGTCTGAACTCCTCGAACTTATGCCGGTGAACCGGCCCGATGGTGAACACCAGTTCCAGCTCGCCCTGATCGTTGTAGTTCTCCTCGTAGATGCGGCCGCTGGCGTGGGCGAGCGCCGCGAGGTCGGAACGGGCCGGGGGCAGGGTGACCCGGAGCAGCTCGAAGCGCTCCGAGGCGAGGGACGCGAGCCGTTCCCGGAGCTTATCCATGCCTTCGCCGGTCGCGGTGGAAATATAGATCGCGGTCGGGAACAGGCCGTTCATCCGGGCGAGCCGTACCAGATCGTTTTCCCGGTCGACGAGGTCGAGCTTGTTGAAGACGACCTGAATATTCTTTTCTTCGGCGCCCAGCTCCTTGAGTACGGACATGGTGGTCTCCCACTCCGCGTCGAGCTGGTTGCTGGAAAGGTCGAGCACCAGCAGCAGGAAATCCGCCAGCACCGCCTCTTCGAGCGTGGATTTGAAGGCTTCTACGAGGGAGTGCGGCAGTTTGCGCACGAAGCCGACCGTATCGGTCAGCAGGAGCTCGAGGTTGTCGTCGAGCGTGATGCGGCGGGTGGTCGGGTCCAGCGTCGCGAAAAGCTGGTCTTTGACCAGGATTTCCGCCCCGGAGAGCGCCCGGAGGATGGAGGATTTCCCGACGTTGGTGTAGCCGACGATCGCGCCGTGCGGCACGGCGTTGCGCTGCCGCGCCTTGCGCTGGGTGGTGCGCTGCTTGCGGACGGTTTCAAGCTCTTCTCGGAGCTGCTGGATGCGCCGCCGGAGCAGCCGCCGGTCGGTTTCGATCTGGGCTTCTCCCTCGCCGCGGGTGGTGGCGCCGCCGCCGTGCTGGCGGGAGAGGTGGGTCCAGGCGCGGGTCAGGCGCGGCAGCGAATACTGCGCCCGCGCCAGCTCCACCTGCAGCACGGCTTCACGGGTCTGCGCGCGTTCCGCGAAAATATCGAGGATCACCTCCTCGCGGTCGATCACGCAGGTTTTGGTGAGCCGCTCCCAGTTGCGCTGCTGGGACGGCGTCAGCGGGGTGTCGAAGATCAGGCAGTCCGCTTCGCACTCCTGCGCGATCTGGGCGATTTCTCGGGCTTTGCCGGAGCCGACGTAATATTGCGGCATCACCGTATGCAAATTGACGACCAGCGGTTCGAGGGGGACGATGTCAAGGTTGCGGACGAGGTCGGCGAGTTCGTCCAGATGCTCGTACACTTCGGCGTCGGTTTCTTCGGGGGCGCGTATGCCGATCAGCAAGGCGCGTTCCACTTTCTTTCTGGAATCTGAGGCGATATCGATCATGTTTTCCGGGATGTGCTTTCCTGCGATGAATACTGTTTCGGTTTCATTATAATAATACACCGGTTTTGCCGAATTCCAAAGGAAAGAATGTGATAAATGCCGAAAAAAGCGCGGATCGGCTTCGGCCGGCTCCTTGATAATTCGGGGAATCCCGGTTATATTAGCCGATAATGCGCGAGTGGCGGAATTGGCAGACGCGCCGGATTTAGGTTCCGGTTCTTAACAGAGTGTGGGTTCAAGTCCCATCTCGCGCACCATGCCGGTTTTCAGTATTTCCCGCCGTGGCGGCGGTTGCGGTAGCTGCTCGGATTGGTGCCGCAGTGCTTGCGGAAAACCCGCGAAAAGTAGCTCAGGCGGCGGAAACCGCACATTTCCGCGATCTCGCTCAGATTGTAGGAGGTCGATTCCAGCAGCATCCGCGCGAAGTCGATCCGGCGCTGGATGATGTAGGCGCTCAAGGTGATTCCGGTGGCCGATTTGAATACGGTGTTGAGATAGTTCGGGTGCAGCCCGATGGTGCGCGACAGCTTGCCGATGCTGAAATCCTCGTGGGTCAGGCTCCGTTCAACCGCCTGTTCGATCAGTTTGACGATCCGCTTTTCGTTGTCCGGCTCCGCTTCGGGAGCACCGCCTTTCACATTGAGCAGGTTCAGCCCCAGAAAGAACAGCTCGAAAATCTTCACCGAGGCGGAAAAATCCTCGCGGTTGTTGTATGCCAGTTCCGCGGCGCGCTGTTTCTGCAGGAAGTTGCGCGCATCGAAATCGTTCAGGCGGATGATGCCGAAATCCGGCCATTCCCGTTGTTCCGGTGCGAGCAGCTGCTGCAGCGGAAAGAGCGCGATCTTGCCCTGTTCGTCGAGAAAACGCCAGATCAGGCAGGTGTGTTCCACCCCCGTCGCAGGATCGCCGATGAAGTTGTGCGCGATCAGCGGATTGATGAACACCAGGGAGTTGAGCGGCGCTTCCGCCGGCTGCCGCCCCCGGATGTGCACCAGGCAGCTTCCCTGCGAAACCAGCACGTAATGATAGGAGGCGTGGGCGTGGAAGCGGTTTTCACTGCCGCGGAAGAAACGGTGGTGGAGCGTTTCCACGCTCAATGTATAGCTGCGGTCATCGAATCTGATCAGGCATTCGGTCTTTTCCATGCAGTCGGCCCTCCGGGAATAATATTGCCTCATTCTCTGAATTATGCAACTGATCTGGGAAAATAAACCGTTTTTTTGACCAGATATCTTTGAAAAGTGTAAGTTATATAGAATTTTTGCCGTTGACATCCGGCCCGGTTTCTGCCATAATTATAGGAGAAACAAAACGGAGAAGCAAGGATGAAAGAACGGGCGAGATTGCTCTTTTGCACGCCGATGGATTCGGCGGACTTTCCGAAGCTGTGGAGCCGCGACGCGGAGGCGGCGGCGGAACGGCTGGGGTTTCAACTGGACCTGCTGAGAACGGCTCCGGCCGGAGCGGGAGGCTGGAACCGGCTGCTGCGCGGCTACGACGGCGCGGTCACCTCATGGGGAGCGCCGCAGTTCAACGCGGAGCTGCTAGAGGGGAACACCCGGCTCCGGATCGTCGGCCATGCCGCCGGTTCGGTCGCGGATCTGGTTTCGGATGAGTTGTTTGCGCGCGGGATCAAAGTGGTCTCCGCCAATGACACGATGGCCGGTTCGGTCGCGGAGTGGTGTCTGGCCGCATCGATCCTCGGCTTCGGGCGGGCGCTGGAATTCCTCCGCTTCGGAGGAGGGGAGCCGCTCCACTGGGAGAATCGCGGCCGGGTGCGGTCGCTGCGGGACGCGGCGATCGGAATCTGGGGCTTCGGAGCGATCGCACGGAGCTATCTGGAGCTTCTGAAGCCGTTCACACCGGCGCGGATTCTGGTGCACAGCGATTTCGCTTCCGACGCCGCGCTGGCAGAATGGGGAGCCGAACCGGCCTCGCTGGAACGAGTGTTCGCGGAGGCCGATGTGGTCGTGCTGCTGGCCGGGCTGAACAACCGCAATATCGAACGGGTGGACGGCGGGCTGCTGCGCTCGCTCCGCGACGGGGCGACGCTGATCAATTACGGCCGGGCGCGGTTGATCCGGGAGGAGGATTTGATGGTGGAGCTGGAAAGACGGCGCTTTTCCGCATTTTTCGACGTTTTTTACCGGGAGCCGCTGCCGGTGGACAGTCCGCTGTACCGGCTGCCGAATGTGGTGCTGACGCCGCACGTGGCCGGGTTGGGCGGAATCCGGCGGTTCATCCCGGATGTGCTGGAAAATTTCGGCCACTTCTTCCGGGGCGAACCGCTGCGCGGCGAAATCACCCGCGAAAGGGCGGCGGCGATGACCAGTCACAAGAAAGCATTGACAGTCTGAAGGAAACATAAGGAGAAGGAATCATGAATCGATGGATCGAACCGACCGGAATATTCTGCCGGAGTGAACAGGCGCTTCCCGCAGTTCGTCACTTAAAGAAGTTCACTCTTATTGAGCTGCTTGTTGTGATAGCTATAATTGCGATACTGGCGGCGATGCTGCTGCCGGCGCTGAACAAGGCGCGGGAGACGGCGTGGGGCATTGCATGCGTGAGCAACCTGAAACAGTGTTACCTGGCGCTGTCCGGATACGCGCTCGACAATGACGACAACGTGACGGTGTCGACCAGCACGAATGCTCCGGCATGGGTGGGATTCGTGGTGCCGCCGGAAAAGACCTATGGAAACCTGAACTGCGGCGGCAATTATCTTGGAAATCCCAAGGCGGCGGTCTGTTCGATGAACGCATACAATTCGGCGCGGGCCAATGATTTCCGCAAAGCGGCCTACGGCGCGGCCATCGGGGAGCCGAAAGCGATCCACGACCGTTTCAAATGGGATGGGGAGGACGGATCGACGAAAACGCTGATTTCGGTGCCGATGCGGCTGGTGATGAAGCCGGGGGGAACCACGGTGCTCGGCGATACCACCGATCCGGATTTTCTGAATGAAACCACCAATTATGCGATCATGGACCGGGGGGCGGGCAAGCCGAACGTAATGCTGCGGCACGGTTACAAGGCGAATATGCTGTTCTGGGGCGGCAATGTTTCCTCGCTGCAGCTGAATGATTTCCGCAGTTCGCAATACTATTACTGGCTGATGCGGCCCGGCTATTTCGCGGAGGGACAGGACGGATATGCGAAGGCGCGGGTGCGCTTTTCCAAGGTGCTGATCCCGAATGTGGTCGAGTGGACGCCGTCGGCGCCGGAGCTGTAAGGAAAGGAATGAAAAGCATGAAGCGACTGTTGATGGGCTGCGGTGCGGCCGCATGGCTGGCATGGGGCGTTTCCGGGGCGGCGATCACCGCGCAGCCGGGTGCGGACGGCACGATTTCGATTCCGGTGGCGGAGCCGGGAATTTACAAACTTGAACTCAAGGCGCGGGCTGTGGAGGGGGTGCCGGGGCGCAACATCATCCTGCGCAGCGCCTTCGGGGACCGGGTATTGATTGCTCCCAACTCAAGGGAATGGGGAACGGTCGAGGATTACGCCGCGATCGGGGATTTCTGCGACCGGGTCGAAATCCGCACCCGGCGGCCCGGCATCGAACTGGGCGGTGCAACCCTGACCCGGGTGAAGGAACTGCATCTGCCGCGCCAGCACTATGTGGCGCGGCCGGAACCGAATCGAGACCGGATGCCGGACATCAACCCGCCGACCTTCCGCTGGCCGGCTCTGGCGGGGGCGTCGGAGTACACGGTGCTGTACAAACCGGTGGCGGCGGACTGGAAAAGCGCGCAGCGGGGAACTGCCGTGAAGAATGGAGAGTTCCAGCCGCTGTTCTTCCGCCCGCAGAAGGCGCTGACGCCGGGAGAGTGGGAGTGGAAGCTGTTGTGCAACGGCCGCGAACGCGGCGGGCCGTACCGTTTCACGGTGTCGGCGGAGGCGGTGAAGTGGGAACTGCCGCCGTGGAGTGAGTTTTACAACGCCTTTTCAAAGACGCGGCCCCGGCTGATGTACTCCGCCGAAGAACTGGCACGGATCGGAACGAACGTCTCCGGCCCGATGAAAGGATACGCCGACCGGCTGATCGCGGAGCTGGAGGCCGGAGTCGGGCGTCCGTTCTCTGCCGCGACACCGGGCGCTGACCAGGTCAAGGGGATCAACGACCTGATGACGGTGCTGCACTTCGGCCGCCCGATCCATGAATATCTGGTGTTGGGACGGGTGCTGAACAGGCCGGATTTCCGGGCGGAGGGCAAACGCCGGGCGCTGACGCTGCTGGAACGGTGCCGGGGGAAGAAGGTGGCGTTCGACCAGGATTTCGCGAACGGATTGATCACGCAGTCGCTGGCGTTCGCCTATGATTATCTGGGCGATGAATTGAATGCGCAGGAGCGTGCGGCGATCCGGGCGGATATCGTCGAACGGCTGAAGTCGACCCGTTACCCGGCTTCGCTTCCCCGGTTCCTGTACGATGCGCATGCATGGCAGAGTACATTGCATCAGGCGGTCTGCGGCGCGATGGCGATCTGGGAAGAGGAGCCGTATGCACGGGAGTTCCTGCAGCAGATGCTGCCGTTTTATGTCGCGCTGTACCCGTGGTTCGGCGGCAGTGACGGCGGCTCGGCGGAGGGGACCCATTACGGCGTGGAGACCAATGCGCTCACTTCGCTGATTCCGCGCGCGCTGTGGCGGAACTTCTGCGGTCTGGACCTCGCAGGCAATCCGTGGCTGCGGAATAACGTCTGGTTTGCGATCTACACCCGCCCCAACGATGTGAAAAGCTCGTGGTTTGGAGACAACGGCGCGGACCCCGCCGGAGAACTGGGCGTCGCCGCGCCGTTGCTGGCCGGACTTCACGGCGCCCTGTATCCGAATCCGGCGGCGACGGCGTATGCGGACCGTCACCTGAATCTGGAACGGACGGATCTGCAGCGGCTTTCGCGCGGCCTGATGTTGCGGCTGCTGCCGCTGGCGTGGGGACCGTTTGAAGCGCCGCAACCGGCCGGGGCGCTGCCGCCGGCCCGCGCGTTCCGCGATGTCGGCATCGCGATCGCCCATACCGACATCGCCGACGCCGGGCGCAACATCACTTTGGAATTCCGCAGCTCCCCGTATGGGGCTTACGCTCACGCCCACGCCGACCAGAACTCCTTCAACCTGATGGCGCGCGGCGAGAAGCTGGTGCTGGACTCCGGTTACTACATCGGCTGGCATGACAGGCACCATTTCGGCTACACGATCCGTACCGCCGCCCACAATACGATCCTGGTCGACGGCAGGGGGCAGCCTGCTGACTGCAGCTACGGCTGGGGACGGATCTCCGGCTTCCGGCAGGGAGAGGATTACGTCTGGATGCGCGGCGACGCAGCGGCGGCCTACCTCGATCCCGCGCTGGACCGCTTCGACCGGGGAATCCTGCTGCTCAAGCAGGGAGAGCGTGCGGCGGCGGTCATTTTCGACGACCTGAAAGCGGCGGACGGGAAACGGCACCGTTATTCCTGGCTGCTCCATCTGGGCGGCAAGCCGGAGATCGACGCCGGGGGGCGTTCGCTGACGGTTGTGCGGGAGCGTGCGGCGCTTCGGGCGGATTGGCTGGAACCGGAAGAACTGGAATTTTCCGTCACCGATTTTTTCGATCCGAAGCCGGTGGTCTGGGAGTACCGCAAGAGCCATTTCAGGACGCTGGAGCCGCAGTGGCACGTACGCGCCGAGTGTAACGGCGGGGCGGAGCAGCGGTTTGTGACCGTGCTTCAGGCCGGGCCGAAGGAGGCGGCACCGGAGTTCGGGCGTCCGGTGGTGCGGGACGGGGGGATTACGATCGGAGACTGGAAGATCAGGCGCGACGGCGGACGCATCCGGCTGGAACGGCCGGGGCGCGAACCGGTGGAGTTCGCGGAGACGGAGCAGCAGGAGAATCCGCAACTTTTCCCGCCGCTGCCGGAGCGGATGGAGAAGCCGCGGGCGCGGCAGCTGATCCCGGCTTTCCGGGACGGCGAAACCGTCTGTTTCGCCGGAGACAGCATCACGCAGGACGGCACCTATATCGAACTTCTGAACAATTATTACCAATCGCGTTACCCGGAGCGCCGCGTGCGGCTGGTCAACTGCGGGGTGGGCGGCGATACGCTGTTCGACCTGATTCCCCGCCTGGAGTCGGATGTGCTGGCGCATAAGCCGGATTGGATTTTCGTGATGATCGGCACCAACGATATGAACCGGCGGCTCTACGGTGATGGCAAAAACGGTGCGGACTATGAAAGGCGGCGCGCGGTCTGCCGGGAGCGGTTCGGGCGCAAGCTCAACGAACTGCTGGAGCGGCTGAAGAAGAGCGGCGGCGGACGGGTGGTGCTGATGAGTCCGCCATGTTATGACGAATACACCTCCGGCGATCCGGCGCGGGAGAACAACGTCGGCGCCGACCGGGCGCTGGCCGATTTCACCGCGATCGCGGCGGAAACGGCGGCGCGGCATGGAGTGCCCTTTATCGACCAGCATACGCCGATGCTGGAGGCGACCCGCCGGGGGCAGGGGCGGGATGCGGCTTTCACCCTGTTCCATCCCGACCGGCTGCATCCGGCGCGCGCCGGCCACTATCTGCTGGCTTCGAAGATTCTGGAGGCGCAGGGGGAAAGCGGTCCGCTGGCGGAGTGGAACGCCAAAGGCACGGCCTTCACCCTGACTCCTCTATCGTTGCCGATGTGGCTGGACCCGGTATTCGGGAATGCCCCGGAGCTGGAACAGACGTGGCGCGACCGCAACCGGGCGACGCTCCGCGTTTCCGGGCTGGCCGATGGACGTTATCGCCTTTGCATCAACGGCAGAGAGGTGATGGCAGGAAGCGCCGGTGAGTTTGCCGCCGGCGTCGATCTGGCGGCATTGCCGGGGAATCCGTGGTTGCAGCCGTCGAAGCGGGCGGCCGCGCTGAACCGGAAAGCGGCCGTGGTGGCCGACCGGAAGCTGCGCCGTCCGCTGGTGGGGCGTCAATTGCTGCTTCGCGCCCGGCGGGAGGGAGCTTCATTGCCGCCGGATGAGTTCGAGGCGGTCCGCCGGCTGCTGGCGGAACAGCCGGAGAACAGCACACAGGCCGGACATTACCGCCGCTTTCTGGAAGGCGCGTCGGCGGAGGCGTTGGCGCAGGGGGAGGCGGAAGTCCGTGCCCTGCAGGAGGAAAGCCGCCGGATTCATCAACCGGTAAAGCTGCAATGTGAACTGGAACGGTTGCCGTAATCGGGAAGTTTCCGGAAAAACAGCCTCGGAAAATGATTTTTTTCTGCAATTTTTGGTTGCAAAAAACGGAAAGCTGTGTATATTAAAAAATGTTCGTTCCGTTGAGGATTTTTTCAAAACAGGAACGAGGTTGCACCCGTAGCTCAGTCGGTAGAGCAAATGACTCTTAATCATTGGGTCCACAGTT
>ENA-UOJS01001290-UOJS01001290.1-human-gut-metagenome-genome-assembly--contig:-C74-NODE-1290-length-21541-cov-9.867542_pt1 | contig 21541 bp, 9 predicted proteins | sample MGYA00242355_ERZ723902 | MGnify/ENA metagenome assembly ERZ723902 | reverse complement strand
TGAACGCGGTATTCTTCGCCAACAAAAGTGAAATCATGTCCAAACTCTAAAATGAAGTCTTTCAGATGAGAGACAATCTGATGCCGCAAATCCTTTTCCTTGTACGGTTCCTCAAGGTCAAGAAATTCAAACACATAGGAATCGCGCAAAGCTGCAAGTCCGCCGTTCCCAGCAAGCAAATCCTTGTGCTTTTCGTGAGAGATCATCGTCCGCTCATACAGCATACTGCCGATCTGACGATCCAATTCGCGTTTTGTGTAACGATTTGCAATGCACAGGCGAAGGTAAAACTCACGCGCTTCGTCGGTCTTGCAGCCAGTCATAATCAGCAGATTGCTTGTCCATGGAATTTCTCTCACCAGTGGTGAGAGTTTTTCGTTGTCACAATAAGTCTCATAAAACTGCTTCATACGCCAGATGTTCTGCGCAGAAAATCCCTTTGTTCCCGGATAATGCGCTTGCAGAAATTCGGAAAAATCTGCAACCACGCTTTTTCCCCAGCCGCCATCCTTCACTCTACCGCTGACATAAGCGCCGATTTCCCAGTACATCTGGATAAGCTCTGCATTGACCGCTTTCATGGCGCGGCTGCGGGCGTTGTCGATGATATGGATAACCTCGTCAAAATGTTCTAAACTATGCGCTACTTCCCTGCTCACTCTTTAGCCTCCCTCATCATTTGCTTCAACGTTTCCTTCAGCCGTGCGTTTGCTGATGACTTAGGGTCGAAACACATCTCTATGAACTGTTCCAATTCCGGCTCGTCCACGCTTTTGCGAACCGGTGCAGCGCCGTGCGGGTCATCGGTTCGGCCGAATATGTAATCCATGGAGACATCGAAGAAATCCGCGTATTTCAGCAAAACCGCAGCCGAAGGTTCAGTCTCGCCGGTTTCGTAGCGGCAAAGGCTGGACTGGGCAATGCCCAATGCTTTTGAAAGCCGCTGCTGCGAAAAAAAAGCCTGTTCCCGCAATGCGCGGATGCGTGCCGCAATCTGACTCAATATTATATTCCTCCGCTTTTTCTCTTCTTATAGGATAATCCAATATTGATAACATGTCAATGCTATAACTGCATAATAATGCTGAAACAGCAACAAAAAAGCTCCGTCGGAGCGCAGCCGGTTTTGCAAAAACCGTTCGGGGTCTCAGGGTTCCCCCTGACAGGCTTTTTCGCAAGTGTATAAACACTTGCATTGCTTGCCAATTGTGTTTCAATAAACTTCACCCCCACCCACCTCAGTTAATACCTCGGTGGGCGGGGGTGTTATCGGGAGCTTAGATTAGGTTGTGCGACTTACCAGTAGCGGGGGTAATAGCCGCTGTTGCGCTGCTGCTCGGCGTACTTCCACCAGGGCAGCGTCTGGCTGGGATCGGTAAGCTTATCCCACAGTTCATTGGCAGCGCCGGCATTATGCAGCTGCACGGTAACGGTGTACAGCTTCACGGTGCCGTCGGTGAGGGTTACGGTGTATATAACGGGCTTGGTGAAGTCCACAGCCTCGCTTGAGGCAGGGGTCATCTCCGCTATGTTCACGCCCGTTATCACCGGCCTGAGCGCAGTAACGTCGGTCTTGTACGGCATGGTAACGACAATGTTTCCGCCGACATCTATCGTGCCTGGAATGCCGTCTATAACAAATCCGGTTATGCCGCCGCCCGTGGGCTGGGACGCAGTGCTCTCCCACTGGCAGGATATCGTTACATCGCAGGCAGGCATGGTGAACTTGCCGTTTTCTATGGTAACGGTCTTGCCATTCTCAATAGCTTCGGTATAGGTCAGCGATCCGACCTTCATCTGCATTCCGTCCGCCGCGCTTATGCTTATGGTTACCTCGTCGCCCTCATTTGCCCTTGTCCTGCTGGGCGTAAGCGTGCCGCCGACGTGTTCGGCTACGCTTATGGTATATTCACCATCGTCCTCGCCGGAGCTGAACGCGGGAATCTCTATCTTCATGGGCTTGCTCGCTACGCCGCTTGCGTTCTTCACAACGATGTAGATATCGCGCGCGCCCTTGGCAAGGTTGGTCAGCATCAGCGTGTTTTCACCTGCGGATATGCTCATGCCCCTGCCTTCGGTATCTATTGCGGGCTCGGCAGCGCCAGACTCAACCACCACATAGTAGCAGCTTCCGCCTTCGCTTGAGGTGAACTTGATATTCGCTTCCTTGTCGCTTATGCGCTCGGCAGAGCCGTTTGAAAGCTCAGGCGCGCCGGGTTCGCTATAAGCAAGCGTAATGGTGTAATTCCTGCTCTGCTCACCGTTATGCGCTATGAATATAACGCCCTGGTTCAGCGGCATGTAGCACGCAATGTCGCCATTCGACCAATCGCCCGTGAATGCATTGACCTGCTCCACGGTCGTGCCTTCGTTTGCGGTTATGCGCATATACAGTCCGGATGTGCCCTGCGGTATTCCGTCCGCGGTGGCCTTGTCTATAACGCCGCTCAGGTCCACTGTCCATGCGTCGCCCGCAAGCGCACCGGACGCTATCACCGCGCCGCCCTTGCCGGAAAGGATGTCCACGGCCAGCATCTCCGCGCCGCGTACATCGGTCTGTTCAAACTCTGCCGTTATGGTAACGTCCGCAGCGGGCATGGTGAACTTGGCGCTGTTGGCGTCGCTGTCGTCCACGGTAACATCCACGGCATTGTTGTATTCGTCCGTCACTATCCAGCGCTTCAGCCTGTAATTCTCCTCCGGCTTGGCGGTCAGTTTTACTATGCTGTCCGCAAGGGGATATACGCTGCTGCACTCTATCGTGCCGCCGGACGCGGGCTGCACAACGTTCAGGTTGTAACGCTGTATGTCGCCATTGTTAGTATCAAAGTAGGCATTTATCGTTAATTGATATATATTCTTCCCTTTGTACTTCCAACTGGTAACGGTGTATTCTCCATTATAGTCGTCATAATTCTGCACCATAGTTCCGGACGAAACAAGCCATATCTTTTCAAGGATATACTTGTTCGCATCCTTAAGCTTAACTTCAAAGCTTATGGTGTCCCCCTTAACAACAGTCGTCTTGCTGTTCGGGTCCTGAAGCACACCGTTTTTCCATATGCTTATATCGGCCATGTAGGGCGTAGTAACGCTGCTTGATACATACGAGTTTTCGCCTTTCTTTACATAATACATCCAGGTTACTTCAATCGCCCTCTGGTTAAGCACAGCCTTAACGCTCACAGAGCCGTTCGGCACAACGAACGTGACAGATTCGTTGTAGCTTGCCGCGCTGGTTATAAGCGATTCGCCGCTGCTGTCGCGGGTTATTTCCCAATGGTCAAACGCATAATAATCATCCACATCGCCAAGAGAAACGGTAACGCTTTCACCTTCAAACGCGCCGGTAACTCCCTTTGCGCCGTTCACGAGCACGTTCGCCTTGCCCGCAGGGTCAACCACCAGGTTGAGCGCCTGCGCAACGGGATTGGTATCCTCTTCAAACACGGCGGTGAGCGCAGCGGAATCGATGCCTACCCTAAGATTAAGGCTGCTGCTCAGCTTCTGTTCTTCACTGAGATAGCTACTGCCCTGCGCTTCTTCCCATTTTACGAAGCGGTATCCGCTCTTCGCAGCGGCATTGATGCGCAGGTAAGCGCCTTCCCTGTAATATCCGTCCCCGCCGGTGGATTCGGGAGACATGGTCACGGAACCGTAAGTGGTGTTGTTGGGCTGCGCGGTGATCTGGCTGTAGCCTATGCGGCGAACGTTTATAACTATGGTAATGTCGCTTTCGGGCATTACATACGCCGCACACACGCGGTATTCATCGCTCTTGTCTTCATACGCGCCATACTGCTTATCTATCAGCCGCTTAGTGATGCCTATCTCTTCGGCGGCGGGTTCAGTGGTAATGCTGTCGTAGACATACTTCACTCTGCCGTTAACAACATTTCCACCAAGCCTGAAGTTTTCATTTAACCAGAATATCACGCCGTCCCCGGGAATAACATAAGAGCGGCTGGCTGCTTTGGCAATTTCGGAGTAATTGTCTATCGCGTCATCTATGGTCGGGTACTTGCTGCGGTTGTAACCATAAATGCCCTGCAGCGCATAGATATTTGCTGTGCCCGCACTTGCCCAATCATCGCTGCGGGTTATATCCTTGCCGTCGCACATTATGCGATAGTTCACCTGATAGCCCATAGTAACATTTATTTCGAAGTCGCGTTCAAGGAGCTGAACGTCTATCCTCGGCTGTCTGCGGGCTTCCGATTCGTTGTTCATCACATAATTACTGAAGAACCAGCTTACAAAGTGGGCGTCCGCATTGTCCGGCTTCCATTCAAGCGTGGCTATGCCCTTGCCGTTGGGGAAGGTTATCACGTCGCCTTCGCGGTATTCCTTGCCTTCGTAAACCACGGCGTAGCCATGGCCCTTAACAGTGCCGTGCACGGGCTGATACTCAGGGAATATGCCCTTAACGGTCATGTCCTGCGTGCCGGTCCTGAGCGGCCTGATGGTCATTGTATATTCGTCCACTTCAACCATCTCGTAGTCCTTACCGTTATACAGGCGCTTGCCCGTTGCGGTGGACGTGACTGTCCAGCCCTGGAACTCGTAACCGTCCTTCTTTTCGGCCTTTATGGTCACGGCGGGCAGGTACCAGCGCACGTCGGTCAGGTCGTCCTCGCTGGAAATGGTGCCCTTCTCGCTTTCGCTGTTATCCAGCGTTATGGTCGCGCCCTTGGCGTCCAGTCCGAACAGCGGCGTAAGGCGCAGCGCATATATGCCGCCTTCAAGCGTGAAGTCCAGCTTGGCCTCCCTTATATCGCTTTCGCTGAGGGAAGTATTGCGCGCAAGGAGCCTTGCCTGTTCATCTTCGGTGAACTTCTCGCCTACCCATAGATCCGGATCGGTGATGGAATTATTCATCTCCACCTGCCACCTTACGAACACATAGCCGTCGTCGGGTATAGCTTCCACGCTCAGCTTATCCGTGCCGTAAGCAATGCCGTCGGCTTCGCCGCTTTCTACCAATTCGCCGTTCTTCTTAAATTCGGCGCGGCCGTTTTCGGCATCGGTCACCACCACAAGGCGGCCGTCGCCGGCAAACTGCGGCTGTATCACGCAGTATTCCTTGGAAGGCTTGAACTTGAGCGGGTTGGCATAAACCTTGTCCGCGGTCAGCTCCACCGTGTCCATCTTCCAATTCTTGAACACGTATTCTATATTGGCGAATTTCTCCTCCGGCACGGCGGTTATGGTAACGTAGCCTTCCGCATCGGGCTCGAAGGGGATAACGTCGCCGCTGTAATACTTATTGCCATTATAGAGCACGTATCCGCCGAGTCTGTCGCCTGCCGGCTGGCAGAAGCCAACGATATACACTTCCGCGCGGTAATCAAGGTTCAGCTTTATTGTGCCCTTCTTCACGTTGCCGTTCCTGTCGGTAAACGTGAAGGGTATTCTGGATTCGCGCTGATAGCCGCTAAGGCTGTAATACACCTTACCGCCGTCCTCATGGCGAACGACCTCTTCCTTGCCGTCGCCCGCGTCGGTACGCTTCATAACAAGGTCTGTCGGGGCAAGCACATCACTGCTGCCGTTGCTGAGGGTTATCAGCATATCCTGACCAAGTATGTCGCTTGTGCCGAAGCCGGAGAACGTTACGACTATCTCGTTATATGTATTATTGTCCCAATTTTCTATCGCGCCGGTGTACACCGTGCCGTCCTTGCCGGTTATGGTAAACGCGGGCAGGCGCTCGCCGGGCATCACGAACACGCCTTCGGTGGAGTTGGCAAAGTATGCGGTAACGGTAACATCCTTGTCAACGCCCTTTGCCAGCAGCAGCTTGTTTTCGCCTTCTTCATACAGGGTATAAAGGCTCTTGTCAAGGTATTCGCCGCTTGCGGTATCCGTCACTGTCCAGCCGACCAGCGTGCAGTTGGCGGCGGGGGTGGCGCTCAGCTCTATTATGCTTGTGCCGTTGGGCTTAAAGTTATCCAGCCCGTCGGTCGTTGCGGCGGCGGAACCCTTGGCGGTGTTCTCGCTCTTCACGGTCACCTTTATGCCGGGGGTGGTATCCGCCTCAAACTTCGCCTTTATGGTGAAGAACTTCTCCGGCACGGTGAAGGTAAGAGTCTCGCTCTTGGCCTGCTCTTCGCTCAACTCAACGCCTTCTATCTCCCAACCCGCGAAAGCATAGCCTTCGTTGGCGGCGGCGGTGATGGTGGCGGAATCTGTACCAAGGTACACCTTTTCGCCGTTATTATACTTAGTGCCGCCGAACTCTACCGCGCCGTTCTCGGCTTCTATCTTGGCAAGTCCTTTAGCCCTGAACTCAACGGTACCGTTCTTCAGCACGTTGCCGTTTTCGTCAACTATGCTGAAGTTATACGTTTTTGTCCTGTCCCAGCCATCGATAAACTGCATTCGCATCATGCCAATGACAGATACTCCGGTGGCTGTGTCCTTCATGCCGGGGAACACATATGAGGCACCTGGTGCAAGTATGTCAGGTGCGTTGTCACGCATCATGCCCATATACTTCTTCAGCACGACCAGATCGCCGCCGTCATTGAAGCCATTGAGCGTGATGGTCACGGCAAGCGGCTCGTTGGGATTATTGTTCCAACCCGTCACTTCCGTAACGCCTACCTTCACATCCTGATGGCCCAGGTAGGTTATTATCAGCTTCTGCCCATGCTTTACGGGCATAATGGCATACTTCCTGCCGCTGGTCTGCAAGCCTACGACTTTGCCGCGGAATACAGCCATTACGGATATGTCCTTCGTGCCGAGCACGGTCAGCGTGGCCTTGCCGGGTACTTCGGGATCGTTATCTATTGTATAATCCGTGCCTTCCGTGCCGCTTATGTACCAAAGCAGGAAGTCCTCGTAGCCATCGGGGTTGCGCGCGGCGACCAGTTCCACCTTATCGCCTTTCTTCAGGCCGGTAAGGTTGCTTTCGCTCGTCAGCGTGCCGTATGTTGCCTCGTTTACGCTCAGCGTTACGTTGACCTTGTTTTCCACCTCAAACCTCGCCTTTATGGTGAAAAACTTTTCAGGCACATTGAAGGTGATGGTTTCGCTCTTGGCCTGTTCTTCGCTCAACTCAACGCCTTCTATCTCCCAACCCGCGAAGGCATAGCCTTCGTTGGCAGCGGCGGTGATGGTGGCTTCGCCCGCAGGGAAGTCTATTATGCTGCCCGCGGCGTAGGTCGCATTGTTATAGGACACGGCGCCGTTTTCAGCCTCTATCAGTGCACGGCGTGCGGGGGCGAAGCGTATAACGCCATTCTTCACGTTGCCGTTGGCATCGGTCGCGGTAAACGGCAATTCATACAGAGTAGCGGCTTCTTCTGCAGTGATATTATAAACGTAGTATTTTGTGGTATCTCTTGAAGCATCGTGTTCAGTGCCTTCACCCAAATTAAACGTTACGCCCGCAGCGGTAAGGTCGGTAGACTTATACCGATAGAACAATCTCAAACCGCTTTTGCTTTGCATTGCGGGAGCATCAAATATTATCACTATAGGTTCGGATACATCGTTTGACCAGCCGGTGTAGCTTGAGGGCAGGGTCATGTTGGGGGCAAACACCGTAACTCTGGGAGCCTGCATTGAGCCCCTATCGGATTTATGACTATTGTACCTTACAAAGTTAGGCTCGCCCTTCTTAACAAAGTGCGCCGTCAGCTTCAGATCCTTCTCGCAGGAGAATATGGTGAGCTGATTATTGTCGCCAGTAGCGTCATTATCGGTGCTGTTCGTATTAAAGCTGAACAGGTTGTCCTTTTCTTTTTCAGGTATCTCGGTACCGTCGGCATAGGTTATTTCCCAACCCATGAACAGGCAGTCCTCAGCGGGCTTCGCGCCGAAATCAAGTTTCCCGCCGACGCTCGAAACAATATTCTCGCCTTCGGGCGTTACGGTACCATATTCGCTGTTGTCGCTTGCTACGGTGACCTTCATCTCTTTGCCGAATACCGGCACTAACTTCAGATTAACGTGGAAGTTTGCACTGCTGTGCTTCGAGAAACCTATGCGCAGCGGGTTGCTTGCCTCGCTTTCGCCATCTTCAAGGAAGTAGTTCCCATACTGACCACCCATCAGACCGACAGCTTTCTTACCGGTGTCTGCATTCAATATAGTCCATCCACCAAAGGCATACCCCTCTTCCGGCGTGGCCTTAACGGTTGCAACTATGTTGCCGGTGCTGTCGTCCGGCCCATACACGCGGTTGTCCGCGTCCGGCGTTACGCCCACGAACTCCGCCGTACCGTGCTCGCCCTGAGCAAGCTCCACGTAGAGCTGCTTGGTAAACTTGGCCGTGAAGCGGAGACTGTAATCTTTCATCCTCACGCCCAAATCCGCATCGTCAAGGCTGCCAAAGGGGCTGTAATGCTTAGCTAATTCGGCAGGCGCGTAGGTGCCGTCCTCCTGCTTGTATTCCACAGTCCAGCCGTTGAACTCGTATCCGTCATTTGCGGTCGCGGTCACAAAGGCCATGTCGTTCGTATAGAAGTAACCGTCAGTGTCGCCGCTCGCTTCCACCTTGCCGCCCGCGGCAGGGTCTGCTACAGCTTCAACGGTGAGTCCCTTGGAGAACTGCGGAGTTATGCGCAGGTCATATTCCGTTACCTTTGCGGACATCGAGCGCTGCGTGCGCCCGTCGCCGTTTACGGGAGTCCAGAAACGGTATGTCACGAACGAGCCGGCCAATGTCGGGTCGGCTACCCATTCGTTTTTGGCCGTGTCAAAGTATTCTATGCCCCATTTAACGAACCTGTAGCCGGTTTCGGTGCTTTCAAGCTCCCACGTTACAGCGTTGGAGTCCTTGGTAAGACCGGATACGGCATCCTTGCCTATGGCGCTTACGGGCCAGGCGAAGCTCGCCTTACCGCCTTCCGCCTGCTGTAAGGTTATGCTGTAAGTCGGTTCAAATTCAGGATATACCCTAAGGTTATATTCCTTGGCAACAATGGTGATGGTGCCATCGCTGAGGCTTGTATCATCGCCAAGGGTATAATGGCGGCCTTCTTCGGCGGGCATGAACTTGCCTTCCGCCTTTTCGTAATCAACATGCCACCTGACGAACTTGCTCTTTTCGCCGGGCACGTTGGTTAAGCTTACGCTTTCGCCCGCGGCAACGGTTTTGCTTTCAGCCGTTTCGTCGTCCGCAAACCTGGCCGCACCTTCGGAAACTATGCCTTCGCCCGTGCTTACGGTAACAAGCTTAGTGAACTTGGCCTTGATAATGAAGAATTTGCCGTCCGCTTCAATGGTCAGCGGGTTATCGGAATATTCCTTTCCGCTTATTTCCCAGCCCGCAAAAGCATAGCCTTCGTCCGCCTTGGCCTGAAGGGTTATTTCGCCCGCGGCAACGTCTATGGTTTGGCCGTTGGTATATTCGGTATCGTTATATATAACGCTGCCGTGTTCGGCTTCTATGCCGGCCTTGCCGTCGCGCTCGAAGCGTATCACGCCGCGCTTTACAAAGCCGTTCTTATCGGTAATGGTAAAGGGTATTTCATAATCGTCCGCATTAAGCTGGGTATAGTAATACCTGCTCCAGCTGAGCCATGAGCCTTTCTCTCCGGTCTCCCTGCCGCCGAAGGAAAGCGATGTTCCGTCAGGCGCATAGGAATCTTTGTTCAGCCTATAATACGCGGCAACATACTGGGGCAGCGTGCCTACGTTATTGAACGTTACGACCACCTGCTCGTCCGTATCGTTAGACCAGCCGGTCACGGTGCCTTCCGTCGCCAGAGTGACAAACGGGGTGAGCTCAAGCAGGTTATCCCTTATGTCAAAGCGGGGAGTTTTGCCAGCGACCACAAATTCGGGCGCGGCAAACACGGCCTGAATATCAAACGTGCTTTCCGGCACGGCAAAAGTTATGTCGTTGCCATTGGCGGGATATTCGGCGCCGTTTATTATCCATTTGAGCAGCTTGTAGCCTTCTTCCGGCACGGCGGTCATGGTGGCATCGCCGTCGCCATCGGGAACGAAGTCTATTACGCTGCCGTTTTCATACTGCTTGCCAAGGTACTGCACAGCGCCGTGTTCGGCAGTGAGCTTGCCCCTGTTTTTAAAGTTCAGCCTTATAACGCCGGGCTTGGTATTGCCGTTGTTATCAAGCACGTTGAAATGTATTTCATATGCATCGGCAAAATCATCAATCGTATATTGGCCGAACCCATATTCCAGCTTATTCTCGTCCTTATAGGTATACTTCGGTGCGTCGTCCGTAAAGCTTATTACCAGCCCGGGCGCAGTTTTGCCAGTGTTACCGCTTTTGCCTATAGGCATGAATATAGAACATTCATTGGCGCTTTTAAGTACATCAGCCGCCGGAATATCATTAAACTCCACAACCACTTCGTTTGTGGTGTTGTCCCATCCGGTTATAGTGGGGTAATAGATAGTCTGAGTCTGGAATATTACATGCATTCTAATATTCCAGTAACTATCCTGCAACGCATAGTTTGGCGAAGTTTTGTCGTTAAACACGGCGGTTATTGTAGCGTCGTGCTTTATGCCCTTCCTATTGTAATCAATAAGGTCGCGCACGGTGTTTCCGACAACGGTCTCGTCAGTGCTCCAAGGCTCCTTGTCATATGGCCATGTCGTGGTTTTAGACATGCCAAGGTCATGATAATGGTATACGTCAAGATCGTCAACTATGCCGCTTTCGCCGTTGGTATAGCGTATTGTCCAACCCACGAACTGGTACTTTTCGCTGTCCTTCAGCCGGTAGCCTATTTCCACGTTGCCCGCGGTATAGCTGCCGACGTAGCCCTTTTCGGTTTTTTCGGTGAGCTGCTTGCCCGTGTTCGGGCCCAGCACGACCTCGCCCATCTCAGGATCGCTCGATTCAACGGCCAGCTTGAGCGGTTTGCCAAAGTTAGGCGTTAACTCAAGGTAGGCTTTAGCGCTGCCTACTGAGCCCGGTGCGATCTCCATCGGATTGGAACCAAACGTGTTTCCGCTTTTAAGAACGTAATGTGCATTAGGTGTGGTTTTAGGCACCCATGTTTTGCCGTTGTTCATAGTAAACCTGGCTGTCCAGTTAATGAACTCATAGCCTTCTTTCGGCGTGGCCTTAATCGATATAAACCCCGTTTTCGCCGTAAGGCCGGTAATCTTATTGCCGTCCTGCGTGGCGCCGTCCGGTATGGATACTATCTCCACGGTGCCGTTTTCCACGCCATCGGTATTTATTACGATGGTCTTGTTTCCCGCCGCCAGCACCTGCGCAGGCACAAGGCCCGCGCACATTATAAGCGCCAGCAGAAGGGACAACAGTTTTTTAGCTTTCATATGTTTTCCTCCGTGTATTTCAACTCTTCCGCATTGAATACATTATCATTCAAGTACATCGGTCCATTCGGCGCGGGAGCTGTTCCATGCCCTGCCCGTGCCGGAGTTGTTCCAGCCTGTGCCGGTGCTGCCCCAGCCCGTGCCAAGATTGCCCCAACCGGAACTGCTGCCCCGCTGGTTATATCCCTTAGAGGAATCCCAATATGAACCGTATCCGCCCGGCAGGCCGTGCGGGTCGTGGCTCACCTGGTGATCCTTAACGGAGTTGTTGCCTTCTTCAGCCATCTTGTCCCAAAGCTGATCCGCAACGCTGCGCTGATATACAACGCTTACCGTGTATTGCTTGGTCGTTTTACCGTTCACCACCGTGTATACAACGGGAACGGACAGGTTCACCATCTGGTAAGAGCCGGGCGTTACGCTCGCCCCAGCGCTGACGGTGACTATAGGCGCGACTGCCGTAACGTTTGTGCCGTAAGGCAGGGTTATGACGATTGTGCCCGCGCCGTGGTTTATAACGCCTTCCGCGCTCAGCACGTTGAAGCCGGTTATCATGGCATCCGAACTTACGGGCGTGCTGCCGCCGGCGGTTATCAGGCTGCCGTTTTTATTGAGCACCTTCACTTTATATGTGCGGCCTGCAAGCGCGTCTGTACCGGTGAGGGTATATTCAACAACGTTGGAGAAGTCCACCGCCGCGCCGGACGAGGGGGAGCATTTGCTGCCCGCCGTGAACGTGGCTTCCGCAGTAAGCAGGGTGGTAGTGAGCGCGCTGTCGTCCACGCCGGAAACGGTTATGGTGTTGTTGTCGTTATCTATAACGCCGCTGTACCATGTTCCGTCCGCCTGTACGCGGAATGTAAGCATTTCCGCCTGCGCGGCTATCATTACCTTTACGCGCACCTTATTGGTGGTCTTTTTGTCGCCGGACACAACGGTAAACTCCGCAAAATCTGAAAGATCCATTGTCTTTTTGCCGTCCAGCACCGGTGTTACCTCCGCGCCGTAGGACGCTTCGCCCTTTATGCGCAGCTTGGTCAGATCCACCGTGTTGTTTATTATCAGCACTATATCCGTGCCGTCCGCGGTGTTCGTTACCTTTCGTTCAACAATGTTGAGAGCGCGCCTGTTCGCGTCCTCAAGCGTTATGCCGTCCGCAGGTATATCCGCGCCCGTTGCGTCCACGTTGCCGTAGGTAACGGTGACATAATATGTCTTGGTGGTCTTTCCGTCGGAAGCTTGCACCACAAACGGCTGCTCGGTACCCGCCACCAGCTTTACCGGCAGTTCGGGAACGATGAGCTTTGCACCCGCGGACAAAACCATTTCGGGCGTGATGCTGTCAAGCGGCATGCCATCCGGCACGGTAACGGCGATTGTGCTGCGCTCGCCTTCAGTTATTTCGCCATTCTGCCCATCTATTGCAAAGGAGAGGATGTTTGCCTCGGCAGAAAGGGTCTTTGCGAAGTTATAACGGTTGTAATACATATGGTATGCCTTGCCCGCGCCGCCGCGTTCAAGGAACCCGAGATACCATTCGAGCGCGTAGCAACCCTGTTCGGTAGCCATACTGTTGGGCTGCGTTTCGGATACAACGTGTTTGAAGCCGCCGGCCCAGGCGAATTTATCCACCCATTGGGTAACTATGTTGGTCTTTCCGTCGCCAAAGCGCGGGTCGGTATACGGGTCAACGCCGCACGCACACAGCGCACATATTACCTGGGACGTGGATTCGCTGTTGGCAAAGCCGCTGTATGTGAAAGTAAAGTCTGGATTCATGGCCTTAGCAATGCTCTCTATGCCTTCCTGTATAAGGCTCTTTACCTTATCGCCATACACGGGGTCGTCAACATAAGGCGCTATGGCATACATGTTCATTGCGCCCATGTCCACCTCTGTACCGGTTATAAGCTTGCCGCTGCCTGTTATCCTGCTGAGTATACTGTTCCTTGAATACCTTGAACCTTCAGGCACGGTGTAATTGCCCATGTCTAGCGCTATAAGCGCAAACGCATCGCCCATCATGCCGTATGTCTGCACGCGCTCAAGGTCGTCAAACAGGTTGTCTATCTGTTCTCCACTGCTGTTCACAAACGGTTCGCCGTTATTGTACTTAGCCAGATTAGAGCAATCGTAGCCGTTCGCGGTCAGGGCGATTATGTTGCGCTCAACCACCGTATTCATGGTGGAAGCGGTCACTTTCCAGTTCTTCGCCCATTCCGCAAGGTCTATATACTGCGTGGTGCTGCCCTGCGCGGGGTTGGCATAAATGCCAAGGTCCATCTGCTCCCAGCTGCCAAGGCTCGCCTTGGACTTATAGGAGGATATTATGCCGTTGAGCAGGTTCTGGAGCTTTTCCCTGTCCGGATTATCCTGCGGGGCGGAAACCGTAACGGTAACGCTGTATTTCTTTTCCGTGCCGTCCTGCGCCTTTACGGTGTATGTAACGGGGCGGGAGAAATCCTGCGCCGCGCCTATTTCGGGCGTTATGGCCGCAAATTCGGATATTGTAATGCTCGGGGCGAACGTTGTGTTCAAGCCCGCGGGCAGGGTCATGGTTACGGTGCCTTTGTCGTGATCTATCCTGCCGGCAACCGTGCCGTACTTAAAGGATATCAGCTTGCATTCGCCGGAAGCCTTCTCCTTTTTGACCACAACGCTGTAATCTTTATATGTTTTGCCGTCCTGCGCCGTTACGCGGTAAACTATGGGCGTAGCTTCGGAATTTTCAAAATCTTCCCCTGCGGTCGCCTTTATGGTCGCGTCGTAGGATACGGTATATTCGGCCTTCAGCGTGCTCCAATCCGTGTCAAACGGTATTGTTACGGTCACGTTTGTGCCGCTTATTTCAACCTTTTCGTTTTCTATGCCTACGGAATAGGCTTTAAGCTCGCATTCCGCGGAATTGCCGCGGGTTATGTTGAGCGCGTAATCCTTCGTGTATTCGCCGCCGGCTATGTCCAGCTCGATGCGCAGCGTCTTTACCGCGCTAAGGTCTGTTTTGCCTTCCGCATCCGCCGCCACAACGGCGCCGTTTTCATCAAGGAACTCATAGCCGCTGCCGGAGCATTCCACAACGGGCGTCTGCTTCCAATCCCACGCCGTATCAAGGTTGAGCGATATAGTGCCCGCCGCTTCGTCTATCGTGGCGACCCTGTCGTTTACGGCAAAGTACCTGACGCTTATCGTGGGTTCGCCCGTGGTCAGCTTCAGGCGGTACATATTCTTTATGCTGCCGAATTCAACGCCCGTAGCCTGATCCCACGCGGTGCATTCAATGAACAGCGTTTGGCCGTTGGCCCATTTGCCGTCCACTATTGCTTTCGCTCTGCCTATGAACTCTATTTCCAGCGTGCTTTCTGCGCTGCTAAGGTCCGTCCCTGCGGGCAGGCTCAGCGTAAATTCGTTAGTGCCGGTCTTTACGGCTTCCGCGCCAAGCACGCGCAGCGATGCTATTTCGGGCTGCTTAATACGTTCACTGCAATAGTCCAGCCATTCTTGGGCCATGGTGGTAAGTACGTATTTGCACTGCTCGGGGCTAAGATCGGTATGCCTGTTCTTGGCTTCAAACATCTCTTCCATTTTTGTTTTGAAGTCAATCCCGGCATGCCGCCAATACATATACAGGCCGGAAGTGGCTATATCGTTATTCATTTTATAGATGGCTTCCTGCATATCAGGATAGTATCCGCCTGCTTCCGCCGTATTGGTGCTCTTCAGCTCGCTCAGGAGGGCCTGTGTGCGCACGTCCAGCTCAAGCATAAGGTCTATTACTTCGGAGTAATCGTACTTTTCGTCCTTATAGCTGTGCTGTTCGGGAATTGCGACTATGTATATGGGGCATTCCCTGCCGTTTTGCGCACGCAGCATCACGCGCTGCGGGTAATAATAATTCGCGCGCGGCAGCTTTATCGTTTCATACACGCCCTCCGCCGCGCCTGCCTCTTTGCGATCAGCAGCAAGATGCGTCACGCTAAGCGTAAGATTATATTTTTCTATCGGTGCGCTTGGGTCAAGCCCTGGTATCTGCACCTTTTTTATAAGGCTGTTGTTGTCATCACCGGCGCTTTTCAGCATCATGTTGCCGACGCCGGGATATTCATCGCTGGTTATTGAACTGGTTTGAATATAGCTGCTCGTCGTCATCCAGCCGCTTTCGTTCGTAAGCGCGGGCCATTTGCTGATGTTTTCCGCCGCGCTCGCCATATGCGCGGGCAGCAGCTCAAACGCAAACACCAGCGCCAATATAAGCGCCAACAGCTTTGCATTAGTTCTTGTGCGTTTCATTTTCTCCTCCTGTTATTGTGATAAAAACGTATACCTCAACGTTGATCTACTTTTTTTCGTCAGTCGGACGCACGGTGAAGTTCTCCTCTTCACTGTCATGCACCACACTGAACGTCAGTTCCTTGCCGTCCTCAATGTTAAGCATAAGCTGCATGGGCGACTCCATTGCTATCGCCTCGCTCTCCACCTTAAGCATATTGCCGTTGAACGTTATCGTTACCGGCACGGCGGATGGCTCCGCATCCTGCGGAAGCATGCTTTCGATTTCGTATCGGTATTCTTTCACTTCGCCGTTTTGGTCGGCCGTTTCCACGCGCCATGTGCGCCAGTATCCTTCGCTGCACATTATGGCCATGGTGCCCGGCTGCGAAATATCTCCGGTCATCTCTATGCGGCGCTCGATAAGCTGTTCCTCGGGCTGCGCAGCACTTTGCAGGGGTTGTTTGTCCTCCAGTATCTGCACAATGCCTTCTTCTCCCATCCCGCATCCGGTAAGCATAAGCATGAATGCCAATATAATAGGTAAAAGCTTTCTCATATGCATCACTCCGTCCGTATGGCCGCGTTCGGACTTATGCGCATCGCACGGCGGGCAGGGAGTATGGCCGCTATCAGCGCAACCACGCCGGAAAACGCAACGCCCGCCACGGCAAGCCACGCCGGGATTATGCTCCTCACCTGCATGTTCTCAAACAGTACGGGCAGAAGCTTCTGCGCCGCGTAGCTCAGGCCAAGGCCGAATATGCCGCCCAATATGCCCAATATCAGCGCCTCTATCAAAAACATGCCAGAGATGCTGCCAAGCGAGGTGCCTATGACCTTCAGTATGCCTATCTCCTTCGTGCGCTCGGTTATGGACATCATCATCGTATTTGTTACGCATATCGCGCTCACGAGCATCGCCACCGCACCTATTGCGCCCAGCATGCCCTGTATCTGGCGAGACTGAGTGCGGACCGTTTCAAGCATATCGTTGAGCGAATATACCGACAAGCCGCTGTTCCGTATCAGCTTTGCTATCCTCTGCACGTCCTCAACGTTTTTCACCTTTATCCATACCAGCTCATATGTCGGACCGTTTTTCTTTTCCTCCGCAAGCAGCTTTTCATCCTTCCTTGCGCCAAGATAGTCCGCGTTTGCGTCTATCAATTCGTTCAACCGGTCAAAATCCATGAAGGCGGAAGTTGAATAGGTGTTGTTGAGCGTTGAGCATACTCCGGTAACGTTTAGCGTATAGAAGTTGCCCATGGGGAGGGCGCGGCCGTCGCCGTCCGCCCTCTGCTCGCCCGAAAGGTTTGAATAGTCAAACGTCAGCTTTATGTTAGCCGCCAACGGGTCTATCAGCGCGTTGCCGTCCGCATCGACAGCGGCGGCCCAGTCGTTCTTAGCGTCCGAGAATGTCGCCGCCACATCATCCGTGAACATCACATCCGGATGCAGCCTCGTCCCCTCCCCGGGGGCTTCGCCGCGTTCAGGCTCAAGCTGAAAGCTTGCCGCCGTGCTCACGTCTATTCCGTATATGCGCACCATGTTCACAAAGTTGCCGCACTTTATATATGCGCTCTTCTGCACGACAGGCGTCACGGCCTCGACCCCTTCTATATTCTTAAAGGCGTTCACGGCCTTTTCGTTAAGCAATGCTGTTTTATCCAGCAGCGTTTGATCGGCGGGCGTCACGTCTATCTTTGTAAGGCTGCCCAATTGCTCTATGCTTTCACGGTATGACGCTTCATACCCAAGCCCTACCGATATCAGCACTATTATGCACATTACGCCTATCGTCATAGATAGCGCCGTAAGTACCGTCCTCGATTTTCGCCGCCACAGATTTATGCAGCCATAGCGGAATAAATCAAAGAACGTCATGCCTTTTTACCGCCGTTCATGTCGCTTATATCATCGTTGTAAGCATCCTTAAACTTCTTATTCTTGTTCTTGGATGATACTATCGCTATTATCACTATCGCTACAACCGCCAGCGCTATCAGCAGCCATGCCCACCAGGGCAGTCCGCCGCCCCTTACGTTGGTGGAGTCAACGTCCGCATCGCTGCCTATTATCACCGCGTCGCTTGAAGCGGGCTTAGCTTCCTCCACGTTCAGCGTCAGGGGAATTTCCTGCGTATACTGCTGCCCGTTCGCATCCTCATACTGCACAAGCAGCTTGCCCGTGAACTCGCCGAGTTTGGTGCAGTTCACCTGAAAATCCGCGCTCAGCGTACCGCCGGGGAGAAGATCTCCGCCGTAGTAGCTTTCCGCCATGGATATGCCTTCAAGGGCGAGTATCCTTACGTTGAGCGCCTTGCCGCGGCCCATGTTCACCATGTTCAAATTTATTGACGTGGGGGAATCCTGAGTTGGCGTGCCGTATACTATGGGCGCGTCTATCGCTATATCCATGGGCTGGCTTATGGGTATCATTATTGTCTGCGCCGCTTTGCCGGCTATGGAATCGCTGTTTTCATATGTAAGGTTCACGCCTACGGTGGATGCGCCTACATCCGCATCCCTCTTTACGGAAACGTTAAATTCAACTTCAGCTGTTTCACCCGGACTTATCGCCCTCACATACGCCGCATCGCTGCTGCCAACGGTAAGCGTAAGCCCGTTTGAATTGGCAAGCGATAGCGTTGCAACGTTTTTGAGCGATGTATCCTTCTTTGCGTTGTTTATAAGTGTCAGCCGTATCGTTGCGTCGTCGCCCGCCATAAGGCCGGATACCTCGGCGCCGTTCACAAACAGCTTATAGCCCGATACCATTACGGACATGGCGGTCTCTGCCTTCTCTATTGGCGCGACGTAGCCGTTGGTTATGTATACATATGTTGAAAACGCGCACTGCTGCGGTTCGCCGTTTTCATAATAGGTCGCAAGGAACTTAACGGGCTTATTGCCGTTGGTGGCATAATACGAAACGGTGAAGTTATATTCAACGTATGCCATCCCGCCGGATTCCCAGCGTTCAAAGTACCTGCCGTAGTTCACATTTTCCGCTATAAACGGGAATTCATCGAGTGAATTGGATATAACAGGGGATATGGTAACGTTTTTAAGCACGCCGCCCTTATTCACTATGGGTACGCGCAGCGTAACGTTCTGCTTGGGCTTCAATATTGGGGATTCGAACACGCCGGATTGATTGGCGGCCGCTATTTGCAGCGGACCGAAATTGGTCGTTATGCCCGATTCGCTGCCGTTGCCCATAAGCGTTACATACACGCAAAGGTTGAATGTTACGTCCTCTGTTATGGAGGTACCGTTCACATCGTCATACCTCCACACCGTCGCGCTTACTTCGAAGTTCACGGGATATACGCCTTTTTTGGCAAACTCGCTTATGCGGAAATCGTAATATATCTCCGCAGTGGAGTTATACGACATATCGTCAAGGTGCCTTGTATAGCTCGCGTTTATAAGATCGAACGGCCAGCTTGATACGGACGCATCCTTGGGTATTTTAGGTGAAACGGTTATGTTGCGGAGCATATACCTTTCGCTTGGCAGATATTCCCTGTTTACCGCCACCGGCAGAACTATCGTTACAACGTCGCCCGGTTCACCCTTGGGGCTTTGCGCTCCCACATCCATAAGAACCAGCGCATTTGCGTTGCTGGGTATCACCGCTATGTCCGTATTCGGCTTCTGATCCGTTACCGGTATGGTGGGTACGGGCGTATCTGCCGGCGATGATGCCTCCGGCGCTCCCGTGCCGTCCGGTGCAGGCGATTCACTGCCGCCTTCGGCAAGCACGGGCATTGCAAATGCCAATGCCAGCGCCGCAACGAGCATAAATGCTGTGATTTTCTTCAAAATTGCGCTCACTTGTTTTATTCCTCCGCTATTGTATTGCTTATCCTTCCGTCGCTGAAGGTTATTGTTCGGTCTGTATATTTTCTCATTCCCGGGTCGTGGGATACGAGTATGAACGTGGTGCCTCTTTCACGGAAAAGCCCTGTCAAAAGCTCCATCGTTTCCTCACTCGTACCCGTGTCCAGATTGCCCGTAGGCTCGTCCGCAAGCACTATGGGCGGGCGGGTAATTATGGCCCTTGCTATGCCCACCCTTTGCTGCTGACCGCCTGAAAGCTCACCCGGCTTATGGTGTATATGCTCCTTTAGTCCCACGCGCACGAGCATGGCCTCCGCAATCTCGTTCCTAAGCTTGAGCGGTGCGCCGCGTATTGCGAGCGGCAATGCAACGTTTTCAAGCGCCGTATACTGCGGCATGAGATTATAGCTTTGGAATACAAAGCCTATATCGTCCCGCCGGAAGCGTATCCTTGCTTTTTCGTTCATGCTCTCAAGCCGCTTACCTGCCACCTGCACGGTTCCGGATGTGGGCAGTTCAAGCCCAGCAAGCATATTGAGCATTGTAGATTTACCGCTGCCGCTGCGCCCGGCTATGCATACGGACTCCCCTTTGTTCACGGTCATGTCCACTCCGTCAAGCGCTTTTACGGTGCTTTCGCCGACAAAATAATACTTTTTCAGGCCATGCGTTGATATGATTACATTATTCATGCGAATCCTTCCAGTCCTGTGCCCCTTCCCACCAGCTGCCGTCAAGGTCAAGCCCAAGGTCGCAGGTATAGTTCCATTCTATCTTGTCGCCCGGTTTAAGGTAGTACACGCCGCAGCCGTAGTTAGGATACCAGCCGTTAACGCAGTACATCCATCCGCTCCAGCGCCCGCCGTCGAACTCATAAAGGTTGTTTATGCCTTCCACATATGCTCCGCTGCCGCTGCCGCCGGAGTATTCCATATGCAATCGGAACTTATCGCGCGCCATCTTCAACACGTCCAGCACCGTATTCCCGTCCTCTATTTCAAATTCGGTCGTATCCAATATGCAGCCGGACGCCGGAACTATTCCCGCCCACTTTGCTTCGCGGTGCATGCCGTTTTTAACGGCCGTGTCACAGCGGATCTGAATGGTTACTGTGTTCTTCTTCGGCTCCGCCGTGGGTACGGGAGTGGGAGCGGGCGTTGCGCTCGGTTCGGGCGCGTTCGTGCCGTTTGCGCCCGGCTTTTGCGTTTCTATCGGCGGTACGAACGGCGTCGCTTCCGTGTTGGACGCATCCGTTGGCTTGGCATTCTTTTCGGGCCGCTCCGTCGGCGCGTCGCCCTGCTCGTATAGCTCCCTCACACTGTCTGGCGTGGATGTGGGCTGAGCTGCCGCCTTGGTCGAGCCTTTGTTCGTCGTGCCGAAGCTGAAAGCGTCGGTAATAAACGCATACCATGGCCTTTCGGTGGCTTCCGGTTCGGCCTGCATCGCGTTTTCGTTTTCTACATAATCAAGGTCGAGCCTACCGCTTGTTTCCGTTTCTGCCGCTCTGTTGCTGCCGCTGCACGACGTAAAGCAGAGTATAGCCGCGATGACAAGGGCTATAAGCGGCATTATCCTTTTAAGCTTCATTCTCGTTCCGCTCCTTTGTTTTCATTTCTTCCTGTTTCTTATACTCCTTCCTGCGGCGGCGGGTGGCTTCCCGCTTTTCGCGCATGGTTTTGCGCTGCGTGGGCGGTTTCAGTCCCGCCTTTTCAAGCACCCTCGGCCATGGGCCAAAACGACTTTTTATTAGCTGATAGCCTGTTATGTCCGCTTTTTCGGGCAGTCTGCCCAGCTCCTGCGCTTGCCGCCTAAGGTAGGCGAGCAGTTCTTCATCGCTTGCCTTGCTGTGTTCCTTCGCAAACTTCTGCTCCAGTTCAAGACGAGTCTTTTCATGAGGATCCGTTCCGATTTGTGCCTGTGCCATTATGTTTTTCCCTCCTAAGCATAAAAAATTGCGGCAATTCCGGGGTTCTTCCCCTAAAATTGCCGCAACCGCATTTTTGCAAAGCACTGTTCATGCGCCGTTTTACCGCACGGGCGCACCAACTACAAACCTCGTAGGTCTTCTGACTCACGCTTATGGATATTATCCTGCGTCTCCATCGCCTTCTCAGTTTCCCAATGACCGGCCTATGCCATGATGGAGCCTCGGC
>ENA-UOJS01001286-UOJS01001286.1-human-gut-metagenome-genome-assembly--contig:-C74-NODE-1286-length-21576-cov-15.994563_pt1 | contig 21576 bp, 31 predicted proteins | sample MGYA00242355_ERZ723902 | MGnify/ENA metagenome assembly ERZ723902 | reverse complement strand
TCGCGCTTGAATGGGGTTCAAGAGGCCTCGAGTTCGAATCTCGACACTCGGACCATGCAGAGTGTCCTTATAGGATCTGAGTATCCTGTGATGGACACTCTGCTTTTTTATTTCCTGAAAAGTTCATACTGCAAGGCGTTCCGGGGCGTAGCTGCGTGCTGCGCCTTTTCTTGTTTCCACAACCGATTTTCGTCGATTGCGCTTTGTGAATAGTGTTGCACCACTTTGTCTTAACTATATCTCGATTGCAGTGAATAGGAATTGCCGTCTTTTGTCATTAAAAATCCGATAGGGCTTGCTTGATAGAGAATGTCAATCCACTCCCCATTACTCGGTCCGACAGGGCTTAATATTCCCTCGTATTTATAGGAAACGGAGATTTCCACAAGCCATGTGTCAGGGGAGATTTCTTCCTCCCTCAAGCAATAAATTGCAGCAGTTTCCGCATCAATCTGACTTGTCGGCATAACAGATACAGAAAGGTTTTTATATTCCGTTACCTTAAAGGTTCTTTCCTCGCTGTCTGTTTTCAAGTCCTCCATGAACAATACCGCAAGTTTCTGTGCAGCTTCTTCTGGCGAAAGCAAGCCCGGTTGTCTGGAATCCACTACGCCAGCATCTGTATACCAATATAGGGTTGTGTTTTCGATGGTCGTTGAGTAAGAACGGATAATGGTTGCATATGCAGCAGCACACAGCAGCAAGAGAGCTGCGATAAGTGCAGCAATTAAAAAACCTTTTTTAATATGCCTGCGTGTGCCAGTTTTGCTCATATGGTTGTATGTTATTGCTTCTGTGATATATTTATCTTCCAACTTGTTCATTGCTTCAGAAAAATTCTTAGAGTTCATACAAACACCTCCCTCTCCGCTAAATGCTCTTTCATTTTCTGACGGATACGGGTCAGCCGGACGGCGATATTTTTCTCCGAAAGTCCTACAAACTCGGCTATGTCTTTATAGCTGTCGGCAAACCAATAGCGGCGCATGAAGATAACGCGGTTTTCGGCAGTCAGCGTATCCAAAAAATCCCCAACGATACAGGCCAGCTCTCTGGCTTCGATCTCTGCTTCTACTGTGTTGGGGGCTGCTATGCAGGCTTCGATTTCCTCCATAGCAATCGTGTATTGGCTGCTTCGTTTTGCTGCTTCCTTTCTGTAATAAATCTTCAATGAAATGTTCCGAACGATTTTACAGATATAAGTCAGCAGAGGATTAGGGCGCGCAGGGGGAATCGCGTTCCATGCGCCCAAATAAGCATCGTTTACACATTCTTCCGCATCTTGCCTGCTTCCTACGATATGGTAGGAAAGATTGTGGCAGTCTTTTCCGTATTTTGTATCCAGTTCCCGTATGCCTTGTTCTGAACGTGCGAAAAACAATTCAATGATATTTTCATCTGCTATCATCACATCGCCTCCTTTCCGGCTTCACCTATATACTACGGTTTTAGCTGCAAATACTACATCAAATCTCAAACTTTTCAAGAAAATTATATCACACTTTTTTGAATAGTGCGTGACAGATTTCCGGAATGTCTTTTCGCTGCTTCGCTGGCTGCTCGGCGGCGTTCCTCGCTGTATGGGGCGGTCAGGCGGAAAGAGAAACGCCCCTACAACGGGACTTGATTTTGGGTAAAAAAAAGACCGCTGACTGTACGCACACGGCGCGGGTCAACGGTCTGTTTTTCGGTATTCGGTTGTTGTGTTCTGTTAGACAATGAGGATTTACTAAACTATTTTTTCAAAAGGCAAGTATCATTGGAAAATATCGCCGCATATTCGACTTCAGATACTCGATTTTTCATATAATCAATCAGTTGCTCTTGATTGTCAAAGCGAGAAAGCTGATAAGGATGTATTGGGTCAGCCTTTTCCAACATCCATATACAGTTATCATCGTATATGGCAACGCCTGTATGAAAGTTTTGTATTCCGTTCTCTGTATCAGCATACGCCATAATAAATTGAATGCGACTTTCTGGAAATTCGACACCAGCCATATCCCAATATTCCATCACTTTTTGGGCTAAAACTTCTGAGGAATCCGTATTGCTGTTCTCAATATTAGCAAACAGCAAATCATAATGTAATTGCTCTTCTCCTGAAAGCTGGAATCTATTGTTATTATCTAATTTTCTATCAGGTGTAATATTTGTTTCATTAAAGATGATGTGGTCTTTTAATAAAACAAAAGCTGCTGAACGGCAGTTTATCATATTTTCTTGTTCCTGTGCTTCTAAATGTGCAAACCCATTCTCGTTATTGTAAGAGAAAAATGGAATATATGCTTTTTTCCATCCTTGTTCAACAATTCCCTTGTATGGTACGCTATTAAACTCATCAACAAGCGTGAAAAATTGGTCAATATTTTCTTGTGAAATATTTGCTTCGCTTAAAAGCGACTGTGCTATTGTTTGGCTTTCGGTATCCATCAAATTAGAGTATGTAAATGAATTGACATTTACACAGTGCAAAAGAATAGTAATGCAAATCAGCAGTACAATAACAGCACGTATAAGATATACTATCAGTTTGTTCATGTTGAAGCATCCTTCCGTGGCTCAAAAAATACGTATAACTCTCCAATATGATTATATCATGCAAAGCACGAACTTTTCAATTCCTGTCTCTATACAAATGTGCAACTTTTCTATGAACGCCGTACTTTTTCGCCGCTTCGCTTGCCTCCCTGCGGCGTTCCTCGCTGTATGGGGCGGTCAGACGGAAAGAGAAACGCCCCTACAACGGGACGTCGAGGACGCCGTCCCCTACGAAATGTAGGGGGTGTGTGCATGCCCCCTACAACGGGACGTCGGGGACGCCGTCCCCTACAAATGACAGTTTTTCGACAGTCTAAAGGCGCACCCCGGAGGGTGCGCCTTGTGTGTTTTTTCTTAGAATTCCGCGTTGCCCACGGTGCGGGGATGCAGCTCCACGTCGCGGATGTTGCTGACGCCCGTCAGGTACATCACCATGCGCTCGAAGCCCAAGCCGAAGCCCGCGTGACGGCAACTGCCGTAGCGCCGCAGGTCGCAGTACCACCAGTAGTCCTCCGGCTTCATGCCCAGCTCCCGAATGCGGCTCTCCAGCAGCTCCAGACGCTCCTCGCGCTGGCTGCCGCCGATGATCTCGCCGATGCCGGGCACCAAGCAGTCCGCCGCGGCCACGGTCTTGCCGTCGTCGTTCAGGCGCATGTAGAACGCCTTGATCTCCTTGGGATAGTCGGTGACGAACACCGGCTTCTTGTAGACCTGCTCGGTGAGGTACCGCTCATGCTCGGTCTGGAGGTCGGTGCCCCACTCCACCTTGTAGTCGAACTTGTCGTTGTTCTTCTTCAGGATCTCCACCGCGTCGGTGTAGCTGACGCGGCCGAAATCACTGGAGGCCACATGTTCCAGACGCTCCTTCAGCCCCTTGTCCACGAAGCTGTTGAAGAACTCGATCTCCTGCGGGCAGCGCTCCAGCACCCGGCGGATGATGTGCTTGATCATGGCCTCGGCCACGTCCATGTCGCCGGCCAGATCGCAGAAGGCCATCTCCGGCTCGATCATCCAGAACTCGGCGGCGTGGCGCTGGGTGTTGGAGTTTTCGGCGCGGAAGGTGGGGCCGAAGGTGTACACATCGCCGAAGGCCATGGCGAAGTTCTCGGCGTTCAGCTGGCCGGACACGGTCAGGCTGGTCTTTTTGCCGAAGAAGTCCTGGGAGTAGTCCACCTGCCCGTCCTCGGTCTTGGGGACGTTGTTCAGATCCAGGGTGGTCACCTGGAACATCTCGCCGGCGCCCTCGCAGTCGCTGCCGGTGATGATGGGGGTCTGCACATAGACGAAGCCCCGGCTCTGGAAGAACTCATGCACTGCGTAGGCCGCCACGGAGCGGACGCGGAACGTGGCGGAAAACAGGTTGGTGCGGGGACGGAGGTGCTGGATGGTGCGCAGGAACTCCACGCTGTGGCGCTTCTTCTGCAGGGGATAGTCCGGCGTGGACTTGCCCTCCACCTGGATGGCGTGCGCCTTGACCTCCAGCGGCTGCTTGGCGTCCGGCGTCAGCACCACGGTGCCCTTGACGATCAGCGCCGCGCCCACGTTCTGCGCCGCGATGTCCTTGTAATTGTCCAGTTCCTCGGCGGACATGACCACCTGCAGATTCTTGAAGCAGGAGCCGTCGTTCAGCTCGATAAAGCCGAAGGTCTTCATATCCCGGATGGTGCGCGCCCAGCCGCACACGGTAACTTCCTTGCCGCTCAGCGCTTCCTGATCGGCAAAGATCGCTGCGATCCTCATACGTTCCATATCGTTTCACCTTTTTCTGTGTATTTTTGCGGTAAATTTTGCAGTAAATAGTATTATAACCCAAAGCAGAGTGTTTTACAAGGCTGATTTTTGCAAGAACGCGGCTTTTTGATTTACACTCTCATTGCAAACGTGTGACGGGCAAACCGTACACGGAATTTAGTAAAGTGAGGTATTTCAAAATGCGTATCAAGGTCTATGGCAAGGCACATCTGGAAGGTGTGGCCAAGAAGTCCGGCAATCCCTACAACTTCAATCAGGTTCATTATCTCGGCAAGGCTCGCGGTGTCGAGGGACAGGCTGCGCTGACGCTGGCGCTGGATAGTTTTGACTATCCCATTGACCGTATCGAGGTCGGCCGTGAGTACGATGTAGAGTTCGACAATCGCGGCTATGTGGTCGCCTTTGCCCCCGCCAAGTAAGGTCATGCCATCTGTTCACCCATTCCCGCCTTTTCTCTCCCCTCACAAGCCCCCATAGTGCAGCCCGCGGCGCTACGCGCCGCGTGTTGCAGGGGGGCAGTATTACCCCCCTGCAACTTCTGAGAATTTGAGAATCTTTGTTAAAATCATTAACAACTTGTGAGGTCGAACATGGCTACTGCACGTTCGAGAAAATGGCTTATCACCATCAACAATCCAATTGAACACGGCTTTGACCATGCCCGTATAAAGGCCGCTGTTCTTGACTTGCCCGGTATTCTCTACTGGCGTCTCTGTGACGAACAGGGTGACGAGTGCGAGACTCTTCATACTCACGTCTTTTTCGTCTGTCAGAACCAGCTTACCCACACGCAGATAGACGCCCGTTTCCCCTCTTTCCACCGCGATATCGCCCGTGGAAAGTCCTCCGAAAACCGTGCCTACGTCCTCAAGGACGGTGAGAAGTTCAACAAACAGCCTGACGGCTCCTACTCCTACAAGGACACAGGCGGCCATCTGCATGAAGGTATCAACTTCTCCGACACGTTTGAAGAGGGCGGCGAAATGCCCGCCGAACAGCAGGGCAAGAGCCATGACGCTGACAAGATCGTGGAGCTTATCAAGTCCGGTGCCACCAACGAGGAGATAGTAGACGCTGTGTCCTCTGCGTACCGTGATATTGAGAAAGTGGAGCGTGTCCGGTCTATGTACCGTGACGCTCAGTTCAAGGACAGCTGGCGCGATCTGGAAGTTACCTACATATTCGGCAAGACCGGCAGCGGCAAGACCCGCTCCGTCATGGACAAGTACGGTTACTCCAATGTGTACCGTGTCACCGACTACAAGCACCCGTTTGATACCTACGATGGTCAGGACGTTATCATCTTCGAGGAATTTCGCGGCGGCTTGAAGCACGGCGACATGCTGAACTATCTGGACGGCTATCCGCTGCTGCTCCCCTGCCGGTATTTCAACCGTCAGGCTTGCTACACGAAAGTGTTTATCATCACCAACATCCCCCCGGACGCTCAATATACCTCCGTGGACGTGGAGACGCGACAGGCGTTCTTTCGGCGTATTCACACGGTGCGGGTATACGAGGACACAGGCCGTGTCACGGATTATGCCGGTGTAGACGCTTATCTCCACCGCCACGATTGGGCAAATGATATTGACACGGTCACAATCAAACTGTGAGGTATTTCATGTACGAGTATAACACCTACCGTCTGCAAGACCTCAGAACCGGCTTGCAGACCATTCTTGACCAGCTGGAAACGATGGGTTATCCCTATCCCCTCTGTGCTGACTTCAAGGTAACTATCACCTCCCGGAAAGGCCGTCCGGAGTTCTCCGTTTCGTTCCCGGTCATGAAGGTATGACCATGTTTAGGCGCTTCAAGTTCTGGCTTACCTGTCGCCGCTACTTCTGGTGTCGTGGGTTTTGTCCCGCTTGTCAGCACTTCGAGGTATGCTGCGAAACGTACCTCTCGGAAGTGTCTGGGCTTCCGTGGGAAATGCCTACTGTATAAGCCCTGATAACCGCCCGCCCAAGGGCGGTTATCGTAGGGCGGTCTATTGAATATGCACTTTCAATTTCTGGTGTACCTCTATCGCCGGTTCCGGCGCTGGCGGTACAAGCTGAGACGCAAACGCTATATGACGATGAAATTTTTTGACCGTTTCAAGTAGTGCCTGATAGGCGGCTTTGCCTATGCGCTCGGTCGATTTCTATTCGACTATCTGAAAGATTTGATTTGAGGTATTGCAACGAAAATGAATAAGATGCAGGTATATCGTTTTACGCTGGAGGGTCACAATGGGCAGCTGGCCGGTATTGATGTGGTGTCCAGAAAATCCCCGGTGGAAGCACTGGCGGCACTGGTCAATGTTGTCCCCTCCGACTTTCTTCCGCTCTCTGTGTTCAGCTGGTATATAATCAACATTCCTTAAATCCTGCGGGGTGGTGTAGAGGTAACATGCCGGTTTCGTTGTCCGGTGCCGCTGGTTCGATTCCAGCCCCCGCATCCACAAAAACAACGAGGTAACAACTATGATTCCATTTCTCATTTCTGCCGCTTTTGTGCTGGTGTTCCTGTTCGTGTTCGTCCTGCTGGCTTCCGGTATGTTCTGGGTGGTCGTGCGTGTGCTGCGCTCCCTGTTCCCGGAGAAATTCAAGCCCGGTAGGAAGCGCGAAAAGGACGAGGTATAACACCCCGTCCCCGCATATTCCCGCTGACGCTCCCTGCGGTGTTTTTACCGGCGGTAAAAGACTAAATCCCCCGCCTGCGGCGAGGGATTAGGGGTTAGGCCTTTACTTTGTCCAGTTCTTTGCAAAACATTTCCACGGCGGCTTTGATTCGCTTTAGCTGCTTGGCCTCGTCTTTACTGATTTTGCCATCGTCTTTTGTGGCTGCCAATTCACAGGACTGTCCGAAAGTCTTTGCCATGGCCTGCATGTTCAGTATCTGAGCGTATATGTAGTGGTTCATGTGCGCTCTCCTTTTCCCTTTTTCTTAAATGTACCATGTTCACAGGAGGTTGTCAATCTATGAAAAAAATAGTTGGTTTTTGCCTGTTGATAGTCTCCGTGTTACTTTCTGTTTCCTGTACTTTTGCCGCCAGTGGTTTTGGCGGAGGTTCTCGCGGTGATGGATGGGGCAGCGGTGGATTTTCTACCGGATCGACTTCGACAGAAGTTTCCTACGATGCGTTATCTTCCCTTGCTTTAGAGCTTAATGACCGTCTTGCTTCTGGCGAGTTTGGTGACGTGCTTAAAGAGGTAAGCTGCAATATTGGAGTATACTCTACCGTTTCCGGGCGCGACAAATATGCAATCTTCTATCATTATCAGGCTTCTAATTACTGGTATCGCAATGCTTCCGGCGGTCTGGTCTATGCCTACAAAGATATTGATCGTATTTCCGACCTTCTCGGCGGCAACAATGGCGGCATTGCGTATTTCCTAAATCGTATGGAGTACGTCCTTACTGGTTCTTTATTGACAGCAGTCAATTCTATCAATACGGCTACAAATTCCCTCCTCACCACCTGCAACACCATCAGTACGAAGCTCGACACCCTCACCTCGGTGATCTCCAACGGCAAGGTGCTGGTAGACAACTCGGACGTGGTGTCTGCCATCCAGTCCATCCCGGCCTTTGATGATGCCGAATTACTTTCGGGGCTTTCCGCTCTCGGCGCGACTGCTACCCGTATTGCTGATGCCATTGATTACAATTTCGGTCAGTATTCCGGTACCCATACCTTTCCCTCGCTTGATAAGAGGCAATTTTATGTATACGGTGATAAAGCAGAACTCTTCGAAGATATTTCCGGCAATGTTCTATATAGCAGTTCGGAAATGTTAAGTACATTTTCGTATACCCGTGACTACGATGGTATGACGCGAACGCTGTATGTTCGCGCTCTCCCTACTTCCGCTCAGTATACACTTGAACTGCTTTCCGATACTCGTCCGACTGCTCCGATTACTATATCCAAAATCGAATATAGAACTTTGCTCGGCAATACACGTTATCGTGATTCCATTGTTTACCCTGTTGCATGGAGGTATTCTTCTGTTGCTAATAAGTATTATGCCTCAACGGGTTTCAATGTTTACTACAAGGATGATCCTGAACAGTACCCTGTGAGTACTTCGGCCAGCGCTTTTGAAAATCCTTATGTTTATGGGTTTGATTCAAAACCTGTCGATGTGGTTTTTTCATCTCGCTTTACAGCCTTTCAGCAGCTTGAAAATACACGTCTCATCAACGCGCTTTCAGGCCGGGACTACACCTCCCAGCTGACGGCGGTGGTAGAAAAGCTGGACGCGCTGGCAAACAAGTCCGCTGTTGACCTCACTACGATTGAAAGTACACTTTCAACGATTTCCGACAAGCTGGACAATACCGCTTTTGATGTCAACAACACCATCATCAATATCACGAAGGACAATGATTATTTCAGTGTTTTCTATATTACAGACGGTGACGGTAATACACAGTCTGTTACGGATTTTGCCGGTGCTCTGACCGGTGCTTCCGGTAAGCTGCTGTCGCTCCTGTACCGCCTTGTGTTCGCTGACGCTCTCGGCAGCGTTGACGGTGATCTCGGCAATATGGAGGACTTCTTCACCAGTGAGGAGCCTCCTCCTGCGACGGCGGCTATGAACGGCGACACTGCCCCTGCAAATGAGGTGATAGACGTATGGGCTTCCTGATAACAAAGCTGGTCAGCTTCTTCTCCGGCTTGGACGATTTCTTCAAGCTCTGGCGTGACATGTTCGCGGCGCTGCCGCTGGCGGTGCAAGTCCTCGTCTACTTTGCCTTTGGCGGTTTCATGCTGCTGTGTCTGCTCCGTATGCTGGTCAATAGGGGGTGACGGTCTATGTTCTTTAGCTTTATCCGTGAGTGCTTTTCTTGGCTCCCTCTGCCCCTGTCCATCATAGTCAACGCAACTATCACGGTCTTTCTTATCATTGTAGCGGTTCAGGTCATTAAGCTGATTATTGATCTCGTGGACTTTCTGGCAAAAGTCCTTGGCGGCATATTTGCAAAGGTGGTGCATCTGTTCTTATGAGTGATTTAATATCCGGTATCAAGTCCCTGCTGGAAAATGGCTGGCGCTTCTTCACGCAGACCGATATCCCCGGTACGGATATCCCCTTTGCCGTGTTCGCGGTCGGCCTTGCGCTTATCCCCATCGGCTTCCGGTTCCTGTCTATCATGCTGGGTCACAGCATCGGTGAAGCGGATTATTCCGTGCTTGACCGTCTGCATCTGCCCGCCACCTATACCGCTGCCGGTTCGTCCCGCTACCGGATTTCTCCCGGCAGACAATTGGATGTGAGGTGATTCCCATGGATTTTGAAAATACACTTTCAACCGCTGCCGATACCGCCGATACCCCGCAGGCGGAAACCAGCTCCCCGGTCATTGTCATGCAATCCGGTGATACGGCTGCAACCTCCCGCTCTGTGTCTCTGGACGCTCCCACGCTGGAAACGGCCGGTCTGCCCGCCGTAGTCCGCTCTGTGTTCGGCGACTATCACCAGCGCACTCAGACGGTCACGGAGACTGCCGCAGACGGTACGTCCGTCACCAGCACGGAGCCTGTCCCCGGCCTTGCCGGTCTGGATTGGTATTGGCTCTCCGGTGTGTTCCTGTTCACTATCGTCCTGTGGTCGTTCTTCCGCTTTCTCGGGGTGGTGTCCAAACGATGAATGAAATGATTGCATTCTGCACCGCCATTCTCGGTGCCATCTGTGACTTTCTCATGGAGCCGCCTATTTTCTATCTATTTAGTTTAATCTGCTTCGCCGTTATCATTGGTATCGTGCGCAGCTTACTTAGAAATCACTGACGAAAGGAGCGTTGCTAAACGACTGAGGTTGCTGCCGTCACTGTCAGCTCTCTGCTGACCTCTGTTGGTACTGTGTTCACCGCCGCTATTGGCTGGGTCGGTACTGTGGCTAAGACCATTGCGGATGAGCCTATCCTGCTGCTGGCTTGCGTAGGTATTCCCCTGTGTGGTCTGGGTGTTGGTCTGTTCAAGCGTCTGCTGTCTGCCCGCGCCTGATTCCCCGCTCCCCGAAAAATCTAAAGAAAGGAAATTGCAAACATGACTGAGCTTATTGCTTCCATCACCAGTGTGTTCACCGCTGCCATCGGTTGGGTCGGTACCACCGCCTCCACCATTGCAGCCCAGCCCATCCTGCTGCTGGCCTGTGTGGGTGTTCCCCTGTGCGGTCTGGGTGTTGGCCTGTTCAAGCGCCTGCTGTCTGCCCGCGCCTAACAAAACCGGGGGTGTGCGTGCGCTCGCCGCACACCCCCGTTCTTTCTTTTTGAATCTACACTTTCAAAAACAACGGTGATGCTATGAAATTGAAATCAAAGCCTGTTGCGCTCTCCCTGTACTTTGGAATCCCCGGTGCCGGTAAGTCCACCTATGCTGCTTATCTCGCCAAGCAGGACATGAAAAAAGGCCGTAAGGTCTGGTCTAACTTCGGCATTACCGGTGCCATGAAATGCGATAAATCTGACTTCGGCAAATACATGATGACCGATGGCCGCTTGATTATTGATGAAGCCGGTTTGGAATACGACAACCGCAAAATGTCCATGACCAACGATGAGATATACTTTTTCAAATATCACCGTCATTACCAGCTTGACGTGGATTTCTTCTCTCAAGGTCTGGACGTAGATATCAAGATCAGAAAGCTCGCCCGTCATATCTATCTGATAAAGCCCTCTCTGCTTCCGTTCTTCATCAAGCGGAAGGAGATAGGCCGTAAGGTCGGCATCAACGACATGACCAAAGAAATTTGTGACGAATACTTTTTTGTTCCGTTCCTCACCGGTGGAACAAAGCTGATATTCTGCCCGCCCCTCTGGAAGCTGTTCAACACGCTATCCCGGAAACCGCTCCCGGAAAAGACTTGGGAGACATGGTAACGCCCCCGCCCCACGGCGAGGGCTTTTTCCTGCCCTCTGCACCACGATAGAAACAAGGGGTATACGGATATACCCCCCTGTCCCTATCAATCGACTTTTTACCGCCGGTAAATGCCTATCCGCATATCTCGTACCCATTGTGCCGCAGCCACGCCGCCGCTTGATGCTCCTGCGCAAATGTCCGGCTCTTGCGCTTCTGCCTGTCCCGGCCTTGCAGCACTTGCCCGCTGGCCGCCTGTATCTGATACCGTATCTTGCCGTGCTTCTCCACCACGTTGTAATACACGGCCTGTCCCTGCTGGTTGATGCCTTTCATGTGTTACCTCCCCTGTCTAAAACCCTGCCCGTTGCATGAGTGTATATACAGGCAGCGATTGCAGGCACAGTCGCTGCAAGAAAAGTCGTAGGCTGTACCATCCTTGCGGAAGTCGCACTGTGCGCACTGGTCAACATATCCCATCAGTTTTTTAGGCGTCGTGTCAAAGTGGTCTGCCATAACAAATATGCTCCCTATGTCCGGCTCGTTCCGACCTGTCTCCCATGCGCTGATTGTGGTCTGGGATACACCCAGCAATTGTCCTAACTGCCGCTGCGACATTCCGAATTTCTTTCGGCTTTCTTTAATTCTGTTCATCTCAAGTTTCCTTTCTCCCCCGTATAGCCGGTAGGGTCAGCTTTTGAAAATGCACTTTCAAAGTGCCTGTTGTTCCTCGTCTTTCAGCCAGATCTTAACCGTGATGCTCTCCGCTGTCGGGTGCGTGAACCGGTACGCCTCTACCCACTTTGGTATGTCCTTTAGCGGCATTACCGGGTAGTGCTGCGTTCTGTTGTTCGCCCCCGGAAAGTAGCACCGGATACTCATTGCATAACTCGGCTTTGTCTTTGCCATTACTCCGCCACCTCCATTTTCTCCATGCAGTCCCCGCAGATGATATTGACTTCCTTTGTCGCCCTGATACTCTGTTTGCAGCAGGGGCACACATACTTCCGTGTGCTGCTGCGCTTCGGCGGCTCTGTGCTGCCGCCTGTCTGTGTGCCGCCGTTCCCGGTCTTTCCTCCTGCGCTTGGTGGCGGTGTCCAGCCGCCGCCCCTGTTCATCTGGATTTCTGCCCACCCCTGCGTTATGATGTAGTCTATCAGTGCTTCGCTCGGCTCCGTGATAGTCCATCCATACGTTGGGTGATGGGAGATCACCAGCCCCCGCCGCTCCGCTTCCTCCTTAAAGCGCTTGTTGTGGTAGGTGTTGCCCCGGCTGCAATCCTGTACCCCATGTGCCAGATTGTACAGGTGTACGGCTTCGTGTACGATGGTTGCAACTACTTCCTCGATTGGTCGTTGCAGCGTCTCCGCGCCTATGTTCAGCTCGTGCCGCTGCTCTCCCTTGCGTTTCCATACCTTGGAAACGGTCACATGTCCGTAGGCTCTGGGTGTGCTCTGGATGGTGATAATTGGCTCCTCCAGCTCCCCGCCGAACCAGTCGGCATTGACCGCCCGGAAAATCTTCTCAAGGTAGCCCGCTGTCCTGCTGGTCTTGATGGTGTCTTTCATGTGTGCGCCGTCCTTTCTCAGAATGTCCTGTGTGCGTAGCGTAGCTCGCTCGCGAGCTACGTTATCCCCAGAACGCATGAGAGAGGGCAGAGCGTCAAGACTGACCGTCCCCCGTGAGACGGTCACTTGCGGTAAAAAAATGTCGCTTGGCGGCAGCAGGAAAACTGCCGCCGGTCGCCCATGGCGGCTGTTTTTCTGCAACAGAGAGCGTCATTTTTTTACTGGTCTTGACGCTCTGAACTCCTCATGCTACTCCCCGCCGCAGCGGACATGGCACTTGCAGCCGTGCAGAAAGTGTGGTAAAATAGGCAAAACGAAACGCCAAGGGTCTAAAACCCTCGGCGTTCGTTGCATATATAGGACTTTTGAATCTACACTTTCAAAAAAGGAGAGCCGCCATGAAAAAGTACCGCCGTCTCGATTGGTCTGACCGCCTCCGCATCGAAGCCCTGTATAACACCGGCAATAGCTGTGCCATGATCGCAAGGCATCTCGGCTTTGCTCCGTCCTCTATCTACCGTGAAGTAAAGCATGGCCTGTATGAACACATGGGCGCAGAAACCACGAAGCGCCCGTGGCGCTACTCTGCGCAGATCGCACAGGAGTATGCCGACTACCAGTCCACCGCAAAAGGCATGGATATAAAGCTCGGCACAAATCACGACTACGCAAGGGAGGTAGCACAAAAGGTCAGGCTGGGTATCTCCATAGACACCATCGTGAACGTCAAAAAGAGAAACGGCCAGTGGACTGTCAGCACCACCACCCTGTACCGCTACATAGACCGTGGCTATATCCCCGGCGTGACCAGCAAGCACTTACCGGAAAAGCCATACCGCAAGCAGCGCAGAAAAAGCACTGTCAAGGCTGTTCGCGCCCCTAAAGGTCTGCCTATAGACCGCCGCCCGGAGGACGTAGCCCATAGAAAGACGTTCGGTCATTGGGAGTTTGATAGCGTCATTGGCAAGGCCAAAGGACAAAAGCAATCCGTACTCACACTGACCGAACGTAAAACAAGGTTTGAAATTATCCTCCGTACACAGGCAAAAACCAGTGCCGCCACTGTTGCCGCCCTGCATAAAATCATCAGGCAGTTCCCGCACGGCACGTTCCAGACCATCACCGTGGATAACGGCTCTGAATTCCAGGACTGTCACGGCATGGAGCATGACCGGCACGGCAACAAGCGTCTCACGGTCTACTATGCTCACCCGTACAGCTCATGGGAGCGTGGCACCAACGAGCGCAACAATCGCATCATTCGCCGCTACTTCCCCAAGGGCAAAAGTCTTGCGAAAGTCACACAGAAACAGTGTGACGCAGTAGCGGCGCGCATCAACGCCATGCCCCGTAAAGTCCTCGATTGGCACACCGCACAAGAACTCTTTGAACAAGAAATCGCTAATTTGCGAAATTCGCAGCAAGTTGATTTATAAGAAACTTTTCGCACTGGGCTTGACAATCTTCCTGCAAGAACGCGGCTCCCCGGAACGGGGAGCCGCGCTTTTTCACCGTATGCCCGCGATGAACACGGTGGGATCCTTCTCCCGCTGCGCCTTCGCCCAGGCCAGCATCTCGCACACGTCCACAGCGCCGGTGACCACCGCGCCGTTTTCCCACGTCTCCGCTGTGTGCGCCCGCAGGAAGTCGTCGGGCGCCGCTGTGCGCACATAGTAGGGGTGCGCTTCGCCGCCCACCAGCGCCGCAGGTGCGGCCTTGTCCGTGTAGAAGCCACGCTTGCCTGAGAGCACCGTCAGGCAGTCCTGCACCACGTTGCTGGCGGTGGGGAACCGGCCGGCGCCCTGCCCGTAAAAGCTCTGGCGTCCCAGCTTCTCCGCCTCGTAGGTGATGAGGTTGAAGTTGGCGGGCACCGCCGCCTCCAGATCGTCCGCGCCCACCAGCGCCGGCTCCACATAGGCGCACACGCCGTCCTGGGCGCTTTTGGCTCTGGCCAGCAGCTTGCAGGCGAAGCCGTGGGACTTGAAGGCCGCGATATCCGCCGCCGTCACCGTCCGGATGCCGAAGGTGGGGATGGCCTTCTCCTCCAGCGCCGCGTCAAAGGCGATGTTGGCGGAGATGCACAGCTTGCGCCGGATGTCGTCGCCGTCGATGTCCGCCGAGGGGTCGGCCTCGGCGTAGCCCAGCGCCTGCGCCTCCTTCAGGATGGCCGGGAAGTCCACGTCCGCCTTGTGCATGGCGTCCATGATAAAGTTGGTGGTGCCGTTCATGATGCCGCCCACGGCGCACACCGTATCCAGCCGCTTCACCCGCTCCAGATTCACCAGCCACGGGATGCCGCCGCCCACGGCGGCGGTGCAGCGCAGCGCCACGCCCTGCTTCGCCGCCAGCGCGGTCAGCTCCGTGTAATACGCCGCGATCAGCGCTTTGTTGGCCGTGACCACATGCTTGCCCCGCTCCATGGCGGCGGTGACGTACTCATAGGCCGGGTGCAGCCCGCCCATGACCTCCACCACCGTGTCGATGGTGTCGTCGTTGAGAATGTCGTTCACGTCAAAGGTGACGGCGCTCTCCGGCAGCCCCGCCTTGGGACTGCGCAGCAACACCCGCTTCACGCAGATATCGTCTCGCTCCGCGGCCAGCTCCCATACGCCGCCGCCTACCACGCCGAAGCCCAGCAGACCGATGTTCATAGCACTACCTCCTTGGAATATCCGGGGATGATTTTTGCCCATTGTACCCGCGAAAGATGCGGCTGTCAAGGCAAAAAACGCCCGTAACCGCAGGGTTACGGGCGTTTTTTATCCGATGAGCTTTTCAATCTCCGGCTGGGAGACAAAACCGATGGACTTGTCCGTCAGCTGGCCGTTTTTGAACACCAGCAGCATGGGGATGCTCTCCACGCCGTAGGCCGCAGCCAATCCCATGTTCTCGTCCACGTCCACCTTGGCCACGGTGATCTCCGGATGGTCGGCGGCCACCTGCTCCAGCACGGGCCCCAGCATCCGGCACGGACCGCACCAGTTGGCCCAGAAGTCCACCAGCACCGTGCCGCCGGACTCCAGTACCTTCTCGCGGAAGTCGCTCTCGTTTACATGGATCAATGCCATTTCCGGCACCTCCTTTTTACACTTTCTTTTCCAGGCATACCAGCTCCACGCCGGGAATGCCGTTGAACGTGCCCGCCACGATACCGGCCTCGGTATAGCCCAGCCTGGCGTACAGGGCGCGGGCGGGCGTGTTGCGGGCGTTGGTGTCGATGCGCAGGTACGGGCGGCCTGTCGTCCGCGCCAGCTCCTCGTAGAAGCGGACGAATGCCGTGCCGCAGCCTCTGCCCTTTACGGCGGGATCCACCACCAGCGTGTGCAGCACCAGCACCTGCTCCGGCAGCGCGTCATGCTGCCAGCGGCACCGGCTGTACTGCTCCATCTGGCTCTGGTCGATCTTGGCGGCGGCCGTCACGCGGCCCTCGCGCTCCATGACGTACAGCGTCCCGGCGCGCAGGGCGTCCCGCGCCGTCTGCTCCATGGGGTACACGCCCCGCGTCCAGCCGGTGGACAGCAGACCCTGCTCCTCCCTGTCCAGCAGCGCGTCATAAATAGCGGTCACGGCGGGGATGTCCGCCTCTGTCGCCTTGCGTACCATATCAGGATGCCCTCCTTATTTGGTATATATCCATACCGCCAGCGCGATCTGCGCCAGCAGGATGGCCGGTATGCCCCAGACGAAGTACCAGTGCTTCGTCTTGTGGTGAAACACCCGCATACCCAGCAGCGCGCCGATGCTTCCGCCCAGCAGCGGCAGCAGAAACAGCGTCTTTTCCGGCACCCGCCATTTGCCCTTCCTCGCCCGGCGCTTGTCCGCGCCGTAGACGATGAAGGTCAGCAGGTTGATGACGGCCAGCCAGACCAGCAGCACCGTCCAGCCGACGGAAGCGGACGCGGCAGCGCCGCCGTTCACTTCTTCAGCTTGGCCAGCTCACAGGCCGTGGCCGTGGCCAGCTTCGCGTTGTTGTACACCAGCTGGATGTTGGCAGCCAGACTGCTGCCGCCGGTGATGTCCTTGATCTTGGCCAGCAGGAACGGCGTGGTGGCCTTGCCGTGGATGCCCTGCTCCTTGGCCTCCTCCACCGCCTCGTCGATGGCCTTGTTGATCACGTCCGCGTCCATGGAGTACTGCTCGGGGATGGGGTTCGTCACCAGCATACCGCCCCGCAGACCCAGCTCCTGCTTGACGTGGAAGGCCTGCGCCAGCTGCTCAGGCGTATCCAGCCGATAGTCCACCTTGAAGCCGGACTTGCGGGTATAGAAGGCGGGCAGTTCCTCGGTCTGATAGCCGATGACGGGCACGCCGTGGGTCTCCAGATACTCCAGCGTCAGACCCAGATCCAGAATGGACTTGGCGCCTGCGCACACCACCATCACAGGGGTCTGCGCCAGCTCCTCCAGATCGGCGGAGATGTCCATGGTAGTCTCGGCGCCGCGGTGCACGCCGCCGATGCCGCCGGTGGCAAACACGGAGATGCCCGCCATGGCCGCGATCATCATGGTGGTGGTCACGGTGGTGGCGCCGTCGCGTCCCTCGGCCACCAGAATGGGCAGGTCGCGGCGGCTGGCCTTGGTGACGCCCGCGCCGGTCTTGCCCAGATAGTCGATCTCCTCCGGCGTCAGGCCGGCCTTCAGCCGTCCGCCGATGATGGCGATGGTGGCGGGCACCGCGCCGCCGTCGCGGATGATCTTCTCCACGTTCAGCGCCGTCTCCACGTTCTGGGGATAGGGCATGCCGTGGGAGATAATCGTGCTCTCCAGCGCCACAACGGGCTTACCGGCCTTCAGAGCCTCCTGCACCTCGGGGGCGACATCCAGATAACGGTTCATAATACGTTCCTCCTTATGATCTATGCAGATATGTTATTTCGCAGTGTTCACGATGTATTCGATGCTCTCCCAGCTCATGCCGGGGTGGATCGTCTCCGCCGCCGTACACGCCAGCGCGCCCGCACCGGCGGCCATCCGCGCGCACTCGGCCAGCGGCCTTCCATGGGCGATGCACGCGGCCAGCGCCGCGGCCATAGCGTCGCCGCCGCCGGTGGCATTGGCCACCTGTACCTTCGGGCAGGGCAGCCGCACGCTGTGTCCCTGCCGGTCGGCGGCGTACAGCCCGTCGCCGCTCAGGGAGATATACACCTGCTCCACGCCCCTGTCCAGCAGGGCGGCGGCAGCCTTTTCGATGTCCGCCTCGTCCCGGATGGGCACGCCGCTGAGCAGCTCGGCCTCCATGCGGTTGGGCTTCAGCGCCGTCAGCTTATCCAGCACCGGCAGCAGCTTGGGCGCCTTGATGGTGGACACCGGGTCGGCCAGGATGGGCGCAGTGCAGTGCTGGCACAGCCATTGCAGCGACGCCTCCGGCAGGTTCGTCTCCACCACCACCAGACCGGCGTGGTTGATGAAATCCAGCCGCTGGCGCAGGAACTCCGGCGTGATGTGCTCGTAGATGCCCATGTCGTTCACCGCCAGCGCCATGTCGCCGTCGCAGCCGTCGATGAACAGGTACGTGCCCGTGCGCCCGCCGGGGATCACCGCGCTGTGGGTCAGGTCAAGGCCAATATCCGCCGCGTTTTCCCGCACGGACTGGGCGAAGCTGTCCTGCCCCAGCACCGTGACCATGGACACCTGCTCCCCCAGCAGGCACAGGTTGTGGGCGATATTCCGCCCCACGCCGCCCAGCGACGTGGTCACCCGGCCGGGGTTGGAGTCCCGCGCCACCAGCGGCGCGGCGGACACCGCGCCGATGTCCATATTCACGCCGCCCACCACCACGATGTAGGGCGCCTCCCTCAGCAGGTAGCCCCGCCCGGCGATGTATCCCTTTTTCATCAGGTTGGAGATGTGAACGGCGGCGCTGGAGCGGGTGATGCCCGCCTTGTCCGCCAGCTCCTGCTGGGAGATCAGGGGATTTTCCCGTATCCATTCCAGCAGCTGACGCTCCCGCTGTGTCATAGCACCGCCTCCTAAGCAAAATTCGTTTTCTAATCGTATGCTTATTATATACACACATGCTGCCTTTGTCAACAAGAAAAAACGCCCCGAAGGGCGTTTTTTGTTGTCCGGTACGGCGCTGCCGCGCCGGGAGACGGATTCCCACGCCAGTGACACAGTCACTGGCTCGGAATGACAGCGCGGCGCTGCCGCGCTGATGGGACGTCGAGGACGCCGTCCCCTACGAAAAGATACGGATTGCCGCAGCGGTGACGGCGGGGCGCGCTTTACAGCTCTTGCGTCACATCCCGCAGCCACGCGGCCACCTCCGGCTCCAGCAGCGGCGACAGCGTTTCGTACACCCGCCGGTGGTAGTCGTTCAGCCACGTCCGCTCCTCCGCCGTCAGCAGCGACACGTCCAGCGCGTCCCAGTCGAAGGGCACCAGGGTCAGCGTCTCGAAGCGCAGGAAGCGCTCCTGCTCCGCCGGCTGCACCAGCAGCAGGTTCTCGTGGCGGATGCCGAACGCCCCAGCCTCGTAATATCCCGGCTCATCGGAGAGGAGCATCCCCTCCTCCAGCGCCGGGTGGGGTATGCCCTCCACGAACCGCCAGCGGAAGGACGGCGGCGACTCGTGGACGCTGAGCACGCAGCCCACGCCGTGGCCGGTGCCGTGGTCGTAGTCCAGTCCCTGCTCCCACAGGGGCATCCGCGCCAGCGCGTCCAGATTCTCCCCCATGACGCCCCGCGGGAACCGCGCCATGGCCAGCCGGATATGTCCCCGCAGCACCAGCGTGGACATGCGGCGCTCCTGCGCCGTTACCTCGCCCAGCGCCATGGTGCGGGTCACATCGGTGGTGCCGCAGCGGTAGTGCCCGCCGCTGTCCACCAGCAGCAGCCCGTGCCGCCGCAGCGGCACGTCCGTCTCCTCCGTGGGCTCGTAGTGAACCACCGCGCCGTGGGCGCCGTAGGCGACGATAGCCGGGAAGCTGTCCTCCCGGAATTCCGGCTGCGCCGCCCGGCACCGGTGCAGCAGCGCCGCAGCGGACAGCTCCGTGTAGTCCTCCGGATGCGTTTTCATGTGGTACAGGAACCGGCACATCGCCGCGCCGTCCTGCACATGGGCGCGGCGGAAGCCCTCCTGCTCCCCAGCGGACTTCACCGCCTTGCGGCGGGAGGCCGGGCTGTCCGCGTCCAGCCACTCCGTATGGGCGAGGCACCCGGCGATGCGGGCGTTGGCCGTGGCGCTGTCCGCCATGACCCGTGTGCCGGCGGGCAGCGTCTCCAGCAGCGCGTATATGTCCCCGTAGGGGCGCAGCGCCACGCCGTCTGCCGCCAGCTGCCGCCGGATGTCCTCCGGGAAGCTCTCCGCCTGGGCGCACAGGACGGCCTCCTCCCTGCCCAACAGCAGAAAGCCCAGAAACACCGGCGTACACGCCACATCGCCGCCCCGCAGCTCCAGCGTCCACGCCGCGTCCGTCAGATCGGTGAGCAGCAGGTACGACGCGTCCCGCGCCGCCATATCCTGCCGCAGCAGCGCCAGCTTCTCCCGCCGGGTCACACCGCTGTCAAACGCCCATACCGGCGCGGCGGACAGGGGCGGTCTGTCCGACCAGACGCCCTCCGCCGGATCGAAGCCGCCATCCATGCGAACGTGTTTGTCCGCCAGCGCCTTTTCCAGCGTGCGATACAGCTTTGTGCTGACGGTGCGCCCGTCAAAGCCCAGCGCCCCGCCCTCCGGCAGTCTCTCCGCCAGAAAAGCTGACAGCGTGGGCACGCCCGGCTGTCCGGCGCGCATGAGTGCAATGCCGCTGCCGGTCAGCTGCCGCTCCGCCTGCAGGAAATAGCGCCCGTCCGTCCACAGGTACGCCTCCTCCGCCAGCACCAGCAGCGTACCCGCCGAGCCGGTGAAGCCGGAGAGATACGCCCGCGTCTTGAAGTGGTCGCCCACATACTCCGAACCGTGAAAATCGTCCGTGACCACCACGCAGGCGTCCAGTCCGCGCAGCGCCATGCGCTGCCGCAGCAGCGCCAGTCGTTGAGAAACAGTCTGCATTTGCATCACCCTTCTTTCGGGGACAGTATACCATATCCGCCGCGAAAAAACATCCGTTTTCCAAATTTCCTTCTCGTATAACGTCCGCCGCTTCCGTGTACAATGAGATATAGTCTATAAGGAGAAAGGACTGACTGACGTGAAAAACCAACGGGAACGGCGTACATGGGAGACAGCGGGGATGCTGCTCACCCTGCTGCTGGGCAATCTGCTGCACTTCGTCTACGACTGGACGGGGCAGGCATCCTGGGCCGCGTACATCTCCGCCGTCAACGAATCCACCTGGGAGCACATGAAGCTGCTGGCCGTGCCGTGGATCCTGTGGACGGCTGTGACCATTCTCATAGAGCGCCGCGCGGACTGCGCCGCGCCCCGCGCCGCCGGGCTGCTGACGGGGCTTATCCTGATCCCGGCGCTGTTTTACACCTACACCGGCATCTGCGGCAAAAGCGTGGACGTGGTCAATGTGCTGATCTTTCAGGCGGCGGTGCTGGCGGCATGGCTGGTCAGCCGCGGTCTGCAAAGACGCGGCTCCCTCAGCGCGCCGTTGTGGCAGGTGCTGGGCATTCTGGTGCAGCTGGGCGCAGCCGCGGTCTTCGCCGTGTGGACGGTCAATCCGCCGGAGCTGCCCCTTTTTGTGGATCCCACCAACGGCACCCGCGGCGTATGACCGTGGGCGAAACGGCACAGCGTCCCGCCGGGGCGCTGTGCTGTTTTTTGCTGAAATTTTCCACATTTCACTCATAACTGTGCATCATCGCGTAAAATCGCCTGTTTTTGTCGAAACGTGTCGAAAAATGTCGAACAAAAATGGAACGGTTCGACAAATTACGGTTGCATTTTCCGGGGAAAAGTGTTATTTTTGA
>ENA-UOJS01001277-UOJS01001277.1-human-gut-metagenome-genome-assembly--contig:-C74-NODE-1277-length-21656-cov-20.092727_pt1 | contig 21656 bp, 22 predicted proteins | sample MGYA00242355_ERZ723902 | MGnify/ENA metagenome assembly ERZ723902 | reverse complement strand
GACAAGCTGAGGCCTCCCGTCCATCGGACGGGAGGCCTGTTATTTTACCCCGATGTTACAATTCTCCTCCTGCGGATTTGACATTGCCCCTGTATCATAATAAATGAACGAGAATGTACAGTCGAAACAATGTAAAATTGAGGAGAGAACTATGGACATTTTTCATGTGTTGACCATGCTGGGCGGGCTGTGCCTGTTCCTGTTCGGCATGAATTTCATGGGGCAGTCGCTGGAGCGCCGCGCCGGCGGCAAGCTGCGGACGCTGCTGGATAAGATGACCGGCAGCGTGGGCGCGGGCTTCCTCACCGGTCTGGGCATCACCGCCATCATCCAGAGCTCGTCGGCCACCACCGTTATGGTGGTGGCCTTCGTCAACTCCGGTCTGATGAACCTGCGGCAGGCCATCAACGTCATCATGGGCGCCAACGTGGGCACCACGGTGACGGCGTGGCTCCTGAGTCTGGCGGGCATCGACGGCGGCAGCACATGGGTGCAGCTGCTCAAGCCCACCTCCTTCACGCCGGTGCTGGCGCTGATCGGCATTATTTTCTACATGTTCTGCAAGGACAGCCACAAAAAGGACACCGGCGCCATTCTGCTGGGCTTCGCCACCCTGATGTTCGGCATGGACACCATGAGCGGCGCCGTGGCCGGGCTGAAGGATGTGCCGGGCTTTGCCGAGCTGTTTCTGGCCTTTACCAACCCGCTGCTGGGCGTGCTGGTGGGCGCGGTGCTGACGGCGGTCATCCAGTCCTCCTCCGCCTCCGTGGGCATTCTGCAGGCGCTGGCCTCCACCGGGCAGGTCAGCTACGCCGCGGCGGTGCCCATCATCATGGGGCAGAACATCGGCACCTGCGTCACGGCGCTGATCTCCTGCGTGGGCACCAACAAAAATGCCAAACGCGCCGCCGTGGTACACCTGATGTTCAACGTCATCGGTGTGGCGGTGCTGCTGACGGTGTTCTGCATCGTCAAGGCCATCTTCGCCCCGGCGCTGCTGAATGAGTCGGCGGGCATGGCCGGCATCGCCATAGCGCACTCGGCCTTCAACATCCTCTGCACCGCCATGCTGCTGCCCTGCGGCGGCCTGCTGGAAAAGCTGGCTGTCCGTCTGGTGCCGGACAAGGCGCAGGCGGAGGAGACGGTGGAGCTGGACGAGCGTCTGCTGGCCACGCCGTCACTGGCACTGCAGCGCTGCCGCGCCGTGGCCTGCGACATGGCGGCACAGGCCACCCTCGCCCTGCAAAACGCCCTGCGCTCGCTGGAGCACTACACACCGGAGCTGGCTGCCTCTATCCGGGAGGACGAGAGCCGCTGTGACCACTACGAGGACGTGCTGGGCACCTATCTGGTGAAGCTCAGCGCCCGGAAGATGGGCGACGACGAGAGCGAGGAGGCCGCCGAGCTGCTGAAGGCCATCGGCGACTTCGAGCGCATCTCCGACCACGCGGTGAACATGCTGGAATCGGCGGAGGAGCTGCGGGACAAGGAGCTTTCCTTCAGCGATGCAGCACGCCGCGAGCTGTCCGTCCTCACCGCCGCCGTGGATCATATCCTGACCATGTCGCTGGACGCCTTCCGGGACAAGAGCGTGCCGCTGGCGCGGCAGGTAGAGCCGCTGGAGGAGGTCATCGACGGCCTGAAGGAGCAGCTGCGCACCCGTCACATCCTGCGGATGCAGCAGGGACAGTGCAGCATCGAGGCGGGCTTCGTCCTCTCCGACCTGCTGACGGATCTGGAGCGCACCTCCGACCACTGCTCCAACATCGCCGGCTGCGTCATCGACGCGGCGCACCACGACCTGAACCTCCACGCCACGCTGGACGCCGCACCTCAGCGCGACCCGGACTTCCCCGCCCGCTACAAGACCTTCGCAGAAGAATACAAGTTATAAAAAAACAGGGACTCACGTCCCTGTTTTTTATGTGCAATTACTCTCAGCGTCCGCGGGAGGCCCGCTCCCGTGCCTCGGCCTCCGCCCGCTGGCAAGTGGGCAGAAGAAATGCCGCCCTCCGGCGGCATTTCTCAGCGTGTCGATAAACCTCACCCCTGTCATTCCGAGGAGCGAAGCGACGTGGGAATCCGTATCTTTTCAGACAGAAACCTGCGAAAAGCGCAGAATTTGTGCGTTTTAGAAACGGATTGCCGCGCCAGTGTGCGCACTGGCTCGCAATGACAGGCTTTTTCGACAGCCTCAGAAATGCCGCCCTCCGGCGGCATTTCTTTTTTATGTCCACAGCTGTATTCTGGCATCGTAGTTCCCCACGGAGCGCACCAGCTCCTCGTCCAGCAGCGCGGTGATCTGGTCGGGGGTGCCCTGCACCCACAAGCCCAGCACCTCCAGCCCGTCCTCCTCCAGATTCAGCAGCATCTCCTTGTAGCGGTACGGCTCGTCGGGGCCGGCCTCCGCCACCTCCGGGTGGTCGGCCAGATACTGCACCATCGCCCGGAAGTGCTGTGTGATGTCCTCACCGGTGAGGTCTTTGTACTCCTGCAGCTGCATGCCCGGATAGTCCTCCTCCAGATCATCGCCGTAGGCGAGCATCATGTGCTGTAAGGAGCAGTGCAGCGAGTCATAGTTGTATGCCCCGTCCACCCACACGTTGGCGGACAGGAAATCCAAATCCGGGTGCCGCGCCATGATGTCCGCCAGCTCGTCCACCGTCAGCACCTTGCGGAAGGACACGGCGGATGTGAGGCGCATATACTCCGGCAGCGCGTCCAGCGCCGCCTGCCCGGTGTCGTCGCTCCAGACGTCGTTTCTGCCCGGATTCCTGTTGTCGTAGAAGAAGCCGCTGTACATATACCCGATGGCGTGCAGGTCGCCGCTGTTCAGCTGTCCGACGTGCCCCAGCGACAGTCCTGTCTGCGTCTGGATGTGAAACCGGTTGCTGCCGGTGCGGTCGTAGAACGTCAGGTGCAGGGTGTCGCGCATGAAGCCGCTGTGCTCGGCGTAGCTGCCGTAGTAGTCGCCCAGCGGCATATACAGTCCCGCCAGCGCCGACATGCCCGCGTCGAACTCCGGGTAGCCGCTGCCATCGACGAGGCCGTCCGTGTACACCCGCCGGTTCAGCAGGGGCGATACCACCAATTGCAGCAGCACCACCACCGCCAGCACCGCCGCCGTCGATATCAGCACGATGTTCCGTGTGCGGCGGTTCAGGCGGCGCTTCACCGCCTTCGTCTCCGCGCTGGCCGCGGCCGCCGCGTCCTCCGGCAGCTCCGGAAGCTCCTGTTCCGCCAGATAGTCCTCGATCAGCTGGTATTTCTCCAGCTCCCGCTCCACCAGCGCCGTCTCCTCGGCGGTGGCGGTGTGCGCCTGATAGTGGGCAAAGGCCGTTTCAAAATTCATAGCCATCCTCCTCCATTTTCTGCCGCAGCCGCGTCCGTGCCCGGCGCAGCCGCTGGCGTATCACAGCGGGCGTCACGCCCAGCGCCGCCGCCAGCTCCGCCCCCGACAGGTGCGCGAAGCAATACAGCGTCAGCACCTCCCGGTCGCCTGCGCCCAGCCGCTCCATGGCGCGGTACAGCGCCGCCGCGTCCTCCCGCTGCAGGAGAACGCTCTCCGGCGTGGCGGCGTCCGCCGTCTCCGGTACGTCCTCGTCGGACAGATGCTTCTGCCGCCGCAGGTGGTCGATGATGAGATTCCGCAGCACCCGGAACAGCCAGCTGCGAAAGCTGACAACGCCGTCCGGCAGCGCCAGCCACGCCCGGCAGAAGGCCTCCTGCACCATGTCCTCCGCCAGCGGGCGGCTGCGGCACAGTCCCTGCGCGTACAGAAGCGCCGCGGCATAGTGCTGCCGGTACAGCTGCTCGAATATGTCCTTGTCCACGGCGTCTCACCACCTTCTGTCTCTATAACGAACGAGCGGGGAAAATGTGACAGCTATGCGCACACAGAGAAATGCAGCAGGCCCTTCGGCCTGCTGCATGCTTGCTGCGCCTATATGGTACCGCCGCGTTGTGCGGCAAGGCCTGCTGCCATTGTACCGGAGGAGCCGCGCCCTGTCAACCGCTTTGACCGGCAGCGTCCACGTTCACAGCGCCACGATCTCCGCGCCCAGCGCGGCGGCGTCCTCCCGGTCGTGGGTGACGCATACCACCGCCGCGCCATTCCGGTGCCGCAGGATATACGCCGCCGCCTGCTGCCGCGTCTCCGCGTCCAGCCCCTTGAACGGCTCGTCCAGCAGCAGAAGCCCGCCGCCGAAGCACACCGCCCTGGCGATAGCCACCCGCCGCCGCTGTCCGCCGGACAGCTCCTCCACCGGCTGATGCAGCTGGCCGCCCAGCCCCAGCTCCGTCAGGTGCGCCCGGATGGTTTCCGTGTCCATGCGCCGTCCCGTCGCCAGCCGGACGTTCTCCACGGCGCTCATGTGGCCGCACAGCCGATCCTCCTGGAACACATACCCGATCCGCTCCGGTACATCCCGCACCGTGCCGCTGTCCGGCTTTTCCAGCCCGGCCATGCACCGCAGCAGCGTGGTCTTGCCCCAGCCGGAGGGCGCCATCAGGCACACCACCGCCCCCTCCGGCACCGTAAGGCTCACATTCTCCAGCACAGGCTTGTCTCCGAAGCGCTTGTACAGATGCTCCGCTCTCATGTCCGTCCCCCCTTTGCCCAGCGGCAGCACCGCCGCAGCAGCGCCAGCACCGCCCGCTCAAACAGGGCGCTCAGCGCCACGATCACCGCCGTCCACGCCAGCAGGTCGCCGGTCTGCAAATAGATCTTGGCTTCATACAGCTTTTCTCCGATGGAGCCGCCCACCACGCCGATGACCTCCGCCGCCACGCCCGCCTTCCAGCTCATGCCCAGCGCCGCGGCGCTGCCCGCCAGAAGGAACGGCTCCGCCGCCGGCAGCAGGATGCACCGCGCCTGCCGCAGCCACGGCACCCGGAACACCCGCGCCATCTCCAGCAGCTCCCGGTCGGCGCTGCGTATGCCCGCCAGCACGTTGGTGTACAGAATGGGGAACACCATCAGGAACGAGATGAACAGCGGCAGCGCCGACGTGCGCATCCAGATCAGCGCCAGAATGATGAACGATGCCACCGGCACCGACTTCACCGCCAGCACATAGGGGCGCAGCAGCACATCCACCACCGGCCACCGCCCGGCGGCGAAGGCCAGCGCCGTGCCCAGCACCAGCGCCGCGCCGAAGCCTCCGGCGATGCGGCAGAAGCTGAACCACACCGCCCGCCAGAACGCGCCGTCGGGCAGCAGGGCGGCCAGGTGCACCAGCACCGCCGCCGGCGACGGCAGCAGCAGCGCCGCGCCCACGGCCATGGAAGCCGCCTGCCACACCAGCACCGCCAGCGCCGCCGCGCCGATACGCTGCCACGTTACCTTTTTCATGCGTCCATCCAATAGAAGCCGTCGTCGGGCATCGCGCCGCCCACAGCCTCCGGCTTCAGGTCATACAGCGTCTGTAAATAGCCGCCCACGGCGGTCTTCATGTCCGTGCCGGTGATGCACACCAGATTGCACTCCGGCAGCGCCTTCTCCGCCACCGCCGCCTTGACGATGCCGTATTTCTCCACCAGCACCGCCGCCTCCGCCGGGTTCGCATTGGCGTAGTCCGTGCTGGCGGCGTACTCGCTCAGGAACGTGCGCACCGCCGCCGGATGCTCGTCGGCAAAGGCCTTCCGCGCCACCAGCACCGAGGTAATGAGCCGGCTGCCGTTGTCCAGCTTGTCCCACTCCTCGCTCAGGTCGAGAGCCACGCGCAGCCCCTCCACCTGACCCTGCGCCACGGTGACGAAGGGCTGGGGCAGCATGGCCACCGCGTTCTCCTGCTCCGCCATCAGCGCCACGATCTCCGTGGGTTCGCTCTTCCACTCCACCTGCACGTCCGTGCCCAGCGTCAGCCCGTGCTGGCTCAGCAGATATGTCAGCGCGTACTCCGGCGTAGCGCCCTTGCCGGTGGCGTAGATGGTCTTGCCGCTGAGGGACGCCACGTCCGTCACCGTCTCGCCGCCCTTTTCCACCATATACAGCACGCCCAGCGTGCCGGCGGCCAGCAGCTCCACGCCGCCCTCCGTCTGGTTATACAGAATGGCCGCTACGTTGGCGGGCACGGCGACGATGTCCAGCTCACCCTGCACCAGCTGCGGCGTCAGCTCATTGGCGCTGGCGGCCATGGTGAATGCGTACCCGTTCTCCGTGGCGCCGCTCTCCGCGTCGTCCAGCAGCTTCACCATGCCCATGGAGGTGGGCCCCTTCAGCCCGCCCAACCGCACAGTGACCGGCTGGGCGGCGGATTTGTCGCCATCCTCAATGGGCATAGGCGTTTTCGGCGTTACGCAGGCGCACAGCGTCAATGCCAGCGCCAGCGCCAGCAGCAGGGATATCATTTTTTTCATGTTGTTTTCTCCTTTCCGTGATACGATCTCTTATACAAAGCTGTCGTGCAGCATGCCTATCTGTCTTCTATCGGTGTAATGACGTTGGAATACAGCGTTTTGGCGCTTACGCCCTCCAGCCGGCCCATCCTCCCGCTGAGGGCGGAGATCACGTCCTGCGGTGCGTCCAGCACCACCGAAATGATGTTCACGCCCCGCGCCCGGTAGGGCACGCCCATCCGCCCGATCACATATTCGCTGTACCGGTGCAGCAGCTCGTTGACCTCCGCCGCCCGCTCCGGCTCCTCCACGATGATCCCCATGAGAGCCACCCGTGTTTCCACAAATACCACCTCTTTTATCCAAAATAAAAAAGCCGCGCCGCTCCCGCGACACGACCACAGCGCCCGCTTCGCGGGCGCGGAATATATGGCGCATCTTCCGTCTCAAGCGCACTTTCGACGTCAGCAGCTTGTCCGTATTCTACGGCAGGAATCGCCGTCTGTCAAGCCCCCTTCAAGGAGAGAAAGGGTGGAGCCGTATGGGAGATACAGCCCCACCCGTAGAAGCGATCAGTTCTTTTCGCCGACGCGCCGGGCAGGCTCCTCCCTGCGGCGCACGCTGGGGAGCATGGTCACAAGCTGCGCGGCCAGTCCGAACACAACGGCGGGCAGCACCCAGCTCAGCCCCAGGTCATACAGCGGCAGCGCCTCCACCAGAGGGATGGACACACCATAGGTGTGCAGCGTACACAGAGCGCTGGTCAGCAGCGCTCCGATCACCGCGCCCCGGCTGACAAAATCGTGTACCTTGGGCATAATAAGGGAGATGCAGATAAGCACCAGCGCCGGGGGATATACGACATCCAGCACCGGCGCGGCCACGGCCACGATGCGATCCAGTCCCAGGTTGGACACCACGGCGCTGAACACGCAGATCGCCGCCACGAATACCTTGTAGCTCACCTTGCCCCGGCACAGCTCGGAGAAATACGCCGCCGCGGAGCTGGTCAGCGCGATGGCGGTGGTGACGCAGGCCAGACCCACCACCACGCCGAAGATGACCACGCCGGTCTTGCCCATCAGCGCCTCCACGATGGCCATGATCAATGCGGCGCGGCCAATGGAGCCGGTGTACTGCGTGGACACGGTGGCGCCCAGATAGGCCAGACCCATATACACCGCCAGCAGCAGCACACCCGCCAGCAGCGCGGCGCCGCCCACCACGCGGAGCTGGCTCTTGCCCTGCTTATAGCCCTTGCCGGTGACGCTCTGCAAAATAATGATGCCGAAGGGCAGCGCCGCCAGCGCATCCATGGTCTGGTAGCCCGCCTTGATGCCGGTGACGGTCACGTTGCCGATCTGCGGCAGGTCGGCGATCTCGCCCAGCGGGGTCACGATGCCCTTGATGATGATGGCGAACAGTCCCACCAGCAGCAGCGGCGTGAGCACCTTGCCCACGATGTCCACCACGGCGGACTCCTTCAGGCACAGCACAAGGATCAGCGCAAAAAATGCCACGGAGAATACCACCGGCGACACGCCGCTCAGGTTGGGGGCGATGGCCATTTCGTAGGTACTGGCGCTGGTGCGGGGAATGGCCACCATGGGGCCGATGCACAGCACGATGGCGCACATAAGGATCTCGGCGGGGAGCTTGCCCGCGCGCCGCAGCACCTGCTCGCTGCTGCCCACGCGCAGCAGGGCGAACATGCCCATCATGGCAAGGCCGATGTCCGCGATAAAGTACGCGGAAAAGCCCTCCAGCCAGCGGCTGCCGGCCTCCATGCCCAAAAAAGGCGGGAATATGACGTTTCCCGCGCCGAAAAACATGGAAAACAGCGCAAAGCCCACTACGACGATCTCGCCGAGGGCGTTTTTCTTCTGTCCGTTCATTATGGTTTCTCCATTTCTCTCTTGTTCCGACCCCGTCCTGTGCGGGGCGCCGCAGCGCGCCGTGCGCGATGCATTTCCTGCATATAGGGTATCATTTTTTTCATCATTACGGAAATGACACTTATCAAACGCGGCATGAATTTAATTGATGGCGCACAAAATATGATCGGGTGCCCTTTATTCCTTGTTGGAAAGTTTACAATGAGACCATTGAACGGCAAGTCCCTTTGTGATATAGTTAAAAAACAAGGCTCACATTTTGTTGTTTTTGTACAGAAAGCGAGGCACTATGGACGACAAAAAGCTGCGGGCACTGCTGACAGCGGTGCAATGCGGCAGCTTCGGAAAAGCGACGGCGCAGCTGGGCTATACCCAGTCCGCCATGACACATCTGGTCAACAAGCTGGAGGCCGAGCTGGGCTGCACCCTGCTGTCCCGCAGCAGCCACGGCGTCCGGCTCTCGGAGGAGGGCGAGCACCTGCTGCCCTATATTCAGGACTATCTCCGCGCCAGCGATGCGCTGCGGCAGGAAGCGGCGCTGCAGGGGGAATCCCACAACCACGTCCTGCGCATCGGCTGCTTTGCCAGTATCGCCCGGGCGCGGCTTCCGGCGCTGCTGGCCAAATTCCGCAAGCTGCACCCGGAGATCAAGATCGACGTGCTGGTGGGCGGCTATGAGCTGGCCACCGCGCTGGAGGAGGAACGGGTGCAGCTGGCGCTGGTGGAGGAGTCCTGCGGCAGGGGCTTTTACTGGACGCCGCTGACAGACGCGCCGCTGGTGGCGGTGGTGCCGCCGGACTTCCCCTGGCAGGAGGATACCATCCCGCTGGAGCGGCTGCTGCAGGAGACGTTCCTCTCCTGCCCGGAGCAATATGTGGCGCGGCTGCTGCCGCCGGGATCGCCCCTGCTGGAGGTCACAGCCTCGGACGATGCCGCCATACTGTCCATGGTGGCTGCGGGGCTGGGCGTGTCCGTGCTGTCGTCCTTCTCGCTGGCGGGCTATGAGGGGCAGGTGCAGGTACTGCCGCTGTCGGAGCCGCTGTTCCGGCGGCTGGGCGCGGCGGTCAAGACCCCGCCTCCGGCCAACAGCGCCGCCCGGCACTTCCTCGCCTTTCTGAAGCGGCAATACCCCGACAAGCCCGCCGACAATCCCTGACAGGAGGTTTTCTCATGTGTACTGCGGCCACCTATCTGACCGACCATTTCTTCTTCGGGCGCAATCTCGACTATGAGCGCGGCTTCGGCGAGCGCGTCACCGTCACGCCCCGGAGCTTCCCTCTGCCCATGCGCCATCTGAATGAGGTGACACAGCACTACGCCATGATCGGCATGGCGTCGGTGCAGGCGGGCTATCCCCTGTACTACGACGCGGTGAACGAGAAGGGACTGTGCATCGCCGGGCTGAACTTCGTGTCCAGCGCCGTCTACCGCCCCTGCCCGGCGGAGGGGCGCGGCGTGGCGCAGTTCGAGCTGATCCCGTGGCTGCTGGGCAGCTGCGCCGGGGTGGACGAGGCCTGCCGGCTGCTGGAGGGCGTCTGCATCACCGATGACGCCTTCCTGCCGGGGCTGCCCCCGGCCAAGCTCCACTGGCTGCTGGCTGACCGGCAGCGCTGCGTGGTGATCGAGCAGACCGCCGACGGTCTGCACATCTACGACGATCCCGCCGGTGTGCTGACCAACGAGCCGCCCTTCCCCCTGCAAATGTTCCAGCTGAACAACTACGCCCAGCTGTCCGCCCGCCCGCCGGAGAACCGCTTCTCCCCTGCCCTGCCGCTGCGAGCCTACAGCCGGGGCATGGGTGCCATGGGGCTGCCCGGCGATCTGTCGTCCCAGTCCCGGTTCGTGCGCACCGCCTTTACCCGGCTGAACAGCGCGTCCGGCACCGGCGCCGCCGAGGGCGCCAGCCAGCTGTTTCACATTCTGGGCGCGGCGGCGCAGCAGCGGGGCTGCTGCGTGCTGGAGGACGGCGCCTGTGAGCTGACGCTCTACACCTCCTGCTGTGACGCCGACACCGGCGTGTATTACTACACCACCTACGACAGCGGACACGTCTCCGCCGTGGACATACACCGGGAGGAGCTGGACGGCGCGACGCTGATCTCCTACCCCCTGGACGATGTATGGCATGTGCGGCTCCAGAACTGAGCCGTATCACCCGAACAGATCCCCGCACAGTTCCCACACGGGGCTGCCCTCGTAGTGCTGGCGGATGGTTTTGCCGGAGTAGGCGGAGCGGTTCTCCCGGTCGGCTCCGGCATCAATAAGAAACCGGAACATGCGGCGGATGTCGTGGCGCATCTCCTCCGTGACGGGGCGACCGGGGCAGAATTCGCCGTTCTCCTCGCTGCGGATGGGGCTGTTGACCAGCCCGGTCACGTCGCCCTGCGCGTTCTTCAGATAGAAGTATTCCACGCCATCGTAGGTGACGGACATGGGGCCGATCTCATCGTAGGTAAAATGCAGAGTTGCGCTGCTGTTAGGCTCAACAATTCTGACCTGCGTCAGCGTGTCATCGAGGTAGGAGTAGCTTGTCCGCGTAGTCTCGCCCGCGTAGACGATCTCGCCGCCGGAATAGCTGATGTGATAGACGCCCGGCTAGGGGGCTGGTGCAGACACGCTGCACCAGCCCTCTTTTAAGAGCCGTTATTCTCCCCGTGAATATTCTGTACTTCGAAAATAATAATACAAATATTCAGCCAATTCTGCAGACACCTTCCGTAAAAAGGCAAAATCTTTTCTGCTGAGCATCTTCTTCGTGAGTAAACGCAATGCTCCACTCAAATGTATCGTCCATAACATAGATGTCATCAGGAAGGCTATCCCTGTTTCGCATAAACTCTTGCGAAGTCATTTTCAGGACAGATTCTTTGGGATATTTCCAATAGTCCGGGATGAGGATTCTATCTTTTGAATGTATATCCCAAAAGCAGTAGATTGTCTTCTGGCGTTTAATAAAGCGAATACACTCATCCTCAGACATGGGTACTTTATTTCTGAAACAATCCCACAAATATCCCGTATAACACAGCCCATCACTAAAAGTTGTGTGCTTTTCTATGTAGTCGTGGTAGTACGGCGATGCGACATCAACAAAAGTAAGAATGTATCTGCTCTTGATTTGCATTGCCGTATCTGCAATCAATATTTCCATTGGCAAATCACCATCCTTACTTGAAAATTTTGATCGTCCCTTTAGCTCCCGTTTTGCTAAGCCGTTGATATGTCACGTTCCATCGGGTTAAGGAGACCTCCGCAATCCAAAGCCGTCCTGTAAAGCACTCATCGCTCACCTAGATTAACGTAAAAAACGACATCATTTTTGCTTTTTTTGCCAATCTCCCCACAGTCTTTAAAATGAAGATGTGTGAACCCCAAATCTGCCTTTCCGGAATTATCTTCTTTGTATTGTGCAATTTGGTGTTCAAACTCAGATAATGCTATTACCAGTTCCTTTAGTTCCTCATAGCTAAACATCATTTCTACGCTATGCTCATCTGCATTATTTTCGCCATATATTTGCATCAAATTAACCTCCCCACAGGAATGTTTTTCCCTTTTAGATTCTTGCATCTTTCTTGGTTTCTTTTAAATTCTTTGTTTATTAACTGGAGACATACTTAATTTTTCATTTACATATGCACCGCTAATGTATTTAATTTCCTTTAAGCAGCTGTCGTGAAACCCATACACAGTATCCATAAAGGCATTTAAATCTTTTTCGCTTGCTATTTCATTCCACATGTTTTTCCTCGTCTCTTTCGGCGTTGCCATCTGGTCCATACCAACGCTTCTGCTTCGGCGTTCCGTCTGGATTTGGCAAAGTTTTACTTGACCCCGGCTCTCCTTTTGTCGGCAAACTACTTGACGGTGATCTTTTGGCAAATGATACCGCAGACTTGACTGTATTGACAATAGCAGCAACGGTTTTTTTGACTGCATTAACCACCTTTCTCGCAGCATTTTTAATCCACTGCGGCCAGTGACCAGAGCGATCGCTCATATTCACTGGATTGTTCATGCAATAGCAGAAAAGGTTATAGCCACGAATATCTCCACTAACACTGGCTATCGCATTATCCGCGTTGATGAATCGCCCGGTTTCAGGATTATAGTAACGGCTCTGGAGGTAGTACAGCCCCGTTTCGGCATCATAGACATACCCGCGGTAGCGGAAGGGGTTCAGCTTACCCAGCGTGCCGGCCATGGAGCCGGTGGTGGTCAGAGGACTGCCCCACGCGTCATAGGTGTACGCCACCACCTGCGTGCCGCTACTGTTGACCAGTCCGGTCACATCGCCCTGCGCGTTCTTCAGATAGAAGTATTCCGCGCCATCGTAGGTGACGGACATGGGGCCGATCTCGTCGTAGGTGAAGTGCAGGGACGTGCTGCCGGTGGTGTAGGCGAAAGGTTGTGATACGGTCAAATTGGCCGAACCACAACCTTTCTCTCCTCGCTTTCGTTAGTCAGAACAGAAAATGCTAGTCTGTGACTGCGATTTGGATTCAGAAGAAAATGGATGGATAGTTGCGGCAGGATTGTCTGTCGATGTTTTTTTCCACAAGAGCCGCCTTATTTTCTCCGGCTTGCAGGACCTTTTTGTTCAACCAATCAATAAATTCTTCGCTATTATAGCAAATGCACTCAAAACTTTGTCCGTCAGAGCCCTCCACCTTTTTAACGAACTTCTTTTTGTTTTGTGGAGAATAAACCCAACGCAGGAAACTATGACGAACCACATCGATGTTTTCAACCACTCTTTTTGGAACAGACACCAAGTCCGAGTTTAAATCAAATTCAACGATCAAATACATTTTACAACTCCTGCTTATTAAGGAAAAAACCAAATGTGTGTATGCGAGTTCCTGTTAGGGTGATAATGCGGGAAATAGCCCACCCCATGAATTTCTGGCCCAACAGCGTTAGCGTACCCGTTAACCAACAGAATTGTTTTTGCGGCATTTTCGTTTGCACACATCAAATCTAGTCCCATTGACACACGAGCCGATGCTTCTTGAAGCGTAATTCCTTTGCCAATGACAACTTGAGAGTCTCCGCGATCTTTGACTCGAGTCGCTTCCCAATAGCTATACTGCTGCGCTTCTGCAGGAGCTGTTTTTGCTCGTTCGCGCTCCTGTTCACTTGTTTTTTTATGTGGAGCCAGTTTTGCAACTGCACTTTGCACCACATTTGATACCGTTTCTTTAGCTTTTGTATACGCTTTTGTTATGCCGTTTGCGATAGTATTTGCAGCCTTTTTTGCAGATGGCGAATTCACGGCAGCAACTGCCAGTCCGGCAACGGCAATTGCCGCAATCGCCGTGACTGCTACCCTAGCAAAACTGAGCGCTATAATTCCCAAAAGTGAGTGCCCTGATGGATCCTGATGATTGACGGGGTTGTTTGCGCAATAAGCGAACAGGTTCTCACCTAAGAGATCCTCTGTGTCTACTAAGTTGTCCGCGTTGATAAACCGTCCGGTTTCGGGGTTATAGTACCGACTGCCGAGGTAGTACAGCCCCGTCTCCGTATCATAGACATACCCGCGGTAGCGGAAGGGGTTGAGTTTGCCCAGCGTGTCCGCCATGGTGCCGGTGGTGGTCAGCGGATTGCCCCATGCGTCATAGGTGTACGCCACCATCTGTGTGCCGCTGCTGTTGACCAGTCCGGTCACGTCTCCCTGTGCGTTCTTCAGATAGAAGTATTCCGCGCCATCGTAGGTGACGGACATGGGGCCGATCTCATCGTAGATGAAGTGCAGGGAAGTGCTGCTGTTATCAGGGAAAGTAATGTTGATTTGCGATAGGTCATCGCCCGCATAGTAGTAAGATGTCCCCGTGCTGTCTCCAATGTAATAGAGCTGCCCGCCGGCAATACGGAAGTTATAGCTATCACCATAGGTTTTTCCAATACGCCGCCCGTTGGAATCATAGCGATACTGGACAGCCTCAAACAATTCTGTGTCCTCGTCAACCATACGAGACATATCCCACAGAATACGACCGCGACGCCAAGTGTAGCTCCATTTACCATCGTTGCGAAGATTGCCGATCTCGTCCGCCGTCAGCCGTTTGCCATCATAGGAGGTCAACAAATCGCGCCACTCACTATCCCCGTAGCCATAGGAGATGGTGTCCAGTGCCGTGCCCAGCGCGCCCGTGGTGTAGGCATACTCCGACTTGCTGAGGATGTTGCCGCCGTTGTCGTAGGTGTAGACCCACGTCTTGCCCGCTGCCTGATTGTTCTCGCGGGTCAGTTGGTCGAGGCTGTCGTAGACGTAGCTGGTGGTGTTGGTGCCGTCGGATATCGCTGTAATATTGCCCCGTGCATCGTAGGTGTAGGTGTAGGTCGTGCCGCCGGTCGCCCACTTGTAAACCTGCGTACTGGTGGTGGTCGAAGTGGGATCCTTGTAGGTGATGCCGGTATTGACAACAGTACTGCTGCCGTTCTTGGCTGTAATGCCGGTCATGCGGCTGTAGACATCGTAGGTGTAGTTGGCACTCTTGCTGCCTGTTGTCGCCTGCTTCAGCCGGTTGTCGTTGTCGTAGGAGTAGTTGGTCGTATAGCTGGTATCATCCAGTGTCTGGGTTTGTGAAGACAGGTTGTTCTTGTCGTCATAGCCCCACTGCACGGTGTTGCTGTAGTTGCTTCCTGCCTCTTCGTAGCGCATCAGGCGATCCTGGAAATCGTAGGCGTACTTGGTCTTGCGCCCGGAGATGTTGTCGGTCAGGATGCCCAGATTGCCGTTGTTGTCGTAGGTGTACTTGACAGCCTCGGCGTTGTCCTCGTAGCCGATGGCGGACGTGCGCCCATAGCGGTCGTAGCTGTAGGTGATGTAGTCACCGTTGCCGTAGTCGGAGCGTGTCAGCCAATGACTGGAGTCGTTGGAATAGGTGTGGCTGATCAGCGCGCGGCTGCCGATCTTGACGCTGTTCACAAGGTCAAATGCGCCGTAGGTGAACGTATAGTCCGTGCCGGAAGCGCTGGAGATGGCGGCCAGCAGGTCGCTGTTGTAGGTGTAGTTCACCGCGGAGCTGCCCTTGGCCACGCTGGTGGTGCGGTAACGGCTGTCGTGGCTGTAGTTGGTGCGGGTAGCGGTCGTTTCGCCGGGTGCCTGCGTCCAATTCAGAATGCCGGTCTGCGTGTCGTAGCCATAAGCGGTGACCTGCCCCAGCGCATCCGTAACGGTAGCCAGCTGATCGCCATTAGAAGTGTACGTCGCAGAGGATGTAATCTTCTTGGCTCCTCCGCCGACAGTTACCTTCGTATTGTTGCCGTAGCTGTCATAGGTGAAGTTGGACACCACACCCTCGGGGCTGGTGGCGGACAGCACGTTGTGATAGTTGTCGTAGGTGTAGGTCTGGCTGGCGCCGGACGGCAGCGTCATTTTCGTGAGATTGTTGCTGCTGTATTCGTAGGTGGTGGTCTTTTTCTGCAAGTCGGTGACGCTGGTTACATTGCCGTTGCTGTCATAGACGTAGCTGTGGCCGAACTCCTCCTTGAACAGCTGAATCCCATCAAAGTATACCTCATTGTAGCTGTAAAGTAGGGAAATAGTGATGGAGTTATAAGCTTTTTTCGCAACGATACGATCTGCCACATATTGCCAATTTACAAATCCAATGGCGTTGGGGTTAAATGCGATAAGAGTAGCATCGCTTGTACCATTCGTGTAGTTGAATTTTGCGCTGATGGCAAAGCGGCGGTTGCTGTCGTTGGCAATGGGGGCGGAGTCACCTAATGCCCAGCCTGCGACAGAAAACACATCTCCTTCGCTGCCGGAAACAGTGATGGTCTGAGAAACCTGCTTGTCCTTTTCGGCGGCACCAACAAGTTTAAGGCAAGAATCGTTGAGCGCAGGAGCGCGGTAATAGTTCGAGCTGGAGCCGTCAGCGGAAGTGCATGCGCGGTTCTTGTTCCATCCCAAGGAGGAATTGTAGCTGAAATCCCCGTTATCGACCAGATTATATCGGCTGGCGTTGGCGGATGCCTCCAACTGCACGCAGTCAAAATAAGCCGTACCGGAGGTGCCATTCCGCATTCCCGCTGTGTGGTTGGCGGTGCTTACTTTTTGGTAAGAAGGAGGATGCGCCATGCGTAAGACGCCTTTTGTACTGGCGGCGGTGTTGGTTGTGGCGGGCGTCTGCGTCATGCTGTGGCCGGTGTTCACGGGACAAAGGCTGCAAGCTGACACAGATGAGGCCGTGCAGAGCTTCCTCGAAGAACGAAAGCCGGAGCAGCAATATCCCGAACTGCTGGCGGCTCTACAGGAGTACAACCGTCAACTTTACGCAGAAAAGCAGTGTAATCTCACCGACCTCGAAGCCTGCGAGACACCCGCCGCCGACCTGACCGCCTATGGCATCGAGGATGAGATCATCGGCGTGCTGGAGATACCTACCATGGAGCTGACCATGCCGGTCTATCTGGGCGCGTCCGATGCTCACCTCGCCGCAGGCGCGGCAGTACTGGGCAACACGTCCGCGCCCATCGGCGGTGACAACACCAACAGCGTCATCGCAGGCCACCGTGGATGGCGCGGCGCGGACTACTTCCGGCATATAGACCGCTTGCAGATGGGCGATACCGTTACGCTGGCGAACTTATGGGGAACACTGACCTACACGGTGGCCGACATCCAGATCATCCAGCCCCACGAGGTAGAGAAAATCAAAATTCAACCGAACCGCGACCTGCTGACGCTGCTGACCTGCCATCCCTACGCTTCGGGTGGGCGGCAAAGGTATGTGGTGTACTGCGAAAGGGCAGGATAAAAACGCTGTCGAAATGTGTCTCAACTTGAGACGGATTAGGAGGGAGAACGACCATGCGTAAAAAGCCTGTGCCGCCCGCACTGTGGATGGCGCTGACAATACCCGTATTGTGGCTGGCGGTCATCGCGGCAAGTGTGTATGAGAACGGTATGAATGTGTTTGAACTGGTGAGCCACCTTACCGCTGCGGTAAACCGTCCGTTCGCCGTCCGCTGGACAGCATATACGCCACGATTTCTGCTGGTGTTTCTGCTGCTCTACGGCGGCGGTGTTCTTCTGTACCATTCCGGCAGGGAGAACCGCAGACCGGGGCAGGAGTACGGCTCTGCCCAGTGGAGCAGTCCGTGGCAACTCAATAAGAAGTACGCAGACAAAGACCCCGCAAATAATACACTGCTGACACGTCATGTGGCTATGAGCCTGAACGGGCGGCAGCACATGAGGAACCTGCTCCAGATCATCGTGGGCGGCAGCGGCGCCGGTAAGACGCGGTTTTTCTGCAAGCCAAATATCATGCAGGCTAACGGCAGCTTCCTTGTGACAGACCCCAAGGGAGAGCAGCTGCGCGCCCTCGCGCCGCTGCTGCTGGAGGAGGGATATGTGCTGCGGGTATTCGACCTCATCGACCCGCAGCACTCCGATGCGTTCAACCCCTTCGCCTACATACGGGACGCCAAGGACGTGATGAAGCTGGTAAACAACTTGATCCAGAACACCACACCCAAGAACGCCCAGCAGAGCGACCCATTCTGGGAGCGTTCGGAGGTGGCGTTGGACACCGCCCTGATGCTGTACCTGCTCTATGAAGCGCCACCGGAGGAGCAGAATTTTGAAACCGTGCTGTATATGCTGGAGAACGGCGGCGCAAGCGAGGAGGATGAGTCATATCGCTCCCCGCTGGATTTGCTGTTTGAGGCATTGGAGGACGAGAAGCCTGACCATATCGCGGTACGGGAATACCATATTTTTCAGCAGGCCGCGGGAAAAACGGCGCGTTCCATACTCATTACCGCCGCGGTGCGGCTGTCGGCCTTCATCATCCCGCAGATCAGGGACATTACCTCCCACGATGAAATGGAGCTTTCCCTGATGGGAGAGCGCAAGCAGGCTGTCTTTGCCGTTATCCCCGACAGCGACAGCACCTTTAACTATCTGGTGGGGATGCTCTATACCTGCGCATTTCAGTCTCTGTACTATCAGGCGGACAAGATTCATCAGGGGCCGCTGCCTGTTCCCGTGCGGCTGATGATGGACGAGTTCTGCAACGTGGCGCTGCCCAGCGACTTTGTAAAGATACAAAGCACCATGCGCTCCCGCAACATCATGTCCACCATCGTCCTGCAAAATATATCCGGTCTGAAAGCGCTGTTCAAGGACGACTGGGAGGGGCTGCTGGGCAACGCTGACACGCTGTTGTATCTGGGCGGCAACGAGCAGTCTACCCACAAGTATATTTCGGAGATGCTGGGCAAGGAGACGCTGGATGTGCGGCACACCAGTACCACCAAGGGACGGAACGGCTCCACCTCCGTCAGCCGCCAGCAGTTGGCCCGCGACCTGATGACACCGGACGAGGTGCGGGCCATGGACAACCGCTACGCGCTGCTGTTCATCCGTGGTGAACGGCCTGTGATGGACGAGAAATACGACATCCTGCGGCATCCAAATTTGAGCCGGACGGAGGACGGCGGAGCCGCGCCCTATGTGCATAAGCTGGCGAACTATGCCTGCGCCGATATGAGCGCGGCATTCGTCTCGCTGGAGGAATTGATCTTATTGGAGGGATTTACGGAATGAAACGATCTGTGGTGCGGCGTGTAAGCCGCACATTTCTTTTGAGCCTGTGTATCTGTATGCTGACGGCCACCACCGCCTACGCAGCCGGCGGTGATCCACTGACCATCGTTAATAACCTGTCCGACTTCATCTTTTCGGTCATCAAGGCCATTGGCATCATCATTCTCGGCTGGGGTATCGTGCAGGTGGGCATGAGCATCCAGAGTCACGACGCCAGCCAGCGGACGCAGGGGCTGCTCTGTCTGTTTGGTGGCTTGCTTATTACCTTCGCCAAGGAGATCCTGACGCTGATCGGCGCGGTGTAAGGTATGGACAACAACTGGATCATTGACAATCTCGACTATGCCTTTGGCGTGTGGAACGACAAGCTGACGGAAATGTGGTCGCTGCTGTCCCAATCGCCGCAAGCGTTCAAGGGCGGCACCATCTGGCAGACGATCCAGACCGTCAACGGAGCCATGCAGGGCATCGGCTACGGTCTGCTGGCGCTGTTCCTGGCCATCGGCATCTTTCGCAGCAGCGCCAGCTTCCGGGATTTTCAGCGGCCTGAACACGTCCTGCGGCATTTTATCTACTTCGTCATGGCGAAGCTGGCTGTCACCTATGGCATCGACCTGATGGTGGACATTTTCGCGGTCTGCGCCGGTATCATCTCCACCGCTGCCGGCAGTGTAGGCGGTATCGACGGAGCAGCCGTGTCACTGCCTGCGGAGATAGCAGCGGCCATTGAGGACGTGGGCTTCCTCGCTAGCATCCCGCTGTGGCTGGTAACGCTGCTGGGCTGTCTGCTTATTACGGTGCTGGCATTTTTGATGATCCTCACCGTATATGGCCGTTTCTTCAAGCTCTATTTGTACGCTGCGCTGTCGCCGGTGGCACTGGCGTCCTTTGCGGGAGAGGGCACGTCCCAAATGGGGCGTGCCTTTCTCAAAAGCTATATGGGCGTGTGCCTGGAGGGCGCGGTGATCGTGCTGGCCTGCATCGTGTTCTCGGCCTTCGCCGCCAGCGACACGGTGGTGTTGGGCGGTGGCTCGGTAGTCACGCAGGTGTGGGGCTATCTGGGCGAGGTCATCTTTAATATGCTGGTGCTGGTGGGCTTGGTGAAGGGTGCCGACCGCGTGGTGCGGGAGATGTTTGGAATGTGAGAAAATATCGCCCTATACTTTCTTGCTAATTTCCGCCTTGGTATTAGCAGGAAAGGCGCCGTATCTTTGGGTTGCAAACGATTCTGCTGAGTAGTACAATCAGAAAAAAACAAATTGATATACGAAAGGGCTTGTCATCGTGTTAATCAGATGTGCGGAGGAAAAAGATTTTCGGGAACTACGGCAGTTTTATGACCGTATGTGTGAGGTTCTGGGAGAAAAGGACTTTCTGCCGGAAGGCGATAAGGGAGGCTTTCCCTCGGACGAAATGGTCAAAAATGCGATTGCAGAGAAGGATCAGTTTATCGGCATAGAAGATGGCCAAATCGTTGCCGCGTATATCATGAATCATGACTGCGACGAGGCTTACCACACAGTTCGATGGCTGACAGATGGGGAAGACAAAGAGATGGTCGTTCTCCACGCTCTGCGAGTGCTTCCCGAATATGGCGGTCGCGGGTATTCCAAGCAATTGGTGCAGCACGCAATCGATACCGCAAGAGAAAGAGGGCTGAAATCCATTCGCCTTGACTGCATAGAGGGAAATGATATTCCACAGAAAATGTATATGTCGTTTGGATTTGCCTATGTAGATACTGTCGAAATCACATATGTGGACATCGGAATACCGAGGAAGTTCCTTTTATATGAGTTTGCACTCTGACAACATCTTACGCATTAAGGTAACAACGAAGAAAAGCACCGGTTTCCGGTGCTTTTCTTTTGCCCAAAAGGAGGAAACACATGGAAATCAAAATCAACAAAGAAATACGCAGCTACAAGGAAACCGTCTACTTCGGCCTGACAGCGCGGCAGCTCATCTGTTCGCTGCTGGCGGTGGGTACGGCGGTGGGACTGTACTTCGCCCTGCGGGGCGTATTAGACCGCGAGACGCTGGGCTGGCTGTGCATCGTGGGCGCTGCGCCTATGGCGGCGGCAGGCTTCTTTCACTACAACGGCCTGACGCTGGAGCAATTCCTGTGGGCATGGTGCAAGACCAATTTCCTGCTGGCCGGTCGGCGGCTGTGGCACAGCGAAAATTACCTATACGACCTTTGGGAGGAGGACAAGAAGTGAGAAAACTATTCAAGGGCCGCAGCACGGAGCGGGACGCCTTTCGCATTCCCCGCAGCGTGCAGCAGTCCATTCCCATCAAGCGCATTTATAAAGACGGCGTTTTTCAAGTAAGCGGCAGGTTTTCCAAGACCTGGCGCTTTTTTGACATCAATTATGCCGTGGCCTCGCCGGAAAAGCAAATGGAGCTGTTTCTGGGCTACTGCGGCGTTCTCAACAGCCTGCCCATCAACGCGGGCATCAAGCTGACGCTGGTAAACCGGCAGCTGAACCGGCAGGAGTTCAGCCGGAATCTCCTGATGGCCTACCGGCAGGATGGCCGCGACTATATGCGCCGCGAGTACAACGACATTCTGCTGGACAAGGCCAGCGGCAGCAACAATCTGGTGCAGGAGAAGTACATCACCGTGTCCGTTGCCAAGCACAGTATCGAGGAGGCTCGCACCTTCTTCGCCCGCGTGGGAACTGACCTGACCGCTGGCTTGAGCCGCATGGATTCCGGCATACGGGAAATCACCCTCAACGAGCGTCTGCGCCTGTTCCATGACTTCTTCCGCGTGGGGCAGGAATCCGCCTTCGCCTTCGACCTGCAAACCGCCCAGCGGCGCGGCCACGACTTCCGCGACGCCATCGCGC